>ENA-OQJN01000193-OQJN01000193.1-human-gut-metagenome-genome-assembly--contig:-NODE-193-length-30023-cov-2.814323_pt1 | contig 30023 bp, 29 predicted proteins | sample MGYA00242610_ERZ504777 | MGnify/ENA primary metagenome ERZ504777 (study PRJEB26092, sample SAMD00036350) | human gut metagenome | host: Homo sapiens | study: EMG produced TPA metagenomics assembly of... | reverse complement strand
CGTTTAGTTTGTCGGAACCGGTCATATTAAGCTGTATTCCGTTTTTCGGCTAGTTGGTCGGAGCTATATTCTTGGTTATAGCGGATGCTTTATGTAGGTATTTTATTGCCGCATGCAGAATTGCCGATTGGGATTCTTATTTCTGTCATTGGGGCACCGTTCTTTGTATTTTAATAGTTAAAAGAACCTATTCATTTGGGAATTAAGGTGAAGGTATGGAAATTAGTACTCAAAACATTCAGTTGTCCGTCGGTAAGAAGAATATTTTACGAGGAATTAATATTGAATTATATAATAATGAAATCCTCGGAATTATCGGTCCTAACGGCAGCGGTAAGAGCACCTTTCTCAAGTGTGTGTATCGAACGTTAAAACCGGATGAAGGTAGAATTACGATTGACGGTAAATTAATAGATGAATTATCCTATCGGGATACAGCTTCAAAAATGGCCGTAGTGGCACAACATAACATATATAATTTTGATTTTAAAGTAATTGATATTGTTTTGATGGGCGTGCTCCCTATAAAAAACTGTTGTCGCGTGATACTAAAGATGATTTTGAATTGGCTAGAGTAGCTTTGGCAAAAGTAGGCCTGCTCGAAAAGGCGGAACAAAGCTTTAATACGTTATCAGGTGGTGAACAACAGCGGACTATTCTAGCGAGAGCATTGGCACAAGATACTGAGTGTCTAATTTTGGATGAGCCCACCAATCATTTGGATATTCGCTATCAATTGGAAATAATGGAGCTTATTCAGAAATTACAGCGTACTACTTTGATGGCAGTTCATGATTTGAATATAGCGGCTAAATTTTGTCATCGTTTGATAGCTCTTAAAGATGGGCATGTGGTAGGTCAAGGAACTCCCAAGGAATTATTGACAGTTGATTTTATAAAAACGCTATATGGTGTTGAATCATCAGTTCATTATTTTGCAGATAATACATATCCTCATGTAGTATTTGAGAGTACTATATAGTATTAAATTATCTTAAAAACTAAATAATGACACTTTTTTATTTAATTTAATTCAAAGAAGATGTGGACAGTTGACAGCTATTATGTAGTTTTATATACTATAATTATATAATTAATAAAGTACATTATATAGGTGTCAGATGACTTAATAGGGAAATCGGTATAAGCCGATGCGGTCCCGCCACTGTAGGAGGAGCAAACCTCCCATTGCCACTGGATTTTTCTGGGAAGGCGAGGTAAGCGATGAATCTAAGCCAGGAGAACTGCCTATAGGAGAATCACCGTTTTAACCTACGAGCGATGGGAAGGGGATTAGCGATAATATAAACATTCGTTTTATTATGGACACATCTTCGTAGATGTGTCCTTTTTTTATAGTTTTTGTGAGATGTGTTTATCAAGGAGGATTTAAAATCGTGGAAATTTTAGCATTATTTCATAAGGGTGGCTTAGTTATGTATCCTATTTTACTGGCTTCAATTATAGCCGTAACAATAGGTGTAAATCGTTATTTATGTTACAAGGCGGCATCATCTAATATTGATTTATTAAAAGAACAATTACCGAATTTACTGCGTACTCGTCAATTAGAAGAAGCTAAAGCGCTTTGTGATGAAGCAGGGGGCGTAGCCGGTAATATTGTTAAAACGGCTATTGTTGAGCGTACTGAAGATTTAAAAGCTGCTGATGTGGTAGAAAGTATTGCTACGCACGAAGTGTTCCAATTAAAGAAATATCTGAATTATTTAGAAACTATTGTTACCTTATCGCCGTTATTAGGTCTATTGGGTACTGTTGTCGGTATGATTGGTTCTTTTAGTGTGCTTTCTATCGAATCCGGTGAGCCGTTTGCTATTACCGGCGGTGTCGGTGAAGCCTTGATTGCGACTGCTACAGGTTTATTGGTAGCTATTTTGGCTTTGGTAATTCATACATATTTGGCTCAGCGTGTTAATGTATTGATTGCCGATATTGAGTATGTTGCTTCTTTATATGTAATTAATACGAATGCAGGTGTACGTCATGAAGCTTAAGTCAATGAAAATAGAACATCAACCTAAATTGATGATTATACCTATGATTGATATTATCTTCTTTTTATTGGTATTTTTCATGATGAGTATGTTGACGATGGTTGTTCAAAAGAGTGTTCCTATTCAATTGCCGCAAGCTGCAACATCTAAAGTAAACTTAGATAAAGTATTGCCAATAACGGTAACGGCGGACGGAGCCATTTATTTGGAACAGGAACGAATTCCGGAAGGTCAGTTGAAAGCACGCTTGGAAGCTGAAAAAAGTAAAAATCCGGAGCTGGCCATTATTGTTCGCGGTGATGCGGGTGTTAATTATGGACGTGTAGTAAGTGTTATTGATACAGCTAAAAAATCAGGGATTCAAAAAGTATCTATAGCCGCTGAAGAAAGATAGGAGAGAATTCAATGAATAGTCGAAATATGTGGACTAAGCCTTGGGTCGCCTCACTCATTTTTCATGCCGTTGTATTAACCGTTATTCCTTTTTTGCCATGGCCGGCCATCCCTAAAGCGGATGATATGTCATCGATTATTGAGGTGGATTATGTAGAAATTAAACATCCTAATCCTAAGGGCAATCCTAATAACGGTGGCGACGGTGGTGATGGTAGTGGAAATTTTGGAGCTAATTTACCGGCAGTAACGCCTATGACGGCGTTGCCTGAATATTCTGAGCCATTAACCAGTAATAATGAAATAGTATTGTTACTAAACATCAGGAAACAATCCAACAAGGCGTAGTAAGTGCAGGCTTGGATTCAGCTCTTAATAGTGGTGGCAGTGGTTCCGGCAGCGGTGGTCTTGCCGGTTTCGGTACCGGTACAGAAACCGGCATTCAGGGGGATCCTAACGGTACGGAGGTTGATACTACTTTTTATAGGCCGGTACCGACATATACGCCCAAACCAAAATATCCAAGATCGGCTCGCAATCAAAATGTGCGTGGCAGTGTTGGCGTTGGTTTAACTATAGGCGTTGACGGAAGTGTTGAGTCTGTTTGGATAAATGATTCATCAGGTAGTGATACCCTGGATCAGGCTGCCTTAGATGCAGTAAGTAGTTGGCGATTTGAACCGGCCAGAAGAGGTAATGAACCAATCAGTACGACTACAAGTGTTAATGTAGAATTCCAGTTGCGATAAAAATTAGGGAATTTCTTGCAACTCGAATATATTTTATGTGTTTAAAAATAAAACTAAGCACATTAGGTATTTTAATTTTGTACTGGTGTTAAGAGGTTATTATGACAAAAAGAGTGTGTTGAACAAATCTGTGTTAAAAAAGCTGGTTTTATTAAGTGTTGTGTCAAATTGTTTGTATACGGGAATTGCTTTAGCGGCTGAAGAGACCTATGATTCATATACATTAGATCCGATTGTAGTTACAGCTCAACGTACAGAAACGAGAGATTTGGAAACTCCGGCGGCAACAACTGTATTAACTAAAGAAGATATTAAAAATACAGGTGCTAAGACTGTATTTGACGCTATATCGTTTACAACGGGGATTACGAATTTTTCCTATGGGGCTGGCGGTCTTGATTACGGTTCCATGGATAGCCGTGTAAATATTCGTGGTTTAGAACGTGGTGCTCTTATTTTGATTAATGGTGCTCCTATTAATTTGAATGGTAAAAATAGCTTAAGTGGTATATTACCGGGAAAAATGTCGAAAGAATTGAAATTGTAAAAGGCGCGTCTTCTACGTTATATGGTGCTGAAGCACTAGGCGGGGTTATTAACATTATTACCTCGACGCCGGAAAAAGAATATGTAAAAGCCAAAGTTGGGTTAGGCAATTTAGGCTATAAACAGTATTTGGTTTCTGCCGGCAATAAAGATTTTAATATCGCTGTAGGTAAAGAGTTTTTCGGTGCTATTGATAGAACGAGTCCGAATCGTAAGGATTTAGACGGCAAGCGTAAATATGAATATTATAATGAACGCGGTAAAGGTGATTTATTTAATATTGCCTTAAATGCTAAGTTAAGTGAACGTTTGGATTTAAGTTATATGCGTAGTGAATCCAACTCCACTTATGGTCAAATTGTAGTACCGGGAACGTTAACTAAAGCAAAAGCGACAGAGGCATCAGAAAGTAAGCGTTATCATTATGACGATAAAAAGAATAATTTTTCATTGATTTATGACTATGATAATACTAAAGCCGTAGCTTTTTACACCGATCGTGATTTGTATGGTGAAAGTAAAAACTTGGCTACTAATAAGTGGAGTGAAAATGCCAGTAATTATTTAGCTCGTAAATATGGTATTGATGTTCAACATGAATGGAGTTTACGAGATAATAAAGATTCTTTCATTGGTGGTTTATTGGTAAGCCGAGATACCTATAAAGGCACAGCAGCGGCTACATCCAATGTAAGAGCTGGTCGTAATAATATGGCATTGTATGGTAGCTATTCTTATGAAATTAATCCTAAATTGACGACAATTTTTAGGCGCTCGTTTCCAAAAAATCTCCGATCCGGTAAATGACCAGAATGTATTTATGCCACAATGGCAGATGCTGTATAAATTGGATGAACAGTCATCCATTTATTCGAATGTTGGTAAAGCCTTTACGATGCCAAACTTATCGGATACTTTTAAATATGTAAATGGCGGTTATCAGGCGATTAGCGGTCCGAATTTAAAACCGGAAGAAGGCTGGAACTATGAAGTTGGTTATAAACATGTAACTGAAAAAGACTCCTGGAAAGTGGCTTTATTCTACATGGACTTTAAAAACTTCTTTGATTGGGCTCCGGATCCTGAAACCGGTAAGAATACCGTTCGAATTAATGGCGGTAAATTCCAAAATGTCGGTATTGAATTAGATTACAAACGCTTATTGACAGATAAAGTAACATTGTCTTTGGGGACAACGTATTCTAATCCTAAAAAACGGGATATTGGCGTATCAACTTGGAATCAGGCGTATCCAAAACTTCAATTTAATGCGGGAGTAAATTATACTGACAATAAATTGGATGCCGGTATTGCGTTAAATTGGTTAACTAAACGTTTGCAAAACCGTGATGGGGGAACTAATCCGGATTTAATTAATTTGAATGCATATGTTTCCTATGCCTTCGGCGAAAATGATTCCGTACAAATTAATCTTAATAATATTTTAGACAGACATAATGTAATTACTAATGGCGATTGGGAATATTGGGATAATCTATTTAACTACACTGTTAGTTATGCACACACATTCTAGTGGCAGATTATAAAGGAGTGAATTTTATTTTTAATTTGCTTCTTGATATTTAGTATTTAAAAATTAAGCAAACTGATAATCACCGTCGGTATTTTGAATTTAGTAGGTAAAGGTAATGAGCTATATGGCATGCATGAATTGTAATGCGGATAATACAATACAGTCTAAATCAGTTCAGTTACTGATTTTGGCTTTAACAGGCCAATGTAATTTGAAGTGTTCCTATTGCTATGCAGCCAATCAGACTCAACAGCCTATGACGTGGAATACAGCAAAGCAAGCATTGCAGTATATAACTGAGTATTCGGGTACGCCTACCATTCAATTTACCGGCGGTGAACCTTTATTGGCGTGGGAGTTGCTAGTTAAATGTGTTGAATGGTTAGAACGTCATAAAATCAAGGCAAAATTGCAGATACAGACGAATGCGACGCTGTTAGATGACCGAAAAATAGAATTTATAAAGAAACATCAAATTGCTATAGGGGTTAGCTTGGATGGTTTTGCCGATAGCAATGCTGTGAACAGACCCTATATGGATTTTGGTGATTCAACAATGAATACAATTAAAAGTATTCAACTTTTAAGTAGTGCCGGTATTGAAATAGGTATTACGACAGTAGTTAATGCAGTTACTGTGGATAAATTGGACAAGGTTATAGATTTGGCCTATTATTTGGGAAATGTGCGGCAAGTCGGATTTAATCTGGTGCGTCCGCAAGGTCGGGGAAAAGAAGAACCACTTATTACCGAACAAATATTGGAGGCCGGTGTTCATAAAATGTTAAATCGGCTGGAATATTGGCAAAATATAACGCATCGTTCACTTATAATAGCTCAAATTGATAAAGTTAATAAATTACAAAAGGGATATACTCCTTTTTCACATTGCTATGCACTTCATAAGGCCGGTATGTATGTAAGTCCGGATGGTATGATGTATGCTTGTGCTTCTTTGGCAGGGCGAGAAGAATATTGTCTTGGCCATGTTACTACCGGGGGAGATAGTCAAAAGGAAAGTGTGTTATTGACTCATTTAGAGCCGGTTGTTGATATGTGTACGCAGTGTAATTTTATTAATTACTGTGGTGGTGCCTGTTATAGTCGGGTACGAGCAGGTCAGACTATAAATCCTTTAGAATGTACTATGAAAAAAATCTTTATTAAATATTATCAAAATAAACATACGATGAGGGCATAATTTTATGGCTTTTTGGAAAATATATCGAAAGATAATTATTGCCGGTTTACTTGCCATACTATGCTTAATCAGCTTATCCGGGTGTAGCGTTCATCCGGTTATAGATTCTACATCCGAGAAATATACCAAAACGGTTGAAAGTGCTGATGGTGTAATTGTAAAAATTCCTGATTATCCAAAGCGTATTGTAACGCTGACATCGGCTTATGATACAGTTTTATTAGGTCTTATTGATACGTCCCGAATAGCTGCTATCAGCTCGCTGGTAAAATATGAAGGGTATTCTATGGAATGGGAAAAGGCTAAGCAAGTAAAAACACAGTTGTATAGTTATCCTTTTGAAAAGATTGTAAAGCTAAAACCGGATTTGGTATTGGCACCGGAATATACATCTAAAGATGTAATTGACGGCTTACGCGGAATGGGGATTCCCACTGTAGTCGTCGATTCCGGAAAAACGGTAGAAAGTACTATTAAAAATATAGAAACAATGGCATATCTTGTGGGAGAGCCTGAGAAAGGGGCTTATTACAGTCGTAAAATTAGAACTGAGATTGATTGGCTACAGAATCAAGTAAATAAAATACCTGAGGATAAACGACGGAGTGTACTTTTTGTTTCATCCATGGACGGATATACCGGAACGGGAAGTTTCTTCGATGATATGAGTCGCTATATGGGTATTTATAATGCTCCTTCTTATCGAGGTTATCCACCGCGAATATCATTTACCGATGAGCGAGTTATTGATATGAATCCCGATTATTTATTGATTCCGGCCTATCAAACTATGGATAAAGGTTTGGAAGAGCGGTTCTTACATACGCCTGCTTTTCAGTCGATGAAAGCTATGCGGAATAATCATGTAATGCCGGTTCGAGCAGCGTATTTGTATACGAGTAATCAGCATATCGGTGAAGCAATGATAGAAATTGCAAAAATTGTTTACCCTGAGTATATTCAATCGGATTCGATTCCCAAAAAATTTTTAGTTGTTAAGAGATGTAATTTAAATAATTCGTTTGGTGAGAGGTATGGACAGAAAAAGAAACAAGTTATCAGCGTTATAACAATGACGGCCCTTCTGATAGGGATAATTATAATAGCCCTTCATTTGGGAACTATTAAGGTGCCGGTTCTTGGCGGTTTGCAGAGTATTTGGCAAGGTTTGGGTATACCGGTCACGGTAACTGCTCCATTGGAACCGGAGCAGGAAGCGGTATTATGGTATATTCGTATGCCGCGTATTTTAGTGGGGCTCATGGTTGGTGCCTCGTTAGCATTGGCCGGTGCCGTTATGCAGGGAATTTTTCCAATCCATTAGCCGATCCGGGCATTATGGGGGTTTCGGCGGGTGCATCGTTAGGTGCTGTTATTGCTATTTCCTTAGGACTTACTTCGCTTGGTATGTTTTATATGCCGATGTTTGCCTTTATTGGCGCATTTGCGGCCGTTAGTATTACGATTTTATTAACCATGCGTGGTGGTCGTGTGGAAACGGCTACTTTATTATTGGCTGGGGTTGCTATCAGTATGTTGCTTGGTGCTTTTACCTCCGGTATTTTGACGCTGATGAATGAATATCGTTTGCGAGAATTTTTATTCTGGATGGTAGGCGGGCTCGATTTTAGACGTTGGGAGCATGTTTTTCTTGCTATTGGACCATTCCTCATTGGGACAACTATTCTAATTACTTTTGGGCGCCAATTAAACGTGTTGGTATTAGGTGATACGGAAGCAAAGGTTTTAGGCGTTCCGGTTATGTTATACCGATTGATTTTCTTATTTTTAGCGTCATTTATTACAGCGACAGCTGTTTGTGTAAGTGGTGCTATCGGTTTTGTGGGGCTTATTATTCCTCACATCGTTCGAATTTTGGTGGGGCCTGACCACCGCATATTATTGCCGGTTTCAGCCTTAGCAGGAGCACTTTTTCTTGTATTTTGTGATACATTGGGGCGTGTGTTGGCGTCGCCGAGTGAAATTCGCGTGGGTATTATGACGGCTTTATTAGGGGCTCCGTACTTCTTATATCTATTACGTCGTGTTCGTCAAAAAGGAGGCATTTAAATGGAATTAAGTGTAGAACATCTAAGTGTATCCTTGAGTAATCAACAGATTTTACATGATATCTCTTTACAGGCTAAACGTGGCGAGTTTATAGGTATTATTGGACCTAATGGTTCAGGTAAAACTACTTTTTTAAAGGCATTACGAGGTTTATATCCTTTTACGGAAGGAGCTGTTATATTAAACGATGACTCTATAGCACAACGGAGTGATAAAGAGATTGCTCGACAAGTTGCTTATATGCAACAAAGTGTAAATTTAAACTTTGGTTATACAGCTAGAGAAATCGTTATGACGGCACGCTATCCATATTTAAAATGGTGGCAAAATGAATCTGCCAATGACGAAAATGTTGTTGAGACTGTTATGAAGAATGTGGGGATTTGGCATTTACGAGATCGAGCCGTTAATGAATTGAGTGGTGGTGAACGGCAACGTGTTTTCTTGGCCAAAGCATTAGCTCAAGAAACAGAATTATTACTTCTTGATGAACCGACGGCAGCTTTAGACTTGGTATATGCCGATGAAATTTTTAGACAGGGACGACAACATTGTGAATCGGGTAAAACTATTTTTATCGTAGTCCATGATTTAGAGTTGGCGGCTAAGTTTTGTACACGGCTTTTATTGATTTCAGACGGCTACTTAGTAGCGGATGGTTTGCCTAAAGAAGTATTGACGGCTAAAATTTAAAAAAGGCGTTTCATTTGTCGGCCGCCGTGTATGAAGATCCATATTTTACACAGCAACGTATTTTTGTATTCCCGAATGATGCAACTGATATCGAACCGTATCGTCGCGGGAATACCTTACCACCTGATATGACGGTAGAGTTAAATGGATAGTAGGAGTCAGCAACATGAGCGAAATTAATGAAATAGAGCAAGGAACACAATTTAAACAAATATTATATCCGTTTTCGGCAATTGTAGGTCAGGAGGATATGAAGCGTTCTTTAATTTTAAATGTTATCGAGCCGGCTATTGGCGGTGTTTTGATAAAAGGGGAAAAAGGAACGGCCAAGTCAACGGCGGTAAGAGCGTTGGCGGCTATTTTACCGCCCTTGGAAATTGATGGCTCAGCGTCAATGCAGGTTGTGGAGTTACCGATTAATGCTACTGAAGACCGTGTAGTCGGAACGATTGATTTGGAATACGCTCTTACTGAAGGCAAGAAAAAGTTTGAGCCCGGTATATTGGCAAAAGCTAACAATAATATTTTATATGTAGATGAGATAAATTTGTTGGACGATCATGTGGTGGATGTTCTTTTAGACGCAGCGGCTATGGGGATTAATACAGTTGAACGAGAAGGTATCAGCTACTCACATCCGGCTAAATTTATATTGGTAGGTACTATGAATCCGGAAGAAGGGGATATTCGCCCACAGTTATTAGACCGTTTTGGCCTATCGGTAGATGTAAAAGGTGAACGCGAACCCGAATCGCGTATGGAAGTTGTAAAGCGTCGTTTGGCTTTTGAAAGTGATAAAGCCGCTTTTGAGGCAGTGTATAAAGACAGTGAGCGGGAATTGGCTGAAAGTGTTGTTAAGGCTCGTGCTCTATTGCCACAAGTTAACGTTACCGACGCTGTTTTGCGGAAGATTGCAGCTTTGTCGATTCGTCTTAATGTTGACGGCCATCGGCCGGATATTACGATGCTACATACTGCAAAAGCGTTGGCTGCGTATAATGAACGAACCGAGATTATTAATGATGATTTAAAAGAGGCGGCACAATTGGTATTGCCACATCGTATGCGCCGCCGCCCGTTTGAGGAACAAGGGTTTGACTGGAATAGTGTTGCCCATATTTTAGAGGCGGATGAATAATTTTTTATTCGTAAAAAATATCGGTTAAACCGCATAAAGGTGGACATATGATTGCGAATGTAGAGCGAGCTTTAGCAATGGCTCTTATACAACCAAAAATAAATAGCATTATAATTTCCGGTCCGACCGGTGTAGGAAAGAGTTATCGTGTCCGTGAATTATTACAGCAATGGCAAATTTCGTATCGTACTATTCCGGTACATATTCAGGCCGAGGCATTGACAGATCATATTGATTTGGAGAGAACCCTTCAAGCCGGTCATTATGTAGGCGGCAATGGTTTATTTAATCAGGCTGTAAAGGTGTTTTTTGTTGATGATTTTCATCTGTTACGAGAATCTTTACGCCACTTTTTACTGCAACGCGTTAGAGATGTGGGGGGAACTTTAATCGGTACTGTCAATACGGCAGAAGGTAGTTTGGCCGTATATGAGTGGGAAAATATTGACTTACATATATCCATGGAAAACCCGGATGAAACAAATCGTTTGGCTGTATTGCGAGAAGTTTTGACTTCAGAACTTATCGAACCCATAATTTCGATAACGGATCTTAGAAGAGCTGAAGCATTGGTAACAAATATAGAGCCGTCTGAGGCGATATTGCAACTTTGTATCAGTTTTATAGTAAAATCCGGCGCAGTAGGTAATACAAATGATTTTTTACTGGCGGTTGCGGCAGCGGCATTGGCTGGGCTAGATCAAAAGTCATATATTTTACCGAAACACGTAGAGGAAGCTACTTTATATGTATTGCCTCATCGTATGCGGCAACAAACTGAAGTGGGAAATAGTCAAAATCAGTCACTCGATAGAGATAATAATCAATCAGAAAATAATCATGATAATGGTACGGTCAGTGAGGAGGAAAATACTCCGGATAATAATTCGCAAGAACCGGAGCAAAATAACGATAACGAAGATATTCAGAATACTGAATTAGAGGGTGACAATGAAAATGATGTTAGCCAAGATAATCAGTCACAGTCTGATCTTAGTGACGATTTAGATAGTTTAAATGAATCCTCTGAGAACGAAAGTCAAAATGATTTGGACAATCAGGATGATAGCCTTGAAAACGATGGTGTAAATAATATATGGCCGGAATTAATAGCGGCCATGAATCAAAACTTAATGGGCTTGCGTTTAGATGACAATAAAACAATGGATCGTAAGGCACGAAAAGGTTCAGGCAAGCGCTTACGTACTAAAGCCGGAGATTGCGGCGGTCATTATGTAAGAGCTATCCAATATCCGGAACCGTTAAAAGATTTAGCTTTGGATGCGACTATACGAGCGGCTGCACCGTATCAAAAAATACGGCATTCGGAGTTACAAAATAATAGTTCGTTAGCCATTCAAATCAAGGCACCGGATTATCGACGTAAAGAGCGTGAAAAACAAGTCGGTGGTCATTATCTATTTGTTGTGGATGCCAGTGGTTCTATGGCGGCTCGCAAACGTATGGAGGCCGTGAAAGGTGCTATTTTCAGTTTATTACAGGATGCCTATGAGAAACGTGATAAAGTAGGTCTTATCGTATTTCGCAAGGAGAAAGCGGAATTGGTATTACCTTTTACCGGCAGTATTGAGTTGGCAAGACGTCTATTAGAACATTTACCTACCGGTGGTAAAACACCGCTTGCAGGGGCTTTGGAATTGGCTTATAGAACTTGTGAGCAGGTTTTACGACGTTCACCAACCGAAAAAATAGACGTTTTTATTGTTACGGATGGTCGGGCAACCTATGGTGAAACCGATAATCCGGTAAACGAAGCTTTAGCTTGGGGGAAAGCTTTTATTGATTTACCGGTGGGGATTTTGATATTAGATACAGAGCAAGATTTTATCCGCCTTGGAATTGCGAAAGAACTGATGCAGGCTATGCGTGGAACTTATTATTCGATTGATACCATAACAGCTGATACTGTATTGCAAGTGGTGAAAGGAAGCCGCTAAAATGAAAAAATTTTATATATTACTAATATGGCTAAGCAAATACACCATGTTCGTGAAGTTGAAGCTAAAGGTCGTATTGAGGCCAAAGAACATTTTAAAATTGACTTATATAACTTAAAACAAGAACCGGAATGGAATGAATCATGGGAACAACGCCTTAAAACATCAGATGTTGTTATTATGAAACATATGGGGACCGGATTAGATACACCGTTTTTACGTCGTTTGGCTAATTGGTTATATCAGAACCATCCTTGCTATGCGTTGTATGCCGATGAAGAACAGGATATGGATAAATTGCGCGCCGGTATGAGTGAAGCTGAAATGATTCGATTGTCAGAATATCAGCAGTTGAGTGGGCTTACCAATTTTGAGAATTCGTTTTTATATGCCGCTTCATTAGCCGGTGAAGCTGTTGAAGTACCGGAGCCGATACCGGTGCTATGGCAAGGTATCCTTGGTGAAAATGGCGTCACGTACGCGACCTATAAAGAGTATTTGGAAGCTGAAGGCGTGGTTGATTGTCCAAGTATCGGTGTATTTTTCTATCGTGAAGAGTGGATTATGAAGGAGTTGTATTATCCTGAATTGTTGCGAAAAACAATTAAGACATACGGTTACAACCCCATTATCTTTTTCGGGCAATACGGCGGTAATCCGCTTATAGGAGCACCTTCGTTGAAAGAGTCATTACGGATTTTATTCTGTGATGGACCTTTACCGTTTGAAGTATTAATTAATACCTGTAAATTTTCACTAATCAGTTTGAATGCAGCAACTCAAGAAGATATTAGTCATTGGGATATTCCGATTTTAATGGGGTATAACATCTATATGGATGAAGCGACTTGGGAGGCCAATGTACAAGGTTTAAGTCCTTTAGACGTGAATTTATCGGTATCTTTACCGGAATTTGATGGTTCCCTTCATGGTGGGGTTGTAGCGGCACAAACTAATATTGATGGTAAATACATATATTGGCCGGTTAAAGAACGAGTGGAATCTATCGTTAAACGAGTTGTAAAATATGAAAAACTTCGTCATTTATTGCCAGCTGAAAGAAAAGTTGCGATTATTCTTCATAATTATCCGCCTAAAAATTCTAATATAGGTTCGGCAGCCGGTTTAGACACACCGGAGTCGGTGCAACGTTTATTGGTAGCTATGAAGAACGAAGGGTATACCATTGACTTAATTCCTGAGTCGGGGGCTGAATTAATAGAATCTGTTTTATCACATACTACTAATGATCGCAGTATGCTGAGTGAGGAACAGGTTGAAGACGCCGAAGGTAAATTAAGTGTGCAGCAATATAAGGAATTTTTTGATTCATTGCCGGATAAATCGAAAGTAAATATGGAAGAAGGCTGGGGACCGGCACCGGGAGAAGTTTTTCGTTATGGTGATGAACTCCTGATTCCGGGATTCAGTAATGGAAATATTTGGGTAACGGTGCAACCGCCACGTGGTTTTGGTGAAGATCCGGGTAAATTGTATCATGATCCTATTTTGGCTCCGACACATCATTATGAAGGATTCTATTATTGGCTCCGCGAGATATTTAAAGCGGACGTGGTGATGCATGTAGGCACTCATGGTTCATTGGAATGGTTGCCCGGGAAAGGCACGGGGTTAAGTTCTTCTTGTTATCCTGAAATGGGCATTCAGGATTTACCCAATGTGTATCCTTATTGGATGACAATTGTCGGTGAAGGGATACAAGCTAAACGGCGAAGTTCAGCCTGCTTAATCGGCCATATATCACCACCTATGTCTAAGGCAGGTCTTTATGATGAATATGAAGAATTAGAAAATCTCTTGGATGAGTACGGGCATTTTGAATTGGAATCGCCGGAAAGTTTAACTTCATTGTATACAGCCATTGTTGAACAAGCTAAAGCATGTCATTTTTGGGAGAGTATTCCAGAAGATAAAATGACTGATGCGGAAAGTGTATTGGCCTATTTGCATGAGTTGCTTACAGACTTAAAACATATGCAAATGCGTACGGGTTTGCATATTCTGGGTAAGGCGCCGACAGGTAAGGATTTACAAGAATTTTTATTAGCTCTTATGCGAGTTCAAAACGGTATTGTACCGGCATTACCGGATACGATTGCCAAAGGTCTGGGCTATGATTGGAATACATTGGAACAGTATGGCGGTCAAAAGGTAGATTCTTTACAAATAGGTGAACAAATCAATTCTAATGAGAATCAAGACTTTTTGTTTACCGGTAAATGTATACTTCGCAACAAAGATATTGTAGATCAAATATGGCATGTGATTCGTGATGTGATTGCACATTTAGCAGAAAATGACTATATCTATTCCGACTCATGGCAACATTTGGAATCAGTTAATACGTTATGGCAACGGTATAGTGTTGAAAAAGACAGTAAGGTAAAGCAAGTTTGTTTGACTGAAATCGGTTCGATTTTATTGGAGGCTTGTCACGAGTACGTGCCGAAATTAAAGCAGACCGAACAGGAAATAGGACATACATTAAAAGCTTTGGCCGGCCATTATATTGAACCGGGGCCGGGCGGTGCCGCAACGAGTGGACGAGCCGACGTCTTACCGTCAGGTCGCAATTTCTTCGGTGTGGATGAAAGAATGTTGCCTACGAAAGTTGCTTATGAATTAGGAAGTACATTAGCTGATCAGGTTATAACCGATTTCATTAAAGAGGAAGGGCATTATCCGGAGTCGATTGGCATAGTTCTATGGGCCGGTAGTAATACGCGAAGCCATGGCCAATGTTTAGGCCAGTTTATGAATTTAATGGGGGTTCGACCAATTTGGCAAGGTGGCGGTGGTCGTGTTATCGGAGTTGAGGCTATACCGCTTGCAGAACTGAAACGACCACGTATTGATGTAACCGGACGAATAAGTGGTCTTATCAGAGACATGATGCCAAATGCCTTAAAATGGCTTGATAAAGCAGTAACTTTGGTTGCTGAATTGGATGAGAGTGAAGAAGATAATTTTATAAAAAAACATATTAATGAGGATGTTTCTTGGCTTGTGTCAGAAGGTGAAGATGAGAAAGCCGCTTATCAAAAAGCCAGATTCCGTTTATTTGGGGATCCACCCGGGGCATATGGGGCCGGTATTGGACAATTAATTGAGCAGAAAAATTGGGAGTCGATTGATGATTTGGCCGATGTTTATGTAACTTGGGGTAGTTATTGTTATGGTGACGGTGCTAAATCAAATCAGGATAAACGCATATTTAGAAGAAGATTAGCTACTATGGAAGTTACCATTAAAAATGAGGATAATCGAGAAGCACATATGTTGAGCTCGGATGATTATAATGCCTATCATGGCGGTTTAATAGCTGCTGTTCGAAGTATTCGCGGTGAAGTCCCACGCTCCTATGTTGGTGATAGTTCGAATCGTGAACAGGTAAAAACACGTAATTTAAAAGAGGAAGTGAATCGTTTAGTTCGTGGTGAGACGTTAAATCCTAAGTTTATAGAAGGTATGCAACAACATGGCTATAAGGGAGCCTCTGATTTGGCAAATGTGGTGGCACACAGTTTTGCTTGGGATGCCACGAGTGCTGTAATCGAGGACTGGGTATATGAAGGCTATGCCAATAAGTATGCTTTAGATAAAGATATGCAAGAATGGATGCAATCAGTGAATCCATGGGCATTGGCCCGAATTGCTGAAACATTATTAGAGGCTATTCAGCGTGGTTTGTGGCAAGCACCAAAAGATATGGAAGATCAATTAAAACAATTGTATTTAGCCATGGAAGGCGAAATTGAAGGACGATAGTCTATGAGTGTTTATAAAAAGTTGTGGTTTTTATTTATCTTTTGTCTGATAGTATTTTCCATTGTAGGTTGTAAGACATTAGATGAAACAAAAACGTTAGAGGGAACACATCAGATAAGAGATTCTACCGGTGCCGTGGTGCAGGTGCCGGATAATCCTACACGCGTTGTTCCTATCGGTGTAAGTACGGAAGATATGGTGATTTCTTTAGTAGGTCCGCAGAAGATTGTGGCTTTAGGTAATTTACCAAATAATTTTCCGGAAGAATCCAAGCAATAAAAGCAAGGTAAAATTGAATACGGAAGCCGTTTTTGGCATTGCATCCGGATTTACTGATTGTTCCTGACTGGGTGGACCAGGAAATGGTGGTTACTTTACGAGGCCTAAATGTTCCAGTCTATGTATATAAAGGCCCAAGAACTATAGATGGCAGTGAAAAAACTATTTTAGAGTTAGCTGACTTATTAAATCAAAAGAGTAAAGGCGAAGCCATTGTTAACTCAATGCAGCAACGATTGGTAAAGGTTGCTGCATTTACGGAGCAGGTTAAAAGCCGGAAAATTGTCGGATTTTATGGTGTTTTAGGCTTGACCGGCGGTATAGGGAGCACTTTTGACAATATGACACAGCTGATAAATGCAGCTAATGCGGCAGCTTTATTGGGCTTGGACATCAGTGAAAGCGGAACTCGTGAAGATTTAATACGAATTAATCCTGATGTTATTATTGTACCGTCAAATGTTTATAGTTTTGATCAGTATAAAGAAATTGAAGTTACTTCATTATATAGTGATCCTGCCTTGAAAGATGTGAAAGCTGTAAAAAATCATCAAATTTATGTAATTGACGCTCGCTGGATAATGAGTTATTCACAGTTTATGATTAATGGTATTGAGGAATTGGCGCGTGTAACATATGGATACTCCGCAAAATAATAAAGCGTGTTTAAGGTGTTTAGTTTATTACTATTTTATAATAAGTATTTTTATAGGTATTGAGTTGGAGGGTTTATTATGGGTCGAGTTATTGGTAAAAACAAAAAAATGTTAGCTGCTTATGTTACGTTTGCACTAATGGGTATGTCATTAAGTGGCCAAACCATGGCGGCAGCCGGCACTACTGATGAGGTATATGCATTACCTGATGTTGTAGTAACTGCTACAAGAACGGAAGAACAGGTTACCAAAGTTCCTGCCAGTGTAACTGTTGTAAAAGGCGAAGATTTGGAAGAAAGACATGAATCTAATTTAGGGGAAGCTTTGCGTAACGTACCGGGAGTAGAGTTTAATACATATGGTGGCGGTGTAGGGTATTACTAAACTCTAATTCTTTTCAGAATTTAATGGTAGTAATAATGTTTTATATATGGTTAGATGGTATTAATATGATGCTGCCGGTGTTAACGTACCGTTTACTATTTTAAAAAATATGGATGGTATTGATCGTGTGGAAGTGGTTAAAGGGGCTGCTTCTACCTTATATGGGTCCGGTGCTATTGGCGGTGTTGTAAATGTTATTACTCGTGTACCGGAAGAAGGCATGAAAACAACTGCTCGTATTACCGGTGGCAGTTATGATAAAGAACAATATAAATTTATCAACGAAGGTAAAGAAGGCAATGTATATTGGCGTGCATCGTATCAGAAAGATATTGTGGGTAGCTATAAGGATGCTCATGGGGTCGAAGTTCCACAACATTTAAACGGACGTACCGCATCTTTCATGGTGGGTAGTGATATTGATGATAACAATAATGTGATGATTTCTTATGATTCCTATCGTGCCGATGTAAAATATGCCGATTCTGCTAAAAAATTAAATCATATTCGTTATGGTAATGAAGGCAATGATTCGTTCCGTGGCATTTGGAAAAATAAGATTAATGATCGCTTAAGTCATCAGTTATATGTATTAAACAATCACGAAGATGGTACTTATGACGGCTATACGACGGATATTAAAACGATTGCAATTGGCGATCAGGTAACGTATCTTTTAGATAAACATACTTTGATTGGTGGTTTTGATTGGCGCCAGGATAAAGTAAATACTATCGGTGACAGCTGGGAAAAAATTACCGGTAAAAAGTTAACGAATACATCGTATTATGTTCAAGATGCTTGGAATTTTGCTCCAAAATGGACATTAACACCTGGCATTCGTGTGGATCATCATTCGGAATTCGGGTCCCATACATCACCTCACATTTCCTTGGGTTATGATGTAAATGAAAAGACTAATGTATATGTGTCGTATAATGAATATTTCTTGGCTCCGACCCCATATCAGTTATTCAGTGATAACTATGGGAACAGAAACTTAAAACCGGAAACCGGTCATGAAGTAGATTTTGGTGTTCATCATCAATTTAGTAATTCCTTAATAGGCAATTTAAACTTCTTTACCCGCCATTCCACTGATAAAATTGATTTCAATCGATCTACCAGTAAGTATGCTAATTTTTCAAATGAAAAAGCACGTGGTTTCAGCTTCGATTTGCGTAAGCAAATTACCGGTAACTTGTCAGCCGGAGCGGCTTATACATATACCCATATTGACGCTACATCCGGACGCTCCGCCAATGCAAACGGCTATGTACCGAAACATGCTATCAATTTAAGTTTAGACTATAACGATGCTAAATGGGATGCTCATTTGGATGTACGTGCCGTAATTAACCGTCCGGGCATTGCTACGACTGCCGATAAAGGTGATTTCTTCCCTAAGAGCACCTATTGGATTACGAATGTAAGTGCCAATTACCGTATTACTGATGACATTACCGTTTTCGGACGCGTTAATAATCTATTTGATGTATATTATGCGGAAATGTCGAATGTTGCCGGTTGGGGCGGCAGTGCTGGAGATTGGTGGGCAATGCCTGGCCGTAACTATCAATTAGGTATGGAATTCACTTTCTAATATAAATATTGAATGCAGTATAGTATTAGTTCTTTTACTATAGTTTAAAGATTACCCCCATTATGCAAGTAATGGGGCTATATCTATATGTTATTTTCACCAAAAGGAATCTATTTTATGGAACTGTGGAAATTGCCAACCGGCGACTCGGTATCACGTTATGAACGATCAATCGTAGTTAATTTTACCGGACCGCGCAAGGTATTGAGTACCTCTCTATTTAATGGTGGTTATCATGAGGATTATACTTATGTGTTCAATCATGACTCCAAGCCCAGCCCCGGGGAGACGATGTGCACGTCACTGGAAGATTATTTGCAGCATTTGCATGATGTAACGTTGCGTCTAGGTTTTGAACCCACCAAAAGGAACCGGCATTGGTACGGCGGCCTACATGGAGAATGTAGCGATTATTGAGAAGTCTTATAAGGAACTTACGGTGACGGCTATTGTTACCGGTGGTATTGATGTTAATGGCGGACGTGTAGGCGATGAAGCGTCGTATTATAGACCGTTGGAAAAAACTGAAACAACTACAGATGACGATATACGTTTTAAAACAGGACGGCAGCAAGCTCCAAATGGTACAGAAGCAGAGCCATTGGGGACAATTAACATCATTCTTTATATTGACGGCGATTTAGCAGAGCCTTTATTAGCTCGGGCATTGGTAACATGCACCGAAGCGAAAACGGCTGCATTGCAAGAACTTCAAGCCGGCAGCCATTATTCCATGGGCATCGCCACCGGTTCCGGCACGGATCAGACTATAGTAGTCGCTAATAGTGAATCACCGTATTATTACGACAGTGCCGGCAAGCATTCCAAATTGGGTGAATTAATTGGTAAAGCTGTCAAAAAAGCGGTAAAATTAGCATTATACAAGCAGACTCATTTGGGGCCGAAACAGCAACATAATCTATTTAAGCGTTTGCAGCGCTTCGGGCTTTCCCTGAACTATCTGTTTGAAAGCTATATGAGTGAGTATGAGGCTGACGGGCATGAGAAGTTTGAAGTGCTTAATGCATTTGAGAAATATGCGCGCAGTAATGAAACTGTAGTTATGAGTGCTATGTGGTCGCATTTGGTAGATGAATGGCTGTGGGGGCTGTTGACGGATGAAGAATTGAATCTCGGCTTAGTACAGCTGGGTTTGGTACCCGTTGAATCATCTGGCTCTTATCCATCGAATAGCCTTGAATATTTTGAGCCGGCCGGTATTTCAGCTACTCACCAATTTGAAGTGGCGGATGTAATTCGTAACTTAGAGAATCATATTATCAATGAAGTGCGTATTCGATTAGGGGATACTACGAAATAGTGAATTACAAGATAGAATCAACAAAGTTATTTTAGATTCATTATAAAATTGCTAACTCTACATAGCCTTATACATTTGAAAGGCAGTGGTTATTATGAAAAAGATTGCTATATATGGTAAAGGCGGTATCGGCAAATCCACGACGACTGCCAATATATCGGCCGCATTGGCGCAGCAAGGGCGTCAAGTCTGTCAAATCGGTTGTGATCCGAAAAATGACTCTACCCGTTTGCTTCTTCATAAGATTTGTCATCAAACGGTGTTGGACGAAGTATGTCTAAAAGATGATGACGTTACCTTAGAAGACGTTGTGCATACAGGTTTTGCCGGTGTTACTTGTATTGAAGCGGGCGGACCGGAGCCGGGCGTGGGCTGTGCCGGTCGCGGTATCATCGTTGCCTTAGAGAAACTCAACGAATTATCGGTAATGGATGACAAAGATATTGTTATTTATGATGTCCTTGGTGATGTGGTTTGCGGTGGTTTTGCCGTGCCGATTCGTGAAGGCTATGCCGATGAGATCTACATTGTTACGTCCGGCGAAACGATGGCTCTCTATGCGGCCAATAATATCTGTAAAGGGATTGCCCGTTTTGCCAAACGAGGATCCGTACGTTTGGGTGGCCTAATTCTTAATAGTCGTATGGTTCCTAATGAAGAGGCTATAGTTAATGCCTTTGCAGAGCGTTTGGGAACTAAAGTTGTTGCCGTGATTCCCCGTGATAATATTGTACAGAATGCGGAAATTAATCGTCAGACGGTTATTGAATATGCTCCTGATAGCGCGCAAGCTACCGTGTATCGTGAGTTGGCAAGCCACATTTGGGATAGTCAAGCGTCGGATATACCAAAGCCGTTAGCATTCGAAGAATTGGAAGAGTTGGTGTATAGCTATGGCCGTGAATAAGCGACGTTTTATCAAAGACAAAGTCAGTTACAGTTGCAGTATGCCTGGTGTATGGAAAGCAGTAGCGCATTCTGAAGGTTGTGTGGTTGTGTATCATGCACCGAAAGCTTGTGCCCATATTACGGAAGAAATGGAACGTAATCAGTACTTTCGTATGTTGGCACGTCGCGAATATACGAATCCGCCGTATACAGCACCGCTCATCACGTCTAATATTGCCAAGAAGGAATCGATCTTTGGTGGTAGTCAGTTGCTGAAAAAATGCTTAGATTATGTGGTAGCAACCTATAAGCCACGCTATATTGTGGTGACCGATTCCTGTGTAGCCGGTGTTATCGGTGATGATTCGGCGGCTGTTTGCCAAGAAGCAGAACAAGAATATGGCATTCCCGTACTCCATGTGGATTGTCATGGTTTTTTAGATGGTGAATATTATGGTGGATTTATTAGCGCTGCAAAATTATTAATTGACCGTTTCATGGCGAAAAAAGAGTTACCTAACGTTACATCTGACCAGCCCTATAAAGTGACACTTATCGGCGAAAAAGACGGGCCCGGCTCAATGGCTATCCAACAATTCTGTGCTTTAATTGAAGATTTTGGTTTAGAGATTTATAAAGCATTTCCCGGTTATTGCTCAATTGAAGATATGCAAAAGATCGGTGAGTCGGATTTTACGGTTATTTTAGGCGGTACACAAAAGGCCTATGCTTATTTACGTGAAATTGCCGATTATATGAACGAAAAGCTTGGTATTTCTCATTTTGCCTCTGATTACCCAATCGGTTGGGAAGGTACGAGGCGTTGGCTCGACGATTTTAGCGTATTTTTGCAAAATTTTAAGAGCGACGCTAAGAATCATAAGATTGAGATAGAAGCGATAAAAGCTAATGTGTGGCGCCGTTTTGAAGAAGGTTTTGAACCTTTTAAAAAGACACTTCAAGAGGCTTCTATCGTGCTTTCTTTAGGTTATATAAACCCTAACTACGATTTGAGTTGGGTTCTTGAGTGGATCCATTTAGGTAATTTATCGTTAGCAAAGGTTGTTATTCTGGATAATGTTCCGGAAACCCAACAGGCTATGTATAGAACGATGGTACAGCGTTTTTATCCGGAGACAACGATTGTTTTAGAAACTGCGGATACGGTATTACCGAAAGATGCTTTAATTATAACTACGCAGGAATTGGCCGAGCCTTTTTTACGACAACTAATATTGCCTTGTTTGCCGCCAATCGGCATGGCCGGTTTGGTACAGATGTATCGCAAGCTGTTTATGTTGGCAAGACGGCGCGGTGAGAGGGGGATTGTGCTCTATGGCTGGTAATTCGTGGTTTAATCATAATGAATGTTTACAAAGTTGTGCCCTTGCCGGTGCTGCCGCTATGGCTGCTGGCATTACCGATGCGTATATTGTCGCGAACGGCCCTACCTGGTGCTACTTTTATGCTATGAAGGTTACTGACCGCCCGGGTCTAAACTTGGGTCAACGCTTTCTGTGTACCTATCCATCCAATGGGGCTATCGTGTTTGGTACTGAAAAAGAATTGCTGCAGACGTTGGCAGATTTAACTAAACTGCCAAAAGCACCGGGATTAGTATTAGTTGAAAATAGTTGTGCTTTTAGTCTGATAGGCGATGATTTGTCGAGCATTGTCAGCGAATCTGATTTGACTTGTCCTATACTTACTATGGACTCAGGTGGTACTTTGGGTGACTTTTGGGCTGGCTATCGTAAAGCCTTGCTTGATTTGCTGAAATTGGTGGATTTTCAAAATGTTGAAAAATCTGCTGATACCAAAAGAATGGCAAAGTCCATAACGAAGAGTGTGGCCAAGAAAATGGCAATGATAGAATGACTAAGTCACAGTATACGGTAAATCTAATCGGTTGTTCCGTCACGTATTATAATGAAATAGACGATTTGGCAGAGTTGGAACGGCTTTTGAAAATAGTGGGGATAGACGTCAATCTGATATTGGCCGTCAATCATAATATGGCTGATTTGAAGTGTTTGTCGCAGGCTGATTTAAATGTAGTCATTCATCCTGAACTCAGTCATGAGGTGGCTGAGTGGTTATTGAAAAAACTAGCCATGCCGTATATTGAACCGGTTTTGCCATATGGCCTGGAAGGGACGCTTACATGGGCACATGAAATAGTGACGGCACTCATGAAACAGGCCCATGCTGCAGGTTCTCAAGCTGATGAATCTGATACATTAACTAAGTCCGACGATAGAGATGAAGCGCAAATTGAAATACGCTTAAAGCCCCTAACAGACCTTATTCAAAGCGAAAAGGCCCGTCAATTTGAACGGACTAAAGAGATTCAACGTTTATGCGGTGAACCTTGGTTTGATTCTGTTTTAGTATCAGCGCCAAGTTCAGTTGTGCGTGGTATGGAACGGGCCCTTAATGATGAATGGCTTGATGCGGGGCAGTTTACTTATGTTGTGCATGACGATAGCAAATCTAATCCGGACTATTATTCCTATGTACAAGGCCATGATTGGCAGGCCGCTTTGCAAACCGGCGAGAATGGTTTATTATTAGGAAGTGATCAAGAGCGACGTTTATGTGTGCCGGATAAGCATATTGCATATCAAACAATCAGTAATCCGGAACCGGCTGAGATTGTACTGGCTGAACGCCCTTTTATGGGGATTAGAGGTCATCGCCATATGCAAGAAATTATTTGGAATTTATATATTCACAGTTTAGAAAATGGATAAGGAGTAAAGAGTCATGGATACTGACAATAAGGCAAAAATACCTGCTTTTGATACTGATATGAAGCATACAGCTACAAATATTGTCGGTGAGCACGGTTTGGATACTCCAATGAATCTGAGTATTGAGGGGGGCCATGAAAAAGCGATAACTGAAGCGATTGTGATGGACGAGTCAATCCACGACAATTTACTCAGCATTAGTGATATGGCGAAACTTCATGGCTTAACGCGTCCAACGCTTTTGTATTACGATTCTATCGGGCTTTTTTCACCGGTTTTTACGGCATCAAATGGTTATCGTTATTATAGCCGTGTGCAGATTCCGCTCTTGCGTGAAATTTGTTTTTTTAAAGCTTTAGGTATCAGTTTGAAAGAGATTCAAGGACATTTAAATAATCGTACACCGGAAGCAGAATTAGAGTTATTGGCCGAACAGGAATTAAAGATTCAGAAAGAAATGCAAGAGTTAGGGCGTAAGCGTTTAGCTTTGCAGCAGCGACTCTATATGTATAAGGAAGCGGTCAACGCCGTGGCGAGACCACAGGGGGAACCGTTTTTGCGACATTACAAAGAACGTACCATTATTTTTAAAACATTTTTAGAAAACGACTCAGGTGATGTGGATCGTCAAAATATCCACTTAACGTCTATGGAGCTTTGGCGCGATTTATATAATCATGAGTTTTTGCCGGCCTATAGCTATGGTTTTTTGATTAAAAGAAGAAGCACTTAAAACGGATAACATGCTTAAAGACGGGGGCTGCTATATTCGAGTTCCCGTGGGGAATTTTGAATTTGAGTCAACTGTCTTGAATTTGCCGGAAGGCGATTATATTTGCTGTTATAAGCGGGGGCGCCCAACTGATTTAACTGTTTTAAAACAGCTCTTGGCTTGGATTGCGGAAAAGGGGTATACCGTTTGCGGTGATGTGGTGGATTCCTGTTTCTTGGATACGACGTTTGACGAAGTTCTTCATGACGAAATTTTTACAATACTTCAGATTCCGGTAGTCAAAAAGTAACGATTTTACATTGTTTGCGTATTGATTTTGTGTTGCTTTTATATTGCCTTTGTATTGCCTCTGGTGCACATTTATACTGAATATTTAAAATAGTGATAAGATACTATAGAAAATATCATATAAACTTCATCTAATATTTAGGGAAAATCTATTGACTGTAAAGTTACTTTATAGTTTAGAATAGCGTCTATAGAAAAAGTAGTCCCTATGGTAGGACAGTAGTTGAGATGGAGGGATGCAGTATGATGGCAATTTTAATTTTGATTAATAAAGCAATCGAAGATTGGCTCAAAACTTTCTAATGGGAACAAAGAGAATGATGACAACGCAACTAAACAATCGTTACTTTGTAAAAGTGACAGAGAAAGCATCGTAGTTATTTTAAAAATAACTGTGGTGCTTTTTGGTTTACCTATAACTGACAGTAAGTTGACTATGATTATATTTTATTTGAAATATGAATCAGAGTTATTTTATTGACAATACATGTGTTCGCGGTTATTATTAAATAAAGATAAAAAAGATGGAGGATACCTAATGAAACAGTGTATGGATGCGGACAATTTACATCGCCGCCTCAAGAAAATTATCGGGCAAGTGCAGGCGATAGATAGAATGGTAGACGAAGACGTACCATGTGAGGATATTTTATCCCAAATTAATGCTGCAAAATCTGCTTTAAATCGTTGTGGGCAGGTTATTCTGGAAGGCCATATTCGTCACTGTGTACGCGATGGGTTAGAGCACGGCGATGTGGATAAAACCCTTGATAAATTCACTAAAGCAGTAGAACGTTTTGCCAACATGCAGTAGCAGTAACATGTAGATGTAAGGCGATTGATTCGTCGGTGTATGTTTACGAATAAAATTGAATAGTAAGTCCTTAAGGCGAAGAGAAAATCTTCGTCTTTTTTATTTTCTTATTGACAACCTATACCCCTATAGGTATAATGCAAGTGTAATAACTTATACCCCTATAGGTATAAAAGTTCGAAAATAAGCCCATATAGGTAGCGCATAAAGAGTCTGCCTATGTGGGCATTATAAGCAACAACATATGAATACTTGCTTATATATTATGATATGTTCGTTTATATTTCATTATTATCATATCGGTATCATCAGTCAAACAGGAGGTTTATCATGGAAACGGCTATACGAAAGTTGGAAACCAATGTATTTAGCAAATTAGAGTATTTATTGGAATTAGGCGGTATTAAAAAAGATATAGCGTTTTTGGTATTATCCGGCTTAGCTGTATTAGCCAGCTTGTTTGATTATCAGCCGCTACCGTTTGATATTGCTTGGGTGGCGATTATCCTTTGCGGCTTGCCGATTATTATAGAAGCCATTATCGGCCTTGTAACTGAGTTTGATATAAAAGCTGATGTGTTGGTATCCTTGGCCTTGATCGCGGCTGTGGCGACCGGTGAAATTTTTGCGGCTGCCGAAGTGGCGTTTATTATGCAAATTGGTGCGCTCCTTGAAGATATTACGGTAGCTAAAGCAAGAGCCGGTATTGAAAAGCTCGTTAATTTAACACCTCAAGAGGCACGTGTTTTAACGGCTAGTGGGGCTCAATTTGTTAAAGCTGATGAAGTCCAAGTGGGCGATATTTTGCGCGTGTTACCGGGCGAAACGATTCCGGTGGATGGTGAAATTATCGCCGGTGAAACTTCGATTAACCAGGCCGTACTTACCGGGGAATCTTTACCGGTGGATAAAACGGTAGGTGATATGGTGTCCAGCGGTACGGTGAATCAGTTTGGCAGCTTTGATATGCGTGCCGTAAAGGTTGGTGAAGACAGCTCTATTCAACGTATGATTCGCTTGGTTCAGTCCGCTGATGCAGGCAAAGCGAAGATTGTAGGCCTTGCGGATCGTTGGGCTACTTGGGTTGTAGTGATTGCTTTACTTTCCGCTATCGGCACTTGGGCCGTGACCGGTGAAATCCTGCGCGCCGTTACTATACTCGTTGTATTTTGCCCTTGTGCCTTGGTATTGGCTACGCCGACGGCCATCATGGCGGCTATCGGAAATGCCACTAAACATGGCTTCTTGGTGCGTGAAGGGGATGCGCTGGAACGGTTAGCTAACGTGAAGACTGTTACCTTTGACAAAACCGGTACGTTAACGTTCGGTATGCTTAAGGTCATTGCGGTTGAACTGATTGATTCTCCGGTGGGTTGTACCAGTGATTCGGTCTATCGTTTGGCAGCCAGCTTGGAAGCGTTATCGGAGCATCCGTTGGGCAAAGCTATTGTTAAGTCGTTTAAAGAAGGTTCTAAAACGGATATATTGCCTGTTACTGAATTTAAAATGCTACCGGGTCGTGGCGTTTCCGGTAAAATTGCAAGCCAGTTAATCGTTGCCGGTAATGAACGCATGATGGCGGAAGCGGGTATTGAAATTGCATCTTCTGTGAAAACAAGCGGCGCTAGCTATCTTGATCAAGGCGGCACCATTGTTTATGTGGCAGTTGGTCAATATTTGGTAGGTTACTTGGTATTGGCTGATACGGTGCGTAGCGAAAGCCAGGCAGTTATTGATAAACTAAATCGTATCGGTGTTGAGACGGTTCTCTTGACCGGCGATAATGAAAGTGCGGCCTACACTATCGGCTCTCAATTGGGCATCCGCAGTATTCGTGCGAATTGTTTGCCGGAAGACAAGTTAAACTACATTGAATCTCATGAAAATCAATCTATTTGTATGATTGGTGATGGTATTAATGATGCGCCGGCTCTTAAAAAAGCACAGGTAGGTATTGCTATGAGTGGCGTAGGCAGTGATATTGCGGTTGATGCGGCCGATATTGCCCTCGTTGATGATGAAATTAAAGAATTGCCTCATCTTATGGCCTTGTCTAAACGCATGATGAGCACCATTAAGTGGAATTTGGTGTTTGCCATGATTCTAAACTTTACGGCCATCGGTTTGTCCTTCCCGGGCATTTTAACACCGGTAACGGGTGCGTTGGTACATAACGCGGGCTCCGTATTAGTTATTATTAATTCCGCCTTGCTTTTGACGTGGCGTAGCAGAGCGTAGATATATAACAATATTATAGAGGCACATATGGCTTGATAATCTGATTAAAACCTCCTCATAGTTTATGGGGAGGTTTTTGGCGGTTAATGTATAATTCAAATAATGATTTGTAAAAAGGAGTTTAATTGAGATATGTCGAAATCGATAAGAGGGAAGTTATTATGTTACTTTTTTATTAGCATAATTAGCGATTACTACTGTTTATTGGGGAAAGGAGATTATTATGAAAAAGATAGTTTCAGTTCTTGTTGGTGTTAGTGTATTTTTGGGGATAAGTGGGATAAATCTTGTGGTTGACACTAATTTTTCACATGTAGAGGCAGCCGTAGTTGCTCAACAAGATTCAAGTCAAAAGATGCCGGCAAAGAGTAAGGTAAAGAGTTCTTTGATTAATATGACGGGGAAATATGATAATGTCAAACCGGGGCGACTTTATGGAACAATGATTTCTAAAGAAGAGAAAGTTATTGCCGGTGTAAGCTTAGGTTCTTCCTTTGAAAGTATTATTAAAAGTCTGGGTAAACCTGATAAAATTGATTATATTGGCAATAGAATATCAGCTGTAACCTATGGTGGGATTTACTTTAGTAATTTTATGGGGAGTGAAGAAATGTACATGATTACTGTGTCAAATCGTGATGCAGTGACAGCTCGTGGAGTGGCCGTAGGAGATACCTTGGAGAAGGTTTATTCTTTATATGGCCAACCAGATACAGTTTCTCAAGATAAAGATAGCTGGTTTTATGGTAGATTCATGCCCATGACTGATAATGTAGCCGGAATACGATTTGTGCATGATGGAAATAGAGTAACTAAAATCATTATTCTATAATTAGGGTTATAGAATGTTATAATTAATTACAATTGCTTAATTACAGTTAAAAAATAGATACAGTTAAGAAAGGAATTTTTATGGAAATTATATATTGGTCAGATTATGCTTGCCCGTTTTGTTTCATTGGACGCAAGCATTTAGAGCTGCCAATTGAGAAAATAAATAAGAAAAAGATAGAAACGTTTACAGTAACAATGAAGGCATTTGAACTGGATCCGAGTGCACCTACAGTTAGTGGAAAGGGACTGCTACTGAGCGTCTTGCATCAAAATACGGTTTAACGATGGAAGATGCAGCTGATAGAATTAATGGCGTAAATATGATGGGGCAGGCTCTCGGTATCGATTTCAGATACGATTTGGCAAAACCTTCAAATACCTTTGATGCGCATCGTATTACGAAGTTAGCTCAGGCAAAAGGCAATGATGTAGCCGAAGTTTTGACTGAATTATTGTATGAGGCGTATTTTGTAAAACATGAAGTGTTGGCAGACCATGCTGTATTAATGTCAAAAGCCAAAGAAGCCGGCTTGGTTGAAGACGAAGTAAAAGCTGTGTTAGATTCGGATATGTATGCTAATGAGGTTCGTGAGGAAGAAGCGTTAGCTGCTCGTTATGGCATTAACTCCGTGCCGTTCTTTGTAGTAAACGATAAAGTAGCATTACCGGGGGCACTGCCAATTGAAGAATTTGAAAAAAGTTCTTCGTGAAATGTTGGAAAAAGAAGTCGAATAGTATGTATTTATAAAGTGAGGAGCTGATTATCATGGGCAAGAATATTTTAATCGTTGTGGATATGCAAAATGATTTTATTACCGGTTCGTTGGGGACGGCTGAAGCGCAAGCGATTGTACCTAAAGTGGCAGCTAAGATTGCCGAGTTTGATGGCGATGTTTTCTATACCATGGATACGCATGATGAAGCGTATTTAAATGAACAGGAAGGGCAGAACTTACCGGTATTGCATTGCCAAGAAGGCACGGAAGGTTGGCAACTAGCTCCTGAGATTATAAATGCAGCGCCGATTGATCCGGAAAAAGTATATTGCAAAATCAATTTGGTTCGGTTGAATTGGCGGAAGATTTGCAATATTTGAATGAGGAAGAAGAAATCGATTCTATTGAACTCGTTGGTCTTTGTACCGAT
>ENA-OQJN01000191-OQJN01000191.1-human-gut-metagenome-genome-assembly--contig:-NODE-191-length-30233-cov-2.469009_pt1 | contig 30233 bp, 30 predicted proteins | sample MGYA00242610_ERZ504777 | MGnify/ENA primary metagenome ERZ504777 (study PRJEB26092, sample SAMD00036350) | human gut metagenome | host: Homo sapiens | study: EMG produced TPA metagenomics assembly of... | reverse complement strand
ATTCTTCATATACATTATATATATACAACTGGATAGATTATTTCTTGCTATCTAAATATTCTTTTCTTTCTTCGGCGGCCTCTTTTTACCTCTTCTTGCACCTGCCAATCAAGGGAACGCTCGAATTGGATCGGGCGTAGTTTCTCTTGCAGGTATTGGAACGTGATGAATAAGCAAGGCACGATAAATAACAAAGCCAATGTACCGATCAACATACCGCCAACGGCACCGGTTCCCAACGAGCGGTTTCCATTAGCGCCTACGCCGTTGGAAACGATCAATGGCAGCAAACCGAATATCATCGTAAGAGCGGTCATCAAGATCGGGCGCAGACGAACCTTCGCCGCGCTAAGAGCGGCCGAGGTCAGGCTCATGCCGGACAAGCGGCGCTGGGTAGCGTACTCCGTCAATAAGATGGCGGTCTTCGCCAACAACCCGATCAACATGATCAGACCGGTTTGCAGATAAATGTTATTCTCCAATCCCATGAACTTAGCGAACAAGAAACTACCCATCAAACCCATCGGTACGGAAAGAATCACGGCGAAAGGAACAAGAAAACTCTCGTACAAGGCACTAGGAGGTCAAAAGTAAATCATCAAGATACAGATACTGAAGATGATAATGGTCGTATTACTCTGCTGGTTCTCCTCACGGGTGATACTACCGAAGTCGTAGCCATACCCTTTCGGGAGCGAAGTGACCGCTGTCTCTTTTACCGCTTTGATAGCATCCCCGGAGCTATATCCATTGGCCGGTACGGCATTGACGGCGATCGAATTATACATATTGAAACGGGCTAAAGATTCGGCACCGTATACCTTGGTCAAGGTGATAAACTGACTAAGCGGTGCCATCTCGCCGTTCGACATGCGTACGAACGTATTATTCAAGGAGGTCTCATCCAGACGTATATTTAGGATCGGACTGTATCATCACCTTATACACCTTCGAGAAGCGGTTGATATTCGACACATATTGCCCTCCGTAATAACCGGAAAGGGTTGATAGAACAGCATCCGGAGTGATTCCGGCCCGCTTGCATTTCGCCGCGTCCACATCCACGCGCCATTGCGGGTACTTGATATCGAAGGTAGAGTAAGCCGTAGCGATCTCGGGCCGTTCACGCAAGGCTGCGAGATATTGCTGGGTCGTGTTAAAGAAGGTCGTTAAGTCTCCACCGGCCTTGTCTTGCGTATGCATTTCCAATGCGTTACCCATACCATATCCGGGGATCATGGCGGGGGCGATGGCGAAAATCGTAGCGTCCTTGATATCTGCTGTACGGCCATATACCTGTCCGATCACGGCTTGTACGTTATCTTCCTTGTCCGGGCGCTCATCCCAATGTTTTAGTTTCAAGATGAACATACCGAAAGAGCTACCTTGTCCGGCCAGCAAACCATAACCGGAAACCTTGGAATAAGATTGAAGCTGTGGAATCTGGTTGATCCGTTGCTCGATATTCGTCATGATCTTGTTAGTCGTAGCCAAGGAGCTTCCGGAGGCCGTACTTACGTTGACAAAGACCGTACCTTGATCCTCATCGGGCACCAAGCTGGATTTTGTCGTGTTCATCAAGACGATAAGTAATACGATGGAGCATGCCAACAGCGACCAAGCCAGCCATTTCCGCTTGATAAAGAACAACACCCCGTGCTTATATTTCTTGATGACCGAATCGAATGCGGCGTTGAACGCCTTACGGAAACGTGCGGCGAAGTTATTCTTTTGGGTGCCGTCCTCGTTGATGTAAGGCTTCAATAAGATAGCGCAAAGCGCCGGGCTTAACGTTAACGCGTTAACGGTAGAGATACCTACGGCCGCCGCCATCGTCAAGCCGAACTGCGTATAGAACGTACCGGATGTACCGCTCATGAAGGATACCGGAATAAACACGCCCATAAATACCAATGAAGTAGAGACGATGGCGGATGTCAATCCTTTCATCGCGTCCATACTAGCCATATAAGAGGACTTATATCCAACGTCGAACCGAGCTTGGACTGCCTCTACAACAACGATCGCATCATCCACCACCGTACCGATCACCAATACCAAAGCGAATAAAGTGATCAAGTTGATGCTAAATCCGGCGACCGTCATAAAGGCGAACGTACCGATCAAGGAAACTACGATCGCTACCAACGGAATCAGCGTAGAACGGATATCCTGCAAGAAGACATATACCACAAGGATAACGAGGATAATGGCCTCTATCAAGGTTTTTACAACCTCATGGATCGAGGCGTACAAGAAATCATTCGTACTCATCAATTTTACGACCTCGATACCTTTCGGGAAGTCTTTCGAGGCTTCCTCAAGAAAAGCGTCGATCTTATTATTCACCTCCGTGGCATTCGATCCGGCTGTCTGGAAAACCATACAGGAGATACCCGGCTTACCGTTTGTTTGTCCGATATAGGCATAACTCTCCTTTCCTAACTCAATGTCTGCTATCTCTTTTAGCTTCAATACCTCTCCATCCTCGGTGGAGCGGATCACGATATCGCCGAATTCCTCCGGAGTAAGCAGGCGTCCGCTATATTTCATGGTGTACTGATACGTCTCGTCCGAGTTCTCGCCTAAAGAACCCGTGGCGGACTCAATATTTTGCTCGGCCAACACGGAGGTCACGTCCGAGGGGATCAATTTGTATTGGGCCATAACGTCGGGCTTCATCCAGATACGCATACTGTAATCGCCACCCATAACCATCAACTCGCCGACTCCGGAGATACGGAGTATCTCTGGTTTTAGGTTGATGCTGATGTAATTACTGAGGAAGTTCTCGTCATAAGAACCGTCCGGGCTATAGAGCGAGAAGATCTGTAACATACTGGTCTGGCGCTTGGAAGTCGTGACACCCACTTGGGTAACCTCGGCCGGCAATTGCCCGGTCGCTTTCGATACACGGTTCTGTACGTTTACGGCGGCCATGTCCGGATCGGTTCCTTGTTGGAAATAGATCGTGATCGTGGCGGTACCGGAGTTGGTAGCCGTGGAGGTCATGTAGGTCATATCTTCCACGCCGTTGATCGCCTCTTCCAAAGGGGCTACGACACTCTTCTGCATGGTCTCGGCATTCGCCCCGAAGTAAGTCGTACTGACCATAACGGTAGGAGGGGCGATATCCGGATATTGTTCTACGGGCAAGGTGAAAAGCCCGATGATACCCGCAACCATAATCGTGATGGAAATTACGGCGGACAGTACGGGCGTTCTATAAATGTGCTAACTTTCATTGTTCTTAATTTTGTTTACTTCAATCGGTGTTCCTTCACGCAATAAACCTACGCCTTCGGCTACGATCACGTCGCCGCTATTCAATCCGGCGTTTACGATATACTCTTGTCCTCCGTTCACACGGGTCACTTCTACGGGGGCGGATTGCGTCTTGCCGTCCACTACCTTGAAGACAAATACCCGGTCTTGGATCTCGAACGTGGCGGCTTGGGGAATTACGACGCAGTTATCGTATGTAACCGGAATGATCACATTCCCGGAGCCCCCGCTATTCAATAATTGCTCCTCGTTCGGGAATGCGGCACGCAAGCTGACTGTTCCGGTGTTTTGATCGATAATGCCGCTGATCGTCTCGATCTTTCCCGTTTGGGGATAAAGCGATTTATCGTTCAGTTGAAGCTCTATCTCGGGCATATTCTCCAAGGCTTTGTCTTTCGAGCCGTATTGACGGGTCAAGGCCAATAGCTGATTCTCGGTCATGGAGAAATACACATACATCTCGGAATTGTCCGATACCGTGGTGAGCGGTTTGGGCAGGTTTGCGCTTACTAATGCGCCTACACGATAAGGCAGGGTTCCGATGACGCCGTTCGAGGGGCTTTTCACTTCCGTGTAAGAAAGGTTGTTACGGGCGTTTATCTCTTGTGCCTCCGCTTGGGCTAATTGGGCTTTTTGCCGAGAGTAGAGTGTTGTAGGCGGTCTTTAGGTCGAACTCGGAAACTACTTTGTTTTTATACAATTCTTGTTTACTGTCGTAGGTCAGTTGCGCTGTCGCTACAGATGCCTTAGCGGCCTCTACGTTCGCAATGGCGGTGTTTAAGGCCGCTTGATAAGGAACTTGATCAATAATAAATAAGACTTGTCCTTTTTTTACACTCTCGCCTTCCGTTACGCAGAGCTTTGTAATAAAGCCGGATACTTGCGGATAAATATCGATGTCCTGTTTTCCTCGTATACTCGCCGAGTAATTATTGGATAAAGTTTTCTCCGAAGTGAATACGGTCATTGTCGTATACCCTGAACTTTGTTGGATTACAGGGCTTTGTTTACACCCAACAGCTACGATACACCATAAGGCGATCGCAGTCTTCATCAATCGATTTTGCTTTTTCATCTTAACTAATACCTATATTTTCGGATGCAAAGCTACTCGCTTATCGGCGAACCATTGTTTCCACAATGAGGCGATGATTGTTCATTTTGAGATGGAATGATCCGTTATATGCTAATGATCTCTTATATTCGCGGGCAAAAATAGTAGACATATGAATCCATTTGAGATAGAGAGAGGAGAGTCGTTCATAATAGGCGATTCCGATTTGAGGGAGTTATTGGATCGTCCTTACAAGAGCGGATATGGCATGATCTTATTTTGCTATAAAGGAACGGCGAATATATCCGTCGATTTGAGCCGATGGGATATCCGGCGCAACACGGTGATCGTATTGATACCGGATACGATCCTGACGTTGAATGCGAGTAGCGAGGATTTCAAGGTACAATATATATCCTTTTCGAAGGTCTTGTTCGACGAGGCCGTATTCCGGCTGGATCCGCCCTTTTTCCGCTTCATAAAGGATAGCCCTTGCTATACGCATCCCGCCGATCAGGAGGAGACCATAAATGTGATCATCCGGCTGTTTTGGCTGATTTACATGGATCGGAATAACGTGTACCGTGATATGATCGTGAAAAACCAGTTGCAATGCTTCTTCCTTAATATGTATGATAAGACAAGGTACTCCTTTTCGAGCCGCCAGCAAAATGGGTGCAACCGTGGGGAGGAGTTGTTCCATAAGTTCATCAATTGCATCCATGCCCATTATCTCGACCAGAAAGAGGTCTCTTTCTATGCGAACGAGCTTTGTATCTCTCCCCGTTATCTCTCCACTATCACCCGGCAAGTGGCGGGCGAGTCGGCGAAGACCATTATAGACCGGCATATCATATTGGAGACAAAGGTGTTGTTGCGTACCACGGAAATGACCGTGCAGGAGATAACGAACCACTTGAACTTTCCCAGCCAATCCTATCTGGGACGGTATTTCAAGAAGCATACGGGGGAGTCACCCATAGAGTATCGAATGAAAAGGAAGTGATACCACTTACTGCAAGGCGGGTTGCAGTAAAATAGCCATGAGGTTTTGTCCTTATAAAGCTGTGGAAGCTTTTCCCGTTTGCCCTTGATCGAACGTATCCGTGATTAAGGTAAGAGCACCATCTCCCGTCACGTTGCAAGCCGTACCGAAGCTATCTTGCAAAGCGAATATCGTAAGCAATAATGCCGTTCCCGCCTCGTCGAAACCTAGGATAGCGATGATCAGGCCCAATGAGGCGAGCACCGTACCGCCCGGTACGCCGGGAGCGCCGATCGCGAAGAAACCAAGCAAGATGATAAATACGAACATCGTCGTGAAGTCCGGCATGCTGCCATATAATATTAGCGAGACGGTCAATACGAAAAACACTTCCGTCAAGATAGAGCCGCATAGATGGATGTTCGCAAACAGGGGGACAGTCACGTCAATTACTTCCTCTCGCAAGATCTTGCTTTCTTGGCGCAGGTCAAGGCCGTGCCCAAGGTGGCGGCGGATGACATGGTGCCTAAGGCTGTCAAATAAGCGGGTCCGTAGTATTTCAATACGCCCCAGCTATTTTTCCGGGAGTAGATCGATGCGACTACATACAGTAAGGTCAACCAGATGTAATGGCAAATGATGACAATCAACAGGACGGATAAAAAAGATAGGCAACTGCTTTGTAATCGCCCCCTCATAACTAAGGACACAGAAATTTGCGGCGATGAAAAGCGGCAGGACCGGCATCAAGACCCGTTCTACCCAATTTAAGTACCATGTTCTGGAATACTTCCAGCAACCTCTCCATCTCCTCGGATTTAACCCATGCGGTAGAAAGTCCCAGCATCACGGCCAATACCAATGCCGACATAACGCTCATCACTGGCGGAATCTCTAGATTAAACAACATGGGAGGGATGTCTTTTAGACCTTCCGAGGCGGTTTGAATATGCAAATGCGGTATTAATTCATAACCCACAACGGCGCCAAAGGTAGCGGCGCCAACCGATGACAGGTATGCGATACTAAAAGCGAATAATAAGACTTTGGATGCGTTGCTTTTCAAGCGGGCGATAGAAGGCGCCACGAATCCTAGAATGATCAACGGAACCAAGAAGAAAATAATCTGTCCCGTAATTTGTTTTACGATCATGACCGCTTTTAACACAGACTCGTTTACGGCAAGCCCAACCAGAAGTCCGATCAAGACGGCCAGTATCAACCGTACGATCGTGTTGGAAAGAATCTTTTTCAGCATATTCGGATGTTTTTATTTTTCAATGACAGCAAATATAAGATATTTTCTTGTGTGAATGGGTGAGTGGACAATTTTGATTACTTTTGTTTGATGAAAACAAGATCGTTGGTTTGTATTTTATAATCAAGTAATATGAAAAACATGAAACAAGCTTTACTGGTAGCGGGTTGTTTATTGGCTACCACTACGTTATTTGCCCAGACCGAGAAAGGGGACTGGGCTCAGTTTGGTCGTTATGCGGAGGCTAACAAGACCGTGAAAGTTCCTTCGAACGTGGTATTTATGGGGAACTCCATTACAGACGGATGGTGGCCGGCGGATTCGACTTTCTTTATCCGGAATAACTTCGTAGACCGTGGGATCAGCGGACAGACAACCTCGGAGATGCTAGTTCGTTTTCGCCAAGACGTTATTAACTTGAAACCGAAAGCCGTGGTGATCTTGGCGGGAATCAATGATATCGCTCACAATAACGGTGTGATCGCCTTGGAAAACGTGTTTGGGAACTTGGTCTCTATGGCAGAATTGGCGAAGGCAAATCATATCAAGGTGATTTTCTGCTCCGTATTGCCGGCTTATGATTTTCCTTGGAGATCGGGTATGCAACCGGCCGATAAGGTTATCCAGCTCAATAAATGGATCAAGGAGTATGCGGATAAGAATGGTTTGACATACGTGGATTATCATTCCGCCATGAAAGATGAGCGAAACGGATTGCCCGCTAACCTGTCGAAAGATGGTGTGCATCCTACCTTGGAAGGCTATAAGATCATGGAGAAGATCGTGCTGGAGGCCATTCATAAAACCGTGAAGTAAGCAGATGAGAAACTATTTATTGGCTTTATCTTGTTGTATGGCTTTATCTTGTTGTACGCAAGTGAAAGTTTCCGAGGTATATACGGCGGCGGCAGAGAACTCTTTACGTGCTCCGGCCGTTCCTTTGGTCACGATCGACCCCTATACAAGCGCATGGTCGTTTGCCGATCAATTGAATGATGAGTCGGTACGGCATTGGACCGGCCGTGATTATCCGCTTCTAGGCGGTATACGAGTAGATGGTAAGTCATACCGTTTCATGGGAATGGACGATATACAGGTGACCTCGGTGATCGGTATGGCCTCGGATGGCTTATGGGAGGCCGATTATACGATGTCTCAGCCTGCCGGCGATTGGTTCGCCGAGGCTTATGATCCGAAAAGTTGGAAGCGGGGAAAAGCCGCTTTCGGAACGGAAGATAATCCGAATCGTTCCACGCCTTGGTCTACAGGAGATATCTGGGTACGTCGTACGTTTGACTGGCCTTCGGATGAGCAAAAGGATGCCCTCTACCTCCAATATTCGCATGATGATAATATCGAGGTGTATCTAAATGGAAAGCAAATCGCCGTGGCAGGGAACGGTCTGGACTATGATTTGCTGAAAGAGATACCGGAAGCGGTGGCGGAGAGCTTGAAGCCTACGGGTAACGTGTTGGCCGCTCATTGCCGGAACATGGGGGAGGCGCTTTATGTGGATATGGGAATCATGCGGAAGGTGAAACGAGGAGATACGTTCGATGAGAAAGCGATCCAGAAATCCATGAACGTGATGCCTACGCAAACATTCTATACCTTTGAGTGCGGTGGCGTGAGTCTGGACTTGATTTTCACGGCTCCTTTCTTGCTGAATGATCTGGAGGCTATGACTTCTCCGTTTAATTATATAACCTATCAAGTCCGTTCCATCGACGGTAAAGATCACGACGTGCAACTATACCTGGAAGCCACGCCGCAATGGGCCGTGAATACGATCGATCAAGAGGTGACTTTCGAGAAAACGGAAACCCCTGATTTAATTTACCTGAAGACAGGAACAATCGATCAAGAGGTTCTGGCGAAAACCGGGGATGATGTACGGATTGACTGGGGATATTTCTATTTGGCTATCCCCAAGAAACCGGGAGTCTCCGCAACGATCGACGAGTATTATGCTACGAAGAAAGCTTTCATGACTACTGGTAATTTACCGGCTGGATCGCAAAGTCTCTCTTCGGATATGCGTGAGCAAATGACAGTCCTCGCTTATACGGACCCGATCGGCAAGGTCTCCAAGGAAACCGTCTCCGGACATTTGATGATCGGTTACGATGATTTATATTCGATCCAGTATTTCCAAGACAACCGGATGCCTTATTGGAAGCACGACGGAAAGGTGGATATTCATCAGGCGTTCGAAAAAGGGGAGGCTTCTTACGAGGATCTGATGCGGCGTTGCGGTTCCTTCGATTCTTCTTTGATGAGCGAGACGAGTGCCGTAGGAGGGAAGAAATACGCCGAGCTATGCGCTATCGCATATCGGCAGGCGATCGCCGCCCATAAGTTGGTGACTGATAAGGAAGGGACTCTCTTATTCCTTTCGAAAGAAAATTTCAGTAACGGTTCTATCGGAACAGTGGATATTACGTATCCTTCCGCCCCCTTATTCTTAGTATACAACACGGATTTATTGAAGGGAATGATGAATCCCATTTTCTATTATAGCGAGAGCGGACAATGGAAGAAACCTTTTCCGGCTCACGATGTGGGTACCTATCCGGTTGCGAACGGTCAAACCTATGGTGGCGATATGCCCGTGGAAGAAAGTGGTAATATGCTTGTGCTAGCGACCGCTATAGCAATAGTGGATGGCAATGCTGATTATGCCGCCCAACATTGGGAGGTCTTGACTACATGGGCGAATTACTTGTTGAAGGAAGGCCTTGATCCGAAGAACCAACTTTGTACGGATGATTTTGCCGGACATTTCGCCCATAACACGAACTTGTCCATCAAGGCAATTATGGGAGTTGCCGGCTACGGAAAATTGGCGGAGATGTTAGGTAAAGCCGATATCGCTAGACAATATACGGAAGTCGCCCGTGAGATGGCCGCTAAGTGGGTGAAGATGGCGAACGATGGTGATCATTACCGCCTGACTTTCGATAAGCCGGGCACTTGGAGCCAAAAATATAATCTGGTCTGGGATCGCTTGCTGGGCTTGAATATCTTCCCAAAAGAGGTTGCCGCTACGGAAATGGCTTATTACAAGACAAAACAAAATAAATATGGTTTGCCGTTGGATAACCGGGAGGATTATACGAAGTCCGACTGGATTTTATGGTCCGCTTGTTTGACCGGATCGATGGAGGATTTCAATGCGCTGATGGTTCCGGTCTGGAACTACGCCAACGAGACGACTTCACGTGTTCCTCTAAGCGATTGGCATTTTACTTCCGATGGTACGCAACGAGGTTTTCAAGCCCGTTCGGTTGTCGGGGGATATTTTATGAAGATGCTGGAAAGAAGCTAGGAAAATAATGTCATTCTAAGAAACGGAAGGAGGTCATTCCTTCCGTTTCTTAGTTTTGCGCATATGGATATTCACAGGGAGCGATGCCTGTGATCTTCTTAAATATAAGGCTGAAATACTGTACGTTCGGATAACCTAATTGTCGTGCTACCAAAGCGGGAGTATTACCGTTTTTCAGTAGCATTGTCTTAGCCACGCTCAATCGTTTGAACTGAAAATATTCCTCCAGTGTTTTGCCGGTCTCGAATCTTAACAGGTCGTTGAAGTAAGCGACAGAAAGGTCCAGTTCTGCCGTACAATATTCGGCGGTGGGTAGCTGGCCGTTCTCTAATTTACCGGAAATGATATACTCGTCGAGGAGCCTTTCCAATTTCTCCAAGATAGCCTTGTTCTTATTTTCCCGGGTAATGAACTGTCGCTCATAATAGCGTGTACAATAATCCAATAATAATTCAATGTGGCGGGATAGAATGGTACCACTGTGCGTATCGATGGCATGGTGAAGCTCGTCCTCGATGTTTTCCAGACAACACGTAACTTTGGCTGTCTCACGTTGAGAGAGATGCAGAGCCTCTTCTTTGTGATAAGCGAAGAAGGTATAGTTCTTAATAGGGTTGTCCAATGACGTGTGGAACAATAGGTCGGGATGGAACGCTAAAAGGTACCCTTTGTTGGGTAGCGTATTATTCTCGCTCATGCGGAAAATCTCACCGGGTGTAAGAAACACCATCGTAGCGTTGGAATAATCGTAATACTTACGTCCGCAACAATAGCAACCGTCCGGGCAGTCTTCTATCAAGAGGATCGCGTAGAACTCGAACTTTACGGCCTCTTGCTCTAGGTTCGGGCTCTCTAGATTGATGAGGCTTACTTGTGGGTGCAGCGTCTTGCATCCCAAGCACCGGTTACATTCATATACAGTCTTAATATCTAACATCTTCTTGAACGCCTTCTATAGATTCGTTGATAGACCGATCTGCGCACGGTATTCACTTGGCGTGTACCCTACCCGTTTCTTGAATAGCCGACAGAAGTGCTGCGGATATTGGAAACCGAGGGAATATGCGATTTGGCTGACTGTGTCCGCCGTGCCGGAGATACGTTCTTTGGCTAGCTCGATTACTTTCTCTTGGATGTATTCCTGCGGTGATTTGCCGGTTTCCTTCTTGAACATGTCACCGAAATAGTTCGATGAGAGGCAAAGCTTGTCGGCAAAGTATTTCACCGTAGGCAATCCGTCCTGTTCGGCGAGTGTACTTTCGAAATACTCATCCAACAGGTTTTCGAAACGTGTCAGCACATCCCGGTTTGTCTTGCCTCGGGTGATGAACTGCCTTTCATAAAAACGCATACAATAATTAAGCAGCAGTTCGATATGGTTTACAAGTAAGGTTTTACTATGTTTATCCACGCCATGTTCCAGTTCCATACGGATGATCTTCAGGCAATCCATCACGATAGATCTTTCTTCTTCCGAGAGATGCAACGCCTCGTTTACCTCGTAAGAAAAGAACGTATATTTCTTTATATTCTTTCCGAGTGACGTTCCACGCAGTAAATCGGGATGGAAAAGAATACCATGTGCGTTTACTTGGACTTTATCGGTTGTCGGATTTGTTTCCGCAGTTTGTCCGGGGGCGAAGCAAACGATCGTGCCTTCTTGGTAATCGTATGTCTGGCGTCCGTATTTGATATCGCAGGCTTTCTCTAGTTTTAGATACAGTGCGTAGATGCCGTAATTGAAGCGGATGAGATCTACACTACTCGTCGCTTTATTCAAATCTATGACACTGACAAGCGGATTTAGGGTTTCGAGGCCGTATAGTTTGTTATATAGGTCTACACTATCTAAGTTAAGTATCTTATCCATAAGCCGTACGTATTTAATCAATAATTCTGTACGCAAAAATAGAGGATAATTCATATATAGTTATAACCCTAATTACGGATTATATAACCATTGTTACGGATTATGTGTATTTACAGGCTTTCTGGCTGATTCCACAAAACCTGTAATTGAGGTCATGACATCCGTAATTTGTCTACAAAGGGATGCTATTTGAGCCTCTATCTTTGCCTTCGTAAAAATAAATAAGGAACGACATGAAGAAGTCATTAAGAGAATTATGTACGGCAATAGCCATATGCTTTTGCGCTACGGGAAATCTGTTCGCTACAGACAATCAAATTAATACCGATCATACAATGGACAAGAATTTGAATCTAATTAAGGATTGGGATAAAGTATTCCCACAGAGTGACAAGGTGAGCCATAGTAAAGTTACTTTTCGTAATCGCTATGGCATTACGCTTGCCGCCGATATGTACAAACCCAAGCATGCGGATGGAAAATTGCCTGCTATCGCTATTAGCGGTCCGTTCGGTGCCGTGAAGGAACAATCCTCGGGTTTATATGCCCAGAAATTGGCAGAACGTGGATTTCTGACGATCGCTTTCGATCCGTCATATACAGGCGAGAGTGGCGGAGAGCCTCGTTATGTAGCTTCTCCCGACATCAATACGGAAGATTTCTGTGCGGCCGTCGATTTCCTTTCGACACGTGATGATGTGGATGCGGAACATATCGGTATCCTCGGTATCTGCGGATGGGGAGGCATGGCTCTTAATGCGGCGGCTATCGATACTCGTATCAAAGCGACCGTAACCTCTACGATGTACGATATGAGCCGTGTGAACGCTAATGGTTACTTCGATGCGATGGATGCCGACGCACGTTATGAATTGCGCAAGCAACTCAATGAACAGCGTACCGCTGACACAAAGAACGGCTCATACGCCCTTGCGGGAGGTTTGCCCGATACGTTACCCGACGATGCGCCCCAATTCTTGAAAGACTACTACGCTTATTACAAGACGAAGCGTGGTTACCACAAGCGTTCGCTCAACTCGAATGGCGGATGGAACAAGACCTCGGCTTTATCGTTCATCAATATGCCTATACTCTCGTATAGTGACGAGATTCGTAGCGCCGTATTGATTATTCATGGAGAGAAAGCGCATTCACGTTACTTCAGCGAGGATGCTTTCAAGAAACTGAAAGGTGACAATAAGGAATTGCTAATTATACCCGGAGCGAATCATGTCGATTTATACGATCAGATGAGTGTCATTCCCTTCGATAAGATTGAACGGTTCTTTGTAGAAAACTTTAAATAAGATTCATTATGCAACAGATAAAGGATATGGAATTTAGTGGTGAGCGTCCTTTGTTCGCCTCTCACGATTTACAATTAGACAATGTCGTTATTCATGCCGGGGAGTCGGCATTGAAAGAGTGTAGCAATATCATAGCCATAGGCTGTCGTTTTGAGGGTAAATATCCGTTCTGGCACGTGGATGGCTTCACCATCAAGAATAGCCTGTTTACCGAAGGTGGACGTGCTGCGTTATGGTACTCCCAAAATCTAGTGATGACGGATACACGGGTGGAAGCCCCAAAGATGTTTACGGGAGATGGACGGTATCAGACTGGAAAACGTACAACTACCCAATGACTCAAGAAACCCTTTGGCATTGCCGGAACGTGGAATTGATAAATGTGCAAATAGATCATGCTGATTATTTATTTATGCACGGCGAGAACATTAAAATCCGGAACTACGCTCAAAATGGAAACTACTCGTTCCAGTATTGTAAGAACGTGGAAATCCGTAATGCGGTCATCAACTCGAAAGACGCTTTCTGGGATACGGAGAATGTTACCGTATACGATTCCGAGATTAACGGCGAGTACTTGGGATGGCACTCGAAGAACCTGCGTTTGGTAAATTGCAAAATCTCGGGTACACAGCCGCTTTGTTACGCCCACGATCTTATGATGGAGAACTGTACGATGGCAGATGATTGCGATCTAGCCTTTGAATACAGTTCCGTGCAGGCGACTATCAATAGCCCGATCCGTAGCGTGAAGAATCCCCGTACGAGAAGCATCACCGCCGGAAGCTATGGTGAGGTAATCCTCGACGAGAACATTAAGGCTCCGGGTAATTGCCAACTGAGGCTATGGAATGAACGTACTTGCTTTTCCGCATAAAGAATATGAGATATAACTTCGATGAAATAGTGCCTCGTACCGGTACGAACTCCTATAAATGGGATAGCGCTGTGGATACGGATGTTCTACCGATGTGGGTGGCCGATATGGATTTCCGTACGGCACCCGTTATTATCGAAACCTTACGGCAACGTGTAGAACATGGTATTTTCGGTTATACTCGAGTACCGGATGCATATTACGAAGCGGTGACAGGCTGGTTTGAACGTCGGCATGGATGGCAAATACGAAAAGAATGGATGATTTGTACCTCCGGAGTTGTTCCGGCAATTTCTGCCGTTATCAAGGCGCTAACCGAGCCGGGTGATAAAGTACTGGTGCAGACTCCGGTTTATAACTGTTTTTCTCGTCCATCCGCAATAACAGATGTGAGATTATCCGCACCCCTTTGTCTTATGCCCATGATACATTCACGATTGATTATGAGGATTTGGAGAAAAAAGCCGCTGATCCGAAGGTAAAGGTCATGCTGTTGTGTAATCCTCATAATCCCGCTGGAAGGGTATGGACACGTGAGGAACTAAGTCGTATCGGCAAGATCTGTATCCGTAATGGCCTAATAGTCGTATCAGATGAGATACATTGCGAACTCGTATTTCCGGGATATACTTTTACACCGTTTGCATCTATCTCAGAAGAATTCCTACGGCATTCCGTGACATGCCTGTCGCCTAGCAAGGCTTTCAATATCGCTGGATTACAAATCGCCAATATCGTGTGTTACGATGAGAACCTACGTCGGAAGATAGACCGGGCAATCAATATCAACGAGGTATGCGATGTGAATCCTTTTGGTGTAATAGCTACCATAGCGGCCTATAATGAGGGAGAGGAATGGCTGTCGCAACTGATCGATTATTTATGGCAGAATTACTTATACATGAAAGATTTTTGCGGGAAATATCTGCCGGACTTTCCGATAACCTTGTTGGAAGGCACTTATCTTGTATGGATGGATTGCCGTAAGTTAGGTAAATCATCGGAAGAATTGGAGCACTTGCTGATCGAGAAAGCGAAGCTATGGCTCAATGCCGGAACGATGTATGGAGCAGAAGGCGAAGGCTTCATGCGTTGGAATATCGCTTGTCCACGTTCCTCGCTGATAAAGGGGGTGGAGCTGTTCAGGGATTTTGTAGGCTGTGCCTGTTAAAGAATAGTGATGATAGAAAACGTGAGAAGGGGAAAACATCTATTGCTTTCCCCTTCTTTCATATATCTCTCACTAGATAAAAGATTCGTTTTACTCGATCTCGATGCTATGTTTTACCGGAGTAAGAATGAACGTGAACTCATAGTCGCCGTAAGGAATCTGGTATTCCGGGAGTGCGATAGTTCCCCAGCTATTTACACAGCCTAATCCCATCTGTACCTTATCGAGACAAAGGTTTGTCAAGTCGGCTTCCTCTACTTCTGGAGAGTGTCTTTGATCCTTTCGGGCACCGTCGTCCAAAGACTCTATCGTATAATGCAAAGCGGAAGCGGAGAATGGGGCAGAGGCTACGACCTCGATACCGTTGCCAGCCTCGTTCAGCATTTTCCACCAGCGGATATCCGATTTCGTTCCATTCTCTTGCGGACGGATATACGAATAGAATTGCTCGTCTACGGTCTGGCGGTAAATAGCCAAGTCCGCGTTACCCTTGCGGTCGATATAATTCTCCACGGGACCACGGCCGTAGTATTCGATATTCTCGAAATATCTCGGCATCGGCATTTGCATACCGAAGCGGAACATGGGGGATACCTTGGCATTCTTGTCTGCTGTCATTTTCTGGGTAACCTTGATCGCACCCTTGTTATTGATCACGTACGTCAAGTTCAACTTGGCGGATACGGTCGGCATATCGTAAACGGCCTCTACGATCACTTGCTTGTTCTCCATCCGTTGGTTAAGAGAAGTCAGCTTCATTTCCGGATTCTTCCATGCGGCGTACTTCTTCTGTAGGCCAGCTCCGAAATCATTGTCTGTCGGCGCACGCCAGAAGTTAGGAGTCAAAGCCTCTCCTTCCTTGATCATGTCTTGGCCGTTTACCTCGTATTTGATCAGGTAACCATTCTCACGGTTGAATTCGGTACGGAAACCACAACCTTCCACGATCAGGTAATTGGCGTCGTTATCTTGTACGGCTGGAGCCTTGGTTTCGATATTGGTTGTTTCCACGTTTTTCAAATCCATAGATGGAGCCTTGTACGGGTTCAACGTCAGCTGATCCTTGGCCACGGTATGTCCGGCGGGTAATAAGCCCTCACGGTTCTTCAGTTTATAAGATACATTCAGCAACCATTCCGTGCATTGGCAAGTCTCGCCTAGATCCAATCGGATCGTTGATGTTTGTTGGGGAGCTACTTTCAGGTCATCGACACGTCCGCTACGAACAACCTTGCCACCTTTCAGCATTTCCCATTCCAGATAATAAGCGGAAAGGTCACGGAAGAAATTCTCGTTGTACACCTTGATCTCACCTTTCGACAGATCGCCGGGGGTTGTCCAGATATCTTGGTAATAATACCCCACCTCGTACATATGCGGGTTCGGAACACGATCCGGGCTGATCAAGCCGTTATCGCAGAAGTTATTATCGCTAGCGTCGAACTTATTGAAATCGCCGCCATAAGCATAGATCATTTTCCCGTTCTTGCCGGTCCAGCGCACGGATTGATCCACGAAGTCCCAGATGAAGCCCCCTTGATATTTCGGGTATTTACGGATCAAATCCCAATATTCCTTGAAACCTCCTTGAGAGTTACCCATGGCATGAGCGTATTCACATTGTATCAAAGGCTTTTGCATGGAGTTATCCTCGCTGTATTTAGCGCAATCCTCGTAGTTGTAATACATCGGGCAGAAGATATCGGTCTTTCCGTTCTTTCCGGCCTGTTCGTATTGTACGGCACGGCTGGGGTCTTCGTTCTTGATCCAGTCGTAAGCGGCCTCGAAGTTAGGACCGTATCCAGCCTCGTTACCCAAGGACCAGAAGATGATACTCGGATGGTTGAAGCCACGTTGGACGTTACGTTGGTTACGTTCCAGATGCGCTTCTTATAAGATGGGTTCTTGGCTAACGTCTCCTCGCCGTATCCCATTCCGTGAGACTCTATATTTGGCTTCGGCTACGACATAGATACCGTATTTATCGCAAAGATCGTACCAGAAGTTGTCATCGGGATAGTGGCAGGTACGAACGGCGTTCAAATTGAATTTCTTCATGATCTGTATGTCCTGTATCATGCGTTCGCGTGAAACGACATAACCGCCATCGGGATCCATCTCGTGACGGTCGGCACCCTTGAAAAGAACCGGTTGCCCGTTCACGAGTATCTGGGCGTTCTTTAATTCGATCTTACGGAAACCTACTTTTACGGGGATTACCTCGATTGTTTTGCCTCCCTCTTTTAAAGTAGCCCGTAAAGTATATAGATAGGGAGTCTCCGCAGTCCATTTGTGGGGAGAGGAGACTTCTATCGTCGTGCTGACCTTTCCGGAAGCGTTCAAGGATTGGGTAGTGACAGCTTTATTCTGGGCATCCAATAGTTCAAGCTCTACTGTACCTTTACCCTTCATGGTCAGGTTGACTGCCAACGAGCCATTTTGGTATTGAGCGTCCAGATCCGGAGTCACACGTATATCGGCGATCTGTTGCTTTGGGTTACGGGCGTATAAATAACAATCACGTCCGACACCGCTGTAACGGAAGAAATCTTGGTCTTCCAGATAAGTGCCATCACACCAGCGGAATACTTGGAAAGCAATCAGGTTTTTTTGTCCGGGTTTCAAGTAAGGAGTTAAGTTAAACTCCGCTTCCAGCTTGCTGTCTTCGCTATAGCCTACGTACTTCCCGTTTACCCACAAATACATATTGGAGGTAACGGAACCGAAATGGGCGATGATCTCTTTTCCGTTCCAGCTGGCAGGAACCATGATCTCACGACGGTAGGAACCCACATGGTTATTAACGGTAGGGACCTCGGGCGGGTTGTTCTTGAATTGCTCACGCCAAGCGTAACCAACGTTTACGTAGAGAGGATCTCCATATCCGTTCAGTTCCCATACACCGGGCACAGGCATATTGTTCCATCCTTTGTCGTTGTAATCGGTCCGCCAGAAATCGGTAGGACGAGCGTCAGCGTTCTTTACCCAAAAGAATTTCCAAGGACCGTTCAAGGTCATGAAGTTCTGGGATTGTTCCTTGGCGTCCTTCGCTGCCACCTCGGCGGTCTCGTAGGCGAAGAAATTGGCGTGCATCGGGGCACGGTTTACGGCGTTGACCTCGGGGTCTCGCCACTCATTCGACTGGGCTACCGCTGTGAAAGCCAAAGCGGCAAACAGTCCGGTCATAAGTTGTCTTTTCATGCTATTATATTTTTAATCTGCTTTACGGAATTGCAAAACTAAGAATAAAATTCCGGGTATGGCAATAATTCCGGCGGAAACTAACAGGGCGACACGTAAAGAATAGAAATCATTTAGCCAACCTATAAATGGGGCGATGGCAGCGAATATCAAGCGGATCACAAAGTTACGGATCGACAAGACCGTAGCCCGCATCTCCGAGAAGGTCATTTGATTAATGTAACCTTTCAAAATCGGTGTGGCGAAGCCCCGGACTATATAGAAAATTGAACAAGATCGCTAATCCCCAATAAGTAAGGTTATAAGCGAGCGATATATATCCACCTACGATTATAAGTAGTATAAACGTGTTTGATTTACGCATCCCGAAATACCGCTCTACCTGATCAGAATAGAGGGCGGACAATCCCACAGTCAGATTGAGCACGGTCCAAATGACACCGTAATAGGAGGTCGGGGTTTCCAACTTCATCAATACGGGCTGCACGAACCATGCCATCGTTAATGTAGCGGCTCCGATGATACCGGAGAACATGATGTTATAGCATAGCTTACGGTTCGTGACCAAGGAATATTTCAAGATGCGGAGAATCTCGGAAACCGGGTTCTGCACCTTGCTCTTAGTATTGAATTCCTGCAAGGCGAACGCCGCTGGAATGCCGATAAAGGCGACAAACGCTTGGGCGTAAAACGGCAATCGCAAGGAATAGGCGGCCAGCAATCCACCGAATATCCCGGCGATGGCCTCGGCGAAATTACCGATCATCGTGATACGTCCCTCATACCGCAAATAAAGTTCTTCTTTTTTATATCGTACGGTTGTATCGTAGAGCAGCGCCGAATCCGCTCCGTTTACCAAGGTTTTGCCCGGTTCCCAACAAAATCTCGGCGAAGAGAAATGCCGTGAAAGTGGAGGTGAAAGAATAACATAGGTACCCTCCAAAGAAAAGTATACAACCTAGAATCAAGCATTTCTTACGCCCCCATACGTCCGCCAGATAGCCCGAGGGAATCTCCAAAGTGACAGCGGCGACCGAGTAGACACTCTTCAAAATAAACACGTCTTGTAGTCCTAAACCATGATCCTCGTAGAATAGGACAATGATAGGCATTACGAGCGAGAACCATTTGGAAAACTTGATCAGATAGAGAGCGAGTATATTTTGTTTCATATTTTTTCAACGGGATTGCCCTGTCGTTTTTATTTAGACACGCGAATGTATGAATTCTTTGCCAATAGCCTGAACTTTTTTAGGAAGCTTCTGTTCTTTTTGAAAAGGAAAAATTATGGTATTCAATCAACTTGATATTCATTTACTGATTACGGCCATTTGTGTCATATCATCCGCCTTGATATGCTATACGATCGGGGTCTGGGGCGAGCGTTTCCAAGGACAGTTAAAAGCGTGGCATCTTTGGTTTTTTGTATTAGGACTTTATGCGGACGCTATTGGAACGGGCTTGATGGAGCATATCGCCCAACTGACCCATTTACATGATACGGTACATACCGTAACGGGAATTATCGCTATTTGCTTGATGCTGATCCATGCGATCTGGGCGATTTGGACTTACTTTAAAGGTTCGTTAAAAGCCAAACAGCATTTCAACAGATTTAGCATTGTTGTGTGGTTCATCTGGTTAATTCCTTATTGCATCGGTATCTACATGGGGATGTCTCTCCATAAATAGAGGCCATCGCTCATATATCTTGAGAAATAAATCGTACATTTGGTGATATGTTTACTATATAAACGAGGTGATCGCCCTCTACGAGCGTTCCGCCGAGATGAATCCATTCTCCTCGAAGTTCGATGCTTGGCAAGCCGGCAAATGTCAATTAACAGAAGAGGAGAAACTAGGCTATGAGCTTTTCAAGGAAAAAGGGCTATGTGCCGAGTGCCATATCTTGGATCCCGACGAACGGGCCGGGAAGGTGCTATTCACCGATCATACCTATGATAATCTGGGGATTCCCTCAAATCCGGGCAATCCATTCTTTAAGGTTTCGGCTCCCTATAATACGTGTGGTAAGGATACGATGGATCTTGGCTTGGGCTCACGACTGCGTGATCCGGAAGAATACGGGAAGTTCCGTGTGCCTACGCTCCGCAATATCGCTCTGACAGCTCCATATGGCCATAATGGATATTTCAAGACCTTGGAGGAGATCGTACATTTTTATAACGTAAGGGATGTAGAGGATTTCCCCCCGGCGGAATATCCCGAGACCGTAAATAAGGATGAACTGGGGAACTTAGGTTTATCTCAGGAAGAGGAGACTGCGATTGTCGCTTTTTTACGAACATTGACGGATTGCATCAAATAAAAATCAGTCTTTCCAAAAACTTTCTCCAGCCCTTGATAGTTTTCTTATAAAATAAAAAGAAGAGTTTAAACTATGGCGAAGAAAGTTGCGGACCAGTTAGTGGATACGCTGGAAAAAGCAGGCGTACGACGTATATACGCCGTGACAGGCGATAGCCTGAATGAGGTGAACGAGGCTGTTCGGAAAAACGGCAGATTGCGGTGGATTCATGTCCGTCATGAGGAAACGGGGGCTTATGCCGCTGCGGCGGAGGCCCAGTTGACAGGCGAGTTGGCTTGTTGCGCAGGTAGTAGTGGCCCCGGGCATGTACATTTAATTAATGGGCTGTATGATGCCCAACGATCCGGAGCACGGGTCTTGGCGATCGCTTCCACGATCCCTTCCCGGGAGTTTGGTACGGAATATTTCCAAGAGACAAATACGATCAAATTATTCGATGATTGTAGCTATTATAACCAAGTAGCCACTACGCCGGAACAATTTCCCCGGATGCTTCAAGGCGCTATGCAAGCGGCGATCTCATCACGTGGGGTCGGGGTGATCGGACTTCCCGGTGACTTGGCGGCAGAGAATGCTACAGCGGGTTTGTCCTCTACCTTTTCTTTTCCTACGCGACAACGGGTTTGTCCCGCCGAACAGGAAATCCGGGAATTAGCGGATTTGTTGAATAACGCGAAGAAAGTGACACTTTATTGTGGAATAGGTGCGAAAGATGCCCATCCGGAATTGGTGCAGTTGGCTAAATTACTGAATGCTCCGGTAGCCTATTCTTTCAAGGGTAAGATGGAGATCCAATACGATAATCCGAACGAGGTGGGGATGACCGGTCTATTGGGCATGCCTTCCGGCTATTATAGTATGCATGAGGCAGAGGTGTTGGTGTTGTTGGGAACCGATTTTCCATACGAGGCATTCATGCCAGAGAGCAACACGATCGTACAGGTGGATATCAATCCGAATCGTCTGGGGCGTCGTGCCAAGATACAAATGGGGCTTTGTGGCGATGTGAAGGATACTTTGGATGAGTTGATTCCGTTGATTCACCAGAAAGAAGATAATAGTTTCTTGCGGGAACAGTTGGCTAAATATGAGAAAGTTCGGGAAAATCTCCGTTCTGCCGCCACTGTCCGGGGGAAAGAAGAGAAGATACAGCCAGAGTACGTGATCTCGGTCGTAGACGAGCTTAGCTCGGACGACGCCATATTTACCGTGGATACGGGTATGACTTGTGTATGGGGTGCCCGCTATTTGCAAGCTACGGGTATGCGGAAGATGTTGGGATCATTCAATCATGGCTCGATGGCGAACGCCATGCCGCAAGCGATAGGGGCGGCATTGGCTTATCCCGGCAGGCAAGTCGTGGCGTTGTGTGGTGATGGAGGTATCTCAATGTTGTTGGGCGACCTTGCTACGATCGTGCAATACCATTTGCCGATTAAATTAATCGTATTTAATAACCGTTCCCTAGGAATGGTAAAAACTTGAGATGGAGGTGGCCGGACTGCCGGATTGGCAGACCACGATGCTGAACCCGGATTTCGCCCGGGTCGCCCTTTCAATGGGAATGGCGGGCTACAACGTGATCAACCCCGACGATGTATTCCCCACTTTGCAGAAAGTGTTTAACGCTGACGGACCGGCCTTGGTTAACATCATGACCGATCCGAACGCATTAGCGATGCCTCCCAAGATTGAGTTCTCCCAAATGCTTGGTTTTGCCCAGACCATGTATAAGTTAATGATGGAGGGGCGAAGCAAGGAGGTCTTGGATACCATCGATACGAATCTAAAACATTGGAAAGAGGTGTTTTAAACTCTCAAAAGAGCTGGATAACCGCTTTAGATTTCGCGCTTTGAATGGCAGCGTCCAATATCCGCACTACCATTAGGTTATTCTCCAACGAGGAAAGGTCCGTGGGAGGTACGTCAATCTCTTTACGGACAGCGGCTTTCAAGAAATAAAAGGAATCATTATAAGGAGCGTTCAAGGAAGGTGCTATTTCTTGGCGCTCCTTTCCGTTGGTATAAATTCGCATTTCCTTAGGCGTATCTTGGTAAATATATCCTTTGTCGCCATAGATATGCATATCTTTTCTACCCATCGGCCAACACCATGATCCCATGATCTGGACGGTTGCGGAAGGATATTCCACGATAATAGTTGCGTCATCGTCTACCTTGGGATAAAGATTCGGTTTATTCTGCCGTAGTACGGCGTATACGCTAAGAGGCTTTTCATCTTTCATGAGACGGGTGGCTAAGTTGGCTCCGTAACATCCAAAATCGATAACTGCCCCGCCGCCATTCAGCACGGGGTCGGTTAACCAGTCCGTGAACTCTTTTCCGCAGTTGATCTCGAAGGGACCTTGATGCCCGTCGTATACGTTGATACGATCGATCTTCCCGATAGCACCGCTGTCGATAAGGCGGAATGCCTCATGGTTGGTATTATACCACGTAGTCTCGTAGTTGGTAAGCAACAAGATATTTTTCTCACGGGCGAGCGATGCCATTCGGGTAGCATGTTCGTTATTGACGGCCAATGGCTTTTCTACCATAACATGTATGCCTCTCGGTGCGCAAGCCTCTACCACACGAAGATGGTCGTGGATCGGCTCGTATACGATGACTGCCTCCGGATGGGTCTTATCCAGCATCTCGCCAAGGTCCGCATAGAATAGGTTAGGATCCAGCTTATCCCGCAGACCGTTATGTTCCCGTAAGTAATCATCTTTCTCGGCGACTCCTACAATCTTGAAATCGCCTCTATCCAAACGGCTTATCACCTCCCATAGATGTCCGTGGGATACTCCTGCCACGGCCAGTCGCAAAGGCTCTCCATCTTGCCCTTTCGCCGTGAGAGTTAAGAACGTAAATGCACATAACATAAGTAAGTAACGTGTGATCTTGTGTATATTCATGATATTATCTATATATAGTTTTTACAAAGATATACGATTATTTCTTACCTTTGCAACCCATTACTTATTCAGATTAAGGAAAACAGTATAATTTAGAAATATAAAGAAATGGCAAAAGAGCTGAAAGAACTTACACCGAGAAGTGTAAACTATTCGCAGTGGTACCAAGATTTGGTAATTAAGGCAGATTTGGCGGAGAATTCCGCCGTGCGTGGTTGTATGGTGATCAAGCCTTACGGATATGCTATCTGGGAGAAGATGCAACGTATCCTAGACGATATGTTCAAGGAAACCGGTCATGTGAACGCTTATTTCCCCTTGCTGATCCCGAAGTCTTTCTTAAGCAAAGAAGCTGAGCACGTGGAAGGATTCGCCAAGGAGTGCGCCGTGGTTACTCACTATCGTTTGAAGACAAATCATGACGGTACGGGGGTTGTCGTAGATCCGGCAGCTAAACTGGAAGAGGAATTGATCATTCGCCCGACTTCGGAGACCATTATATGGAATACATACCGTAACTGGATTCAGTCTTACCGTGACCTGCCTATCTTGTGCAACCAATGGGCGAACGTGATGCGCTGGGAAATGCGTACTCGCTTGTCCTTCGTACGGCTGAGTTCTTGTGGCAGGAAGGCCATACCGCTCACGCTACTCGTGAAGAAGCGGAGATAGAAGCTAAGAAGATGCAAGACGTTTATGCGAACTTCGCAGAGAATTATATGGCAATGCCGGTAATAAAGGGCGTGAAGTCTGAGAGCGAGCGTTTCGCCGGTGCTTTGGATACCTATACGATCGAGGCGATGATGCAGGATGGAAAAGCTTTGCAGGCGGGAACTTCCCATTTCTTGGGGCAGAACTTCGGTAAGGCTTTCGACGTTACTTTCATCGACAAGAACGGTAAGAGCGACTATGCTTGGGCTACTTCTTGGGGTGTTTCCACACGTTTGATCGGAGCGTTGATTATGTCTCACTCTGATGATAACGGTTTGGTATTGCCTCCACATTTGGCTCCGATACAGGTTGTGATCGTACCGATCTACCGTAGCGCTGAGCAATTGACGCAGATCAGCGAGAAGGTCGCTGGTATCGTGGCTAAATTGAAAGCGTTAGGCATTTCCGTGAAATATGATGACGCTGATAACAAGAAGCCGGGCTGGAAGTTCGCTGAGTACGAGTTAAAAGGTGTTCCCGTGCGTTTTGGCTATGGGTGGTCGTGATTTGGAGAATAATACGATCGAAGTAATGCGCCGTGATACTTTTGGAGAAGGAGACGATCACTTGTGATGGCATTGAGGAATACGTGAAGAATCTGTTGGAGGAAATCCAAGCGAATATCTTCAAGAAAGCGTACGATCACCGTGAGGCTAACATCATAAACGTAGATACGTATGAGGAATTTAAGGAGAAGATCGAGGATGGCGTCTTCATCATGGCTCACTGGGATGGAACCCCAGAGACAGAGGAATTGATCAAGAACGAGACAAAAGCTACGATCCGCTGTATTCCTTTAGCTGGAGATAAGACTCCGGGTAAGTGTATGGTGACAGGTAAACCGTCGGCTTGTCGGGTACTGTTCGCCAGAGCTTATTGATTGTTATGCTAAAAGATGAAATAAAATGGGGGATGCTTTAACCGAAGGGCATCCCTCTCTAAGAAAATGAGCTACCACGAATTTATACTTGTCGTTAACTTTAGTAGCATCATTATCTTGGTGTTATTGGCGATGTTGTTATTGATTGCCACTCGGTTTCGTGGCGAGAGTGGTTATGCCGCAGCGATTATCGTTCTTCCTAACATCCCTGTTTATATTTACAACATGAGCCGCATGCTTGGTTGGCATGATATAACGTTGTTCTTTTTCCCTATCAGTTATTCGGTCAATACGCTGTTGATGCCGTTGCTGTGGTTATTTACCCGCCGCAACTTTGATCTTGATCCTCGTTTCAAGCCTGTCCAATTGTTGCATTTTTTACCGGCGATTGTCTGTGTCGTTATCGTGTTATCCATTCCTATGCGGAAGCGTATGGAGAGTATACTTCATGAGGTCACCGGTGATGATACTTGGATCGGTGATTTTAACGCTGCCGTGATTACCTCGCAGATGATCGGTTATTTTGTCGCTATCTTTATTTATCTTTACCGGAAGAAGCAGTATATAAAGGATAATTGGTCTGATGCCGAATACATGCAAAAGGAATGGATTCCGAAACTTATGATCCTGTTCGCTGCCTTGTTTGTCACCGTGATGACCTGTTATGCGATTTGGCCTCGGACTGATGCTTGGTTGATACAGATATTGAATGTGATGGCGATGAGCTTCCTCGTCTATAATTTTATTGCTCATCCAACTGTTCCTTATATCCAAGGAACGTCACGGATGCTCGTTAAGGATGAGACGGTAGGGTTTCAGTCTATACCAGACGAGGAACAAATGAGAGATATATGTTCCCAAGTGAAAGAGTATCTGGAGACAACAAATGCTTTCCTGCGAAAGGACCTTTCCTTATCCATATTATCGAGAGAGACCGGTATTTACCAAAAATTACTTTCTCGGTCGATCAACGAATACTTAAAACAGAACTTCTTCGAGCTTATCAACGAGATGCGAGTGGGGGAAGCCAAGCGAAGGTTGCTCCTGCCGGAGAATGCTGGTCATACGGTAGATAGCCTTTATGAGGAATGTGGTTTTCGGACTCGTTCCACGTTCTTCTTGGCATTTAAAAAGGTAGAGGGTTTGTCTCCCGCCCAGTGGCTTAATTCGGTAAAAAAACATACGGATCAATAAACGCAACAGCTAAAAAGAGTACATAAACTCTTTCCGGGTCTGATTTTATTACTATATTTGTGTCGCTATCGTCAGATAGCGGACATATTTAGACACAAGGAAAGTGTTTAGCTTCGTTCTCAGAGATAAAATCTGGTAAATTTTTCACGGGAGAATAAGCTGTACTCTTCACGTCATTGTTATATGCTATACGTATATGGACAAAGGGCGTGGGCTGTTGCTTATTTACCGTACGGGTTTACCAGAGCCTATCTCTTAAATAAGTTAATAGTCCCACGCTTTCCTCATATTAATACTATCCGGATCGGGACTTACCGGATGTACATCTTCGAGGCATTATGAAAAAATATCTACCACGTTTCTCTTTCTTTTTAATGATTTTACTCCATTTCATCATGAAATCAGTCTGAATATACAGCTTTCGGACTTCTCTAAACATCTTGTTTTAGGTGATTCGGGAAATAAACACTCTCTTTGCGGTATCGATTGAATCTCTTTGTTTACTTCTGAAAGTATTTGTGATGATTGGTCTTGTTAAATACGTAGGAAATCACTCTTTGTATATAAAGCATTTTTGTTTTATATGCATTTTATTGATGTGGATACTCTCGCTGATACCTTCTTGTCATCGAGAGGGAGAGGTTGGTCTTTCCCAAAATGATCAGGTGGGTATAGATAGTGTGGTCTCGGCCTGTCCGGACATCGATTCTCTACAATCATGCCTAAGGTATTTCGAGAGAACCGCAAATGAGCTGGGAGTGATACTCGCCTATAAGGAATTAGGGGTACGTTACCGGGAAGCGGCCCGTTTTAATGAGGCGATAGGATGCCACCGGGAAGGCTTGCGATTGGCTATGCAACGGAAAGATACCTCGGAGGTCATACAGGCCTTGAATAATATCGGTACGAACTTCCGGCGGTTAGGTATCATGGACGAGGCCTCCAATTATCATTATAGGGCATTGTCGTTGTGCGAGAGACTGGGCGATAAGGAAAGCTATAAGGCAAGAAAAAACCGGACCATTTCCTTGAGTGGTATCGGAAACGTGTATCTAACATTGGAAAATTGCGAGATGGCCGACAGTATTTTCCGAATAGCGCTGGAAGAGGAACGTACCTTGGACAGTGATCTCGGCTTGGCCATGAACTACGCGAACCTTGGCTCTATCTTCGAGATGCGTGGCATGATGGATTCCGCTTTTGTTTATTACAATTATTCTATGGAGCATAATCGTGCGGCCGGGTCTGTTGTCGGCATCTCGCTTTGCCATAACCATATAGGACGCTTGTTCGAGAAAAAGGGACAATGGGATCAGGCGATACGCGAATATCGTAACGCATACGACCTTATGGTAGCGGACAACGATCTGTATCATTGGCTGGAATCGTGCCTGGCCTTGGCACGGGTGAATATCTACAAGGGAGATCTGCGAATGGCGGAGGCTTTTTTGGAGCATGCGGAGGGTGCCGCTAAGGTGACGCGGGCGTGGAAGCATTTGTCGAGCGTGTATCATCTGGATTACTTGCGTTATGAGAAGCTGGGTGATTATAAGAATGCCCTCAACGCTTATACATCAAGTCTCGCTTATGCTGATAGCATGCGAAATACTGAGAATATGAACCATATACAGAACCTCCGTGTGGACTACGAGAAAGAGAGGAGCAACCGGGAGCTTTCATTGATACAGAAGAATTATGAGATGGGGCAGCGTACCAAGAATATTTCCTGATCGCTTGCTTGATCGTACTCTTCCTTACGGTGGTAGCGATGGGCTTTTATGGTATGCCTTGCGGATGAAGTCCCGCAATCAGCAGGTGATGCGGCGCATGGAGGAGGTGAGGGCCAATTTCTTCACGAATGTCACGCATGAGTTTCGTACGCCGCTGACGGTTATCTTGGGTGTGTCGGAAGAGTTGCGGAAAGGGGAATAGGCGAGGAGGAACTCAAGACCGGGCTGAATATGATTGGACGGCAGGGAAAGAACCTGCTGGAATTGGTGAACCAATTATTGGAAGTGGCGAAAGTGAGATCTGAGATTGGCGATCCGGAATGGAGGACTGGAGATATCGTAGCTTATACGAGCATGATCGTGGAAGATAACCGGGCGTATGCCCGCCAAGGGCAGGTAGACCTTTGTTTTACTCCTTCGGAGACGATTATCAGCATGGATTTCGTGCCCGAGTATTTCCGGAGGATCATGGATAACTTACTCCGCAACGCTATCAAGTTCACGCCGAGAGGTGGGAGGGTTGTCGTGACGATGGAGTGTGTGGGGAGTATGCTTGTCACGCATGTGGCGGATACGGGCTGCGGTATAGCCGAGGAGGACTTGCCGCATATCTTCAAGGCTTTTTACCTAGGTGAGACCGGAGGGGCAGGCACGATGGGCACGGGGGTCGGCCTTTCTTTGGTACGGCAGATGGTGAGGAGCATGGAGGGCCGGGGTTGGTTCTGAGTTTGTCGTGATGTTGCCATTGAGACATGGCGACTCTTATTATATCGGCCGGCTGCTTAATGGTGCGTATCAAATAGTATACGCACGAAACGGAGCGGAGGGGTTGGAGATAGCGGCGGAGCAAATGCCGGACTTGATCCTCACCGACTTGATGATGCCCGAGATGGATGGCTATGAGTTATGTAGGCGGGTACGTGAATCCGAGGTGTTGAACCATATTCCGATCATTATCATTACTGCGAAATCAGGAGGAAAGGAACGTGTCTGTGGCTTAGAAGTCGGGGCGGACGCTTATCTGGAGAAGCCTTTCAATGCGGAAGAGCTGAATATCCGGATAACAAACTTATGGGTGCAACCTTTGAGGTATATAAGGACACCAATGAGAACGGAAAGATTGATGATGGCGATGAACTTATCGGAAAATCTTGAAGAAACCGAAACCGGAATTTATGAGATGAAAGAGCTGCTTTACGGAAAATATATTGTTCGTGAAACCAAAGCACCGGAGGGCTTCCTGCTTGATAAGGGAGAATACTCTGTTTTTCATTGAGAAAGACGAAACAACTTATTCCGTTGAGAATAAGGCAGGTGTTGGATTTATCAATGAAGCTATGCGTGGAACACTGAAAATCGTTAAGACATCTTCAGACGGTAAGGTTAAAGGTTTTGCGTTCAGAGTAACCGGAGCAAACGGTTATGATATGACATTTGAAACAGATAAGAACGGCGAAATTGTGATTGATGGACTTCGTATTGGCGAATATACCGTATCCGAAGTGGCAAACAATGCGTCTGCCGCATATATCACACCTGCCGACCAGAATGTTACTATCAAACTTGATGAAACAGCCGTTGTAAAAATGCACAATGAGTTGAGGGATACTCCGAAAACAGGAGATGATACCAATATGAAACTTTGGTATGTCCTTGCCGGACTTTCTGCTGTCGGTATCGCCGTAACTTCTGTTGTTGCAACTACAAAAGAAGAAAAAGGAGGGTAACGAGTAATGGAAGCAAAGACAATTATCGCTATCGCATTAGTCGCCGTTATTGTCGGCGGCTTTATCTTTCTTCAGGTTAAAAACCGTAAGAAGTAAGTAACAAGCGAACATTAACCACTCGGGGCAGAGCGTAAAAAACTCTGTCCCTTAATTTTTGGAGGAACATTATGAAACAACAGAAAACGGTGGAGAGCCGAGTGCTTGAAATCTTAAAGGAATGCCCGATGTCGAGGTATGATGATATGCTTCTCATTCTGCATTATTACAATCGGTACGGATATATACCTGCCGGAAATCTTCCGCTTGAGGATATTGTATTTAATTACCGAGCATACGGACTTCCTTGTTTTGAAACCATACGCAGGGCAAAGCAGAGAGTACAGTCCCTTTTTCCTGAGTATTCAC
>ENA-OQJN01000189-OQJN01000189.1-human-gut-metagenome-genome-assembly--contig:-NODE-189-length-30283-cov-4.062011_pt1 | contig 30283 bp, 29 predicted proteins | sample MGYA00242610_ERZ504777 | MGnify/ENA primary metagenome ERZ504777 (study PRJEB26092, sample SAMD00036350) | human gut metagenome | host: Homo sapiens | study: EMG produced TPA metagenomics assembly of... | reverse complement strand
CTTTGCTGACCATAGAAATCCTCCGTCAGTAGTACCTGTTGTTTTTACATAAAAGTGACGCAATGAGATACGCACACACAAGCAACAGCGAAAAATTATATTTTGAATTTAGCAAAAACCATAAAGCCGAGTACCGTCAGCGGAAAAAGAATTATAACAGCAGTTATATTTATGATTCTTTCGGCTGATTTTTCCGAGAATTTTCTGCACAGAATAACATACATAAGCTGTCCGCCGTCAAGCGACATAACCGGCAGCATATTAAAAAGTCCCGTGCAAAGGTTCGCCATGGCAATCGGCAATAAAAATTCACTATTACATAAGTATAACAGATAAAACAGAATAAAACAAATGAAATTGACTAAAGGTCCGAAAAAAATTATAAAAATGTTCTGACGGGTTGTGTTTAACTGCCTTGAAGAGTTGGTAATCTTGATTTCAAACAGCGAAATTTTGATTTTATCAGGCGGAGATTTGCAAATGAGCATTGCAAAAAGATGACCGCATTCATGAATAATCACAGCCATAACGCAACATAGAAATCCTAAAAATATATTCAGTATCACACATATTGCTCCAAGACAAACGAGTGAATACGAAACCGTAAAATCAATGTTCAGCAGACGAAACTTCATCGCTTGTTGCAGTAAACAGGTTTGATAAATCAATTTTATTATCGCCCGTATCAAAAACAACGGATTTTTCAAGGTTTGAATAGTACCATTCCCGTGTTGCGGCATAGACCTCACCGCCGAATAAATTAAGCAAAAAAGCCGCAAGAGCTACAAGGATACAGCACACAAGTTGAATCGTTATCACAAGCTGTTTCGGAGAATTTTTCTTTTCATCACTATTTTCAGCCGATAAAGAGTTCACATCCTCCTCATCTGAATCAAGCTCCTCCGATGCTTTCGGGTATTCCGAATATGAAACAGATTTCCAGTCATCGTCATATGTAATGGTATTTCTGTTATCATTATTTTCTGTCAAAAAAATCACCTCAATGCAATATATGCAATGAGGTGAACAAATTTAACTGCGTCATTCAATCTTTTGGTCAAGGCTTTTGAAATCGCCTTTTGTAAGGTTGACAAAAAATGCAATTGCAAGCATTAACGAGAAAAATTCCGCAATCGGGAAAGCATACCATACGGCTGTATAATCAAACACCATAGAAAGCACCCACGCAATCGGAAGAATGAGTACAAGCTGACGACAGAATGACATAATAAGACTGCGCAGTCCCTTTCCGACTGCCTGAAAAAGTGTTGTAAAGATAATGCCAGCAGCGGCAGGAATAAAGCAAAGACTGATGATTCTGAATGCAGGGACACCGATATCCATAATATCCTGTGTGCCGCCAAACATAGCAATAAGCTGTTCGGGGATTGTCCACATAAGAATTGTGCCGACCGCCATAATAATTACGCCAATGATGATGCCGCGCTTTAAAGCGGAATACATTCTCTTTTTCTTTCTTGCACCGTAGTTATAACCGATAATCGGCATTACGCCCTGATTGAGTCCGAAACAAGGCATAAATACAAAGCTCTGCAATTTATAATAGATACCGAGAACAGTAACGGCAGCCTCAGAAACAGCAAGAATTGCATTGAGTCCGATAATCATAACGGAACCTATTGACTGCATAATTACAGACGGAAAGCCTACAACATAGATAGATTTCAATGTGGAACCATTCAATTTTGGAAAATGTTTTGAACGAAACTTTAACTTCGTTATTCTTAAAGAAAGAATGCAAAGGCAGAAAACCATTACCGCAGAATTGACCGAATACAGTAGCAATTGCCGCACCGAGAACGCCCATTTCAGGGAAAATTCCTATACCGAAAATCAGGAGCGGATCAAAAATAATATTTACAATTGCACCGAAAAGCTGGGATAACATCGGGAATATCATATTGCCTGTTGCCTGAAGCGTTTTTTCAACCATAATCTGTACAATTGAAAAGAACGAGAAGCAAAGTACAACCGTCAGATACTGGATTCCGTAATTTAGAATAGCCTCATTCTGCGTGTACATTGCCATAAACGGGCGAACCGCAAAAAGTCCGAGCAATAAAAATATTACATAATTAAAAATACAGGTTACAAGACCGTGCGTTGCTCCGTCGTTTGCCTGAACAAAATTTTTCTCACCTAATTTTCTTGAAACAAACGAGTTTACACCGACTGCCGTACCGACTGCAAACGCAATCAAAAGCATTTGAAGAGGATACGCAAGCGAAGTTGCGGTCAGTCCGTCTGCGTCATAGTTGCCAATAAAAATACTGTCAAACAACATTATACATTGCCTGAATTGTCATTGAAAAAATTGCAGGCAGACTCATTGTCAGAATGAGCCTTGTCATTGGCATAGTTCCCATTTTGTTTTCATGGGGCTTTACTGAATTTTCCATATTTCCCATACTGATTCCCTTCTTATTCGCATACATATATAGTTAGTTGATCTTTCGTATCTTCCTGTAAATCCAAAATGCAACAAGCATTACAACCGTACCGAGCAACACACCGAAAAAGTCAATCCACATATCGCTCACCTGTCCCGATCTTCCCTCAACCCCAAGTTGGATTGTTTCATCAACAAAACAGGTAAACAGTCCGATAGAAACGGTGTAGGGTATGAATTTTATAGGTTTGATTCGGTCAAATGAATAGGCACATGAACAGAGCAATGCTCCCAGAACGGTATATTCCGTAAAATGAGCAAGCTTTCTGATTATGTGGTCCGAAAGATTCGGCTCAATTCCGAATAATTTTAAAATTACTGTGACAAAATCAAGGACGCTTTCACTCTCTTGTGCCGACTCAACTGACGGCATTGAAGAATGAATAAACGCAAATGCAATCACTGACGCGGTCAAAACAAACATAATTATTCTGAATCGCATTGAACAGGAATTCGTTTTCATCAAATCACTCCATAATATATTTTACAGATTATTCAGTCAATGTCAACTTTTGAATAATTATTTATCATAATGTATAAATAAATCAAATTTTAAGGCTTTATTATGGAAGATTTTATCTTGCTCAAATATTAGAAAAAAACTTTTAAATCTGTTATACTTATCTGGTATTGGCAAAATATAATTTCTAAGGAGCAAATATGTGGTATTTAATAGTATTTTTTATTTCCAATGGTTCCGATAGTAGAAATCAGAGGTGCTGTGCCTGTTGCGGTTGCAAATGACTTAAATCTTTTTTGGACATATGTAATCTGCATTTTAGGCAATATGCTCCCTGTTCCGATTATCTACCTCTTTGCAAGAAAGGTTCTTGTTTGGGGTTCTGACAAGAAGTTTATCGGCAAATTCTTTTCTTTCTGTCTTGAAAAAGGCGAAAAAGGCGGCAGAAAACTTGAGGCAAAAGCAGGCAACGGAATGTTTGTTGCACTTATGCTTTTCGTAGGCATCCCTCTTCCCGGCACAGGCGCATGGACAGGAACACTTGCAGCAAGTATTCTTGACCTCGGATTTAAGAAAAGCGTTATAGCCGTTATGTGCGGTGTTGTTATCGCAGGTATTATAATGGGTATCGGTTCGGTACTTGTTGCAAACGGAATCAACTTTATTTTTGCTCCGTAAATAATTTTGGGCAGCACATTGCTGCCCTTATTTTTTGGTGAATTTATAAAATGGAAAAGAAAATATATATGATGCAATTATAATCGGCGGCGGTGCATCGGGACTTATGTGTGCAATCACAGCAAAGAAACATGACCGTTCAAAGAAAATTGCAATAATCGAAAAAAATGACAGATTAGGCAAAAAGCTGATGTCAACAGGCAACGGCAGATGTAATCTGACAAATCACTGTATATCTCCCGATAAATATGTCGGTTCTTTCAAAAAGCAGAGTAAAAAAATTTTTGAAAGATTCAGCGGTGATGAGATGGCGAATATTTTTAAAAACTTAGGTCTTTTAAGTTTTTACGATAACGAGGGCAGATATTACCCGATAAGCAAACATGCCGCATCTGTTCTGGATGTTCTGCGATTACAGGTTGAAACACTCGGAATAGATGTTTTCACAAAACAGAATGTCAATTCTATAAAAAAAGTTTCAAACGGTTTTAAAATTTCGTCTGATGACAGCGAGAAAAAGTACGATTTCATATGTAACAAGCTTGTGATTGCAAACGGTTCAAAAGCCGCTCCTAAGCTTGGCGGAAACGCAAGTGCAATTGATTATCTTAAAAATTTCGGTCATAAGGTCGTTTCGTTCTCCCCTGCTTTATGCCCTGTTAAGGTTAAAAGCGATGTTCTGAAAATATTAAAAGGTCTGAGAGTTACGGGCAAGGCACAGTTATACGGTGAACATGGTCGATTAATCAAGGAAGAAACAGGCGAAATTCAATTTACCGAGAATTCGCTGTCGGGAATTTGTGTATTCAATCTTTCATTGTTTGCTAAACCGAACGACAAAATAGTGCTTGATTTATTGCCCGATTATTCGGAAAATGAGCTGATTAAAATAATCAGACAACATATATCATTGTTTTCTGATTTGCCGTGTGAACAGCTTTTGACAGGGATTTTTCAGAAGAGAATCGGACAGGCAATTCTGAAAATCAGCCGAGTTGATTTGTCAAAGATTTGTTCCAAGCTTTCAAAGGACGAAGTATCAGGAATTTGCAAAACAATAAAATCGATGTCATTTACAGTAAGCGGAAAAGAAGATTTCTCACACGCACAATGTGCTTTGGGCGGTGTTTTAGGCAAAGAGATTGACGAAAACACTATGATGAGTAAAATTGTGAAAAATCTTTTTATATGCGGTGAGGCAATTGACCTTTGCGGTGAATGCGGAGGATTTAACCTTCATTTTGCATTTGCCGGCGGAATTATTGCAGGAGAAAATTTATGATCAGAGTAAACAATATACATTTAAGCCTTGACTACGATGATAAATCGGTTCGCAAGGCAGTTGCCCAACAGCTGAGGGTTGAAGAAAAATCCATAAAAAGCTGTAAGATTTTTCGCAGATCGGTTGACGCAAGAAAAAAGGATAATATCTACTTTCTTACAACCGTTGACGCTGAACTTAATATCAACGAGGATAAAGTCTGCAAAAAGTGCGGTAACGCTCAAATTGCGAGAAAGTATGAATATAATCAAATGAAATTTGGCAATGCGCCCTCCCCCGTTGTTGTCGGAGCAGGTCCGGCTGGATTGTTTGCGGCACTTATTCTGGCAAGAAGCGGTGCAAATCCAATTCTTATTGAAAGAGGTCGTGATGTTGACAGGCGAACTGCCGATGTGAACAAGTTCTGGACAAACGGTCAGCTTGACACAACTTCAAATGTTCAGTTTGGCGAAGGCGGTGCGGGAACATTTTCTGACGGAAAACTGAATTCAGGTACAAAAGATATAAGACAACGCAAGGTGCTTGAAGAATTTGTGAGCCACGGCGCACCTGATGAAATTCTCTATAACGCAAAGCCGCATATCGGAACGGATATGCTAAAAGGAACAATAAAAAATATCCGCAACGAGATTATTGAACTCGGCGGAAGGGTTATGTTTGAAACGAAGCTTGTTTCAATGGCTTTTAGTGATAACAAGCTGAAATCTATAACTGTTGAAACGGCTAACGGCAATGAAATTATAGAAACAGACAATATTATTCTTGCAATCGGTCACAGTGCAAGGGATACTTTTGAGATGCTTTATGATTTAAAGTTGCCGATTGAGGCAAAGCCTTTCTCGGTAGGAGCAAGAATTGAACATCTTCGTCAAAAAGTTGATAAGGCACAATACGGCAGGTTTGCGGGCAATAAAAAACTCGGCTCGGCAAATTATAAGCTGAGTACGCACCTTGATAACGGACGGGGTGTGTATACATTTTGTATGTGTCCGGGAGGCAAGGTTGTCAATGCGTCAAGCGAAGAAAACAGACTTTGCACCAACGGTATGAGTGAATTTGCTCGAGATGCCGAAAATTCAAATTCAGCGTTGCTTGTAGGAATAAACCCGGATGATTATGAATCCGACCATCCGCTTGCCGGAATGTATTTACAGAGAAAGCTTGAATCAAAAGCATTCGCTGCCGGCGGTGAAAATTATAATGCGCCCATACAAAGAGTTGACGATTTTCTTAATAACAGAAAATCCACACATCTCGGTGATGTAAAGCCAAGTATCGGTCCGAATTATGAATTTTCAAATCTGAACGAGATTTTGCCTGAATATGTCTGCACTTCTATGGCTCAGGGCATTGTGAAAATGGGCAGAATGTTACACGGATTTGATGACGGTGACGCTGTTTTGACCGGCGTTGAGAGCAGAAGCTCTTCTCCCGTCAGAATAATGAGAAAAACAGATACACTCGAAAGTGTACTTATTGAAGGACTGTATCCGTGCGGTGAAGGTGCAGGCTATGCAGGCGGAATTATCTCCGCCGCAGTTGACGGCATCAAATGTGCCGAAAAAAATTATAGAAAAATCGAATAAAAATTGAATAGATAATTAATGCTGTTTATCACCATACGGTGATGCAAATATTATTCAAGGAGTTTTTGGTATGAAAATTCTAATCACAGGCGGAACAACATTTGTAAGCAGATATGCAGCCGAGCATTTTGTGAGTAAAGGCGAGGAAGTTTTTGTTCTAAACAGAAACAGCAGACCTCAATCACAAGGTGTGCATCTGATTAATTGCGACAGATTGAATCTTGGCAACAAGTTTGCTAACGAACACTTTGATTTAATTCTTGATATCACAGCGTACACTGATGAGCATATAAAGGCTCTTTTAAAGTCAGGTATTTCGTTTGATGATTACATTTTCATCAGTTCAAGTGCGGTTTATCCCGAAACTAATCCCCAGCCGTTTGCCGAAAATCAAACTTGCGGTAAAAATTCTGTCTGGGGCGATTACGGAATTAACAAACTCAATGCAGAAAAATACTTACTTGATACTGTCCAAAATACGTATATTCTTCGTCCGCCGTATTTTTACGGTATGTATGAAAATTTGTACAGAGAAGCATTTCCCTTTGATTGTGCTATTCTAGACAGAAAATTTTACATTCCTGAAAACGGAGATATGAAATTGCAATTTTTCAATGTGTCAGACCTTTGTAAATTTATTGAGATAATAATAGAAAAGCACCCAAGTAATCATATTTTTAATGTTGGAAACAAAGAACCGTTACAATAAAAGAATGGGTTGAGCTTTGCTACAAAGTGGCAGGCAGAGAAGTTGAATTTGTAAGCGTGTCGAAAGATATTCCGCAAAGAGATTATTTTTGCTTCTACGATTACGAATATGTGCTTGATGTAAGAAAACAAAATGAATTAATGCCAAATACAGTATCTTTGTATGATGGATTGAAAGAAGAATTTGAATGGTATAAAAATCACCAAGACAGCATTTATAATCGCAAACCGTACATAGAATATATAGATACAAAATTAAAGTAATAAGTAAAAAATTAACAAAAGCAATGTTTCCGAACAAATGGAAACATTGCTTTTTTACCCTCATTACGAAAAAATGTGGGATAGTCAAAAGTAAGTATTGAAAAAGAGCACAGGAAGCTCCAGAATTGTAGTTAGCAAGACAAACAATGGAGGAAAGAAAGCTATGCTCTATATTTAGATGATATCAAATCAGCACCGGCAAGTTCGAAGGTTTCAACAACAAGATCGGCTACGGTTACCGTGATGATGACTTCTTCTTTACCTTGATCCGCTATCTATTTCTTCTGTCCGTTCACCATCCCACAAAAAATCGTGATGAACCGTTTATTTTGTATTGTGATTTAAACAAATAACAGTACCGCCCTGACAGTAAAAATCAAAACAGCAAAATGCGCTTGATTGTGCGGGGCGGCTCTTAGATAAACTTGTTAAATTTTACTTGGAGTATTTACTCCACTGTCCGTTTGAGTAAATCATATTTACATCGGGGATTTTTAAGTCACCTGTCTGTGCTGAACCGTTATTGAATATAGCATATTCTGCACCATTCGGAAGTTCAAATCTGTATGTGTTATTACCTATACTTTCCATAGCCTTGCCGGGCCAGCTCATATAAGTAGAATCTTTTGAACTCCATACATAGACATTTACTGTTGACCAGTTTTCCGTATTATTGAAATAAACATAATTCTTCGTCTGAATTGAAGTCGGTTCGGTTGTTGGCACTGTGACATTCGTTGTAGGCTGGGTGGGTGCAACATTTTCTGTGTAAGTACCGCAGTATGAGTTTTCAACAATAAGCTTAACGATATAAGCCTGAATCATAGTTGCGTCTTTTACAGAAATAACAGAATCCTTGTTTACATCTGCCGCAATGAGAGCCTCATCGCTTAAAGTCGATATGTTAACAATGTATCTTTGAACCTCTGTTGAATCACAGACTGTAAATGTTCCGTTTAAATCAACATCACCGATAAGAATTCTGTTTGAAGGCTCTGTTACCGGCTGAGTTGTAGACGGCTGTGTTGTAGCAGACTGTGTTGTAGCAGGCTGTGATGTGGTAGGCTGTGATGTGGTAGGCTGAGTTGCGATTGTAGTAGGACGGACTGTCGTGGAAGGAGCTGTTGTCGGCTGAGTGGGTTTTACAGTCGAATAGTTCTGCCAAGAACCGTTGCTGTAAATTTTATTACCGTCTGCAATCCTGAGGTCATCTGTCTGACTGTCACCGTTGTTGAAGATTACATATTTTGCACCGTCAGGCACTTCAATATCAAAAAATATTATTACCCTTGTCGGTCATTTTCTTGCCCGGCCACGATGTCATTTCTTTATTATCATCACTCCAGAAATATGCATTGACCTTAGACCACTTGGTTGATGAGTTATCATAAGCAACAACCTTTACGGCATTCGGGTCTACCTTTGTGTATGTATATGTTTCCGGATCAGATGTTGTCTTGCCGTCGCTTGCTTTTACTGTTACTGTGGTTACAGTATCGTAAGCAAGGTTTGTACCGATTGTAATTTGCTGACCGTTTGTGTAGTTTACAAATGCACCGTCATCAATTGAATACTGAGCATTTTTTGCATTCTTGCAATTGAGCGTAAGAGTGAGCTCATCTGTATTGTAGTTTGTTGAACCCGGAGTTACTGACGCTGAAGGGCCTTCGGGTTCGGCATCATAGACTACTGCTATACCTGATGAACCTATTGTACCTGAAATGGTGCTTGATGTAATTGTAAATGTATTGCCTGAAACAGCGTCTGTGTATGTACCCGGTTTTGCGTAACCGCCGCCGTTTTCTACCGATACCTCGCCGCTTCCGCTGCCTTTTACGATAACAGCACCGCCGTCTTTACGGGTAATTACAGAACAACCGTCTGACACTGTGTAGTAATCGGCTTTGCCGTCCATTGCATTATGGAACTTATTGATTTGGGCAACCTCACTGCTGGTGTAATGAGTTGAGCCTTTTTCTCCCATTTTGATACTTTCTTTGTTGGTTGAAGAAGGACGTGAAAAATAAAGAGCAGTAACTTTATTACGGCTTGCCGCAACCGCATAGGCACGGTCAATAACATTCTGACTCATTTCATTTGAAAAGCCCCAGTCTTTGTTGTTTGACCATGTATCATGGCTTTCACCCCAATAAAGAAGCTTATCGTTTGAAATGCCTTTTTCACTCCAGTTTCCGCTTGAAGTAGGAGCTTTGCCCGAATTAAACGAATCACGGAGTTCTTTACCGTAGTTACTGTCAGTGACAGAAATATAATCGGTATACTCTTTCATAATGTCTTCATTGCCTGTCGAACGGTCATCGGGACCACCGAGAATTTCGCCGTAGTTATAAAGACCGTACTGTGTTACCGATTTCCAGAAATCGTCGCCCTCGCTCGGAACGCCAATGTGTTTTGCAGCGTCCCAACGAAGTCCGTCAACACCTACCGACTTGAGTTCCTGAACATAGTTGCAGACTTTTTGCTGAACATATGGATTTTCGGTTGCAATGTCCGGCATACCAATCGAGCCGTGTGTTACCTGCCAACGGTTTTTCCAGTCAATACCTCCGCCGAAGGTATGCCAATACTCGGATGGCTTTAAATCGTTGTCTATGTTGTTGTGATCGCCTCTCAAATGGTTAGCGACAACATCGACAATAATCTTAATCCCGTACTTTTCTGCCTCATCACAAAGCGACTGAAGTTCAGCCTTTGTGCCGACACCATTTGTTCCGATACTGAATGAAATTGGCTGATATAACCAATACCAAGTACCTGTTCCGTTTGGCTGTGCCGGAGAAGTCTGTATACTTGTAAATCCGGCTTTTGCAATTTTAGGCAATTCAGCCTTAATATCGTTATAAGTCCAGTCAAAACAATGTAAAATTACACCGTCCTGAATATTATCTTTGAGTTTGTACTTATTAGCCGATACGGTTGGTGAGCTTTCTGCCGCCTGAACACCGAGTGAACCGGATACAAAGGCAGATAGACTTGCCGACAGGATACTCACGCTCAATATTGCGCTGAGTATTTTTGATTTTGTTTTCAAATTTTTACACACCTTTCAAATTAATTTCAAAACTCTACTATGTGTCGAATCAGTCGGCTGAAACTAATCAAATTAAATCAATTTCAATAGATTTCAGCATAAAGCAAAGTACAATAAAGAGCAGCATAAATGCAATTGCATTTTTAAATTAATTACAAATGTGCATAACATTTGTACAAATTGCTAAAATTCGACAATAATATTAAAGCACCCATAAAAGGTGCCTTAATATGCGACTGTGTCTGTAAGCCGGGTTTTGTCGTGAACAGCCATCTATCTTGGCAGACCGTTACCGAATCTGCTCGATGCCACCTCCTAAGGACACGCCGAGCAAGCGTACAATGTCCTACCACGGTGTTGCTTCAAATAGGGTTTACACGGCAGAGCAGTCTCCTGCCCTCCGGTGAGCTCTTACCTCACCTTTCCATCCTTACCATATAATGGCGGTAATTTTCTGTTGCACTATCCCTGGAGTCGCCTCCGGCGGCCGTTAGCCGTTATTATTGCTCTGTGAAGCCCGGACTTTCCTCGCACAGTACCTTTCGGCAGCTGCTCGCAGCTGTTCAACACACTCGCACATTTATTTTATACCTTTTTTGTACAAAAGTCAAATGAATTTTGTGATTTTTACTTGATATAACGGCTTTTTAGGGGTATAATGAGAGGGAATTAATTATAAGGAGTTACCGATATGGATATCAGAAAAGAATCACTCAAAAACAACTATGAGTGGAACGGTAAGATTGAAGTTGTTTCAAGAGTTCCGATTAACTCGGCTGAAGACCTCTCTCTTGCTTATACTCCGGGTGTTGCAGAACCGTGTCTTGAAATTCAGAAGGACTATGACAAGTCTTTTGAACTCACAAGAAGAAACAACCTTGTTGCCGTTGTAACCGACGGTACAGCTGTTCTCGGTCTTGGTGACATAGGTCCTGAGGCAGGTATGCCTGTTATGGAGGGCAAATGTGCGCTTTTTAAGGAATTCGGCGATGTTGACGCATTTCCTATTTGCGTAAGAAGTAAGGATGTTGACGAAATTGTAAACGCAATTTACCTTATCAGCGGTTCATTCGGCGGAATCAATCTTGAGGATATTGCCGCTCCGAGATGCTTTGAAATTGAAAAAAAGCTCAAAGAGAAGTGCGATATTCCGATTTTCCACGATGACCAGCACGGTACTGCCGTTATTGTTGCCGCAGGTCTTATCAACTCACTCAAGCTTGTTCACAAGAAACTTGACGAAATCAAGGTTGTTATGAACGGTGCAGGTGCGGCAGGTATTGCAATTGCAAAGCACCTTCTCAATATGGGTGTAAAGGACATTACGCTTTGCGACAGTAAGGGTATTATCTGCAAGGGTGATCCGAGACTTAACGCTGTTAAACAGGAAATGGCTGAAATTACTAACCTTTCTCACCTTGAGGGCTCGCTTGCAGATGCAATGAAGGGTGCTGATGTATTCCTCGGAATTTCTGCCGCAGGTTGCGTAAGCGAAGAAATGGTTAAGTCAATGGCTAAAGATCCTATTCTTTTTGCTATGGCTAATCCGACTCCCGAGATTATGCCTGACATTGCTAAAAAGGCAGGTGCGGCTGTTGTCGGTACAGGCAGAAGTGACTTTCCTAACCAGATTAACAATGTACTCGCTTTTCCGGGTATTTTCAGAGGTGCTCTTGACTGCCGTGCAAGCGATATTAACGAAGAAATGAAAGTTGCCGCATCTTTTGCAATTGCTTCACTCGTGAGCGATGAAGAGCTTAATGCAGATTATATTCTTCCCGAGGCATTTGACAAGAGAATCGGCAAAACTGTTGCTGAGGCTGTTAAGAAGGCCGCTGTTGAGACAGGCGTTGCAAGAATCTGATAAGATTTGCAAATAAATATTTTAAGAGAAAGAAAAAGAGGAAAACAATGAAAAAGACAGTTACTTTATTGGTACTGATTTCAATGCTGTTCTCCACTGTTTTTCTGTTCACCGGATGCGGTGATTCATCGGTTAAGGAAATTAAGACTGCCGATGATATCAAGGGAGCGTCCGTAGGTGTTCAGACAGGTACAACCGGCGATACTTTTGTATCTGACTATGAGGCTGACGGCACCAAGGTTATGCGTTACAGCAAGGGTGCCGACGCTATCGTAGCTCTTACACAGAATAAAATCGACTGTGTTGTAATTGACAGTGAACCGGCAAAGGAATTTGTAAAAGCAAATGCAGGACTAAAAATTCTTGATGAACCTTTTGCGGAAGAGCAGTATGCAATCTGCATTTCAAAGGAAAATCATGAACTCACCGAAAAAATCGACAAAGCTCTTGCAGAGCTTAAAGACGAGGGCGTTCTGGACAAAATCAAAAGCTATTACATAGAGGGTAATACCGATACCGTACCCTATGAATCACCTAAGGATATCAAGTATGACGGTGAACTTCATATGGCTACGAACGCTGCTTTTCCACCGTATGAATATGTTGAGGGCGGTAAAATTGTCGGTCTTGATCCGATGATGGCTACAGCAATCTGTGACAAGCTCGGTAAAAAACTTGTTATTGATGATATGGAATTTGATTCTGTTATCACTGCTGTTCAGACCGGCAAAGACGATTTCGGTATGGCGGGTATGACCGACACACCGGAAAGAAGAAAAAATATCGACTTTTCAACTTCATATGCAAACACAACTCAGGTTATTATCGTAAACGACAGTGCATCGGGCAGTTTGTTCGGCAATCTCGGCGAAAGCTTTAAAAACACATTCATCACAGATAACAGATGGCAGCAGCTTTTAAGCGGTTTGCTTGTAACCCTTGAAATCACATTGTTTGCAGGTATTATCGGTGTTATTATCGGTTTTGTCATTGCTCTTGTAAGAGCTACCCACGATATTCAGCTTGACAAGAGAAAATGCAGGAGCTTCGGTGATTGTGTTCTGAAATTCTTTAATGCGATTTGCAACATCTACATTACTGTTATCAGAGGCACACCTGTTGTAGTTCAGTTGATGATTATGTATTACATTATTCTTGCATCTGTAAGAAACGGTATCTTTGCCGCAATCATTGCATTTGGTATGAACTCTGCCGCTTATGTTGCAGAAATTGTTCGTTCGGGTATTATGGCTGTTGACATCGGTCAGACTGAGGCAAGCCGTTCACTCGGTTTTAACAACAGACAGACAATGACAATGGTCGTTCTTCCGCAGGCAATTAAAAATGTTCTTCCTGCACTCGGCAATGAAATTATTACACTTCTCAAAGAAACTTCGGTTGCAGGTTATGTTGCACTTGCAGATATCACATATATTGGTAATATGATTCGTTCAAGAACTTACGAGGCATTCTTCCCGCTTATCACGGTTGCATTGATTTACCTTGTAATTGTGCTTGTGCTTTCGTACATCCTCAGAAGATTTGAAAGGAGATTGAAAAAGAGTGAAAGATAACGCATTAATCTCCGTAAGAGGACTTGAAAAATCATTCGGTAAGGATATTCAGGTTCTTAAAGGTATTGATATTGACATTTTTAAAGGCGATGTAGTTGTTGTTCTCGGTCCGTCAGGCTCGGGTAAGTCAACTTTTCTCCGTTGCCTTAACAGACTTGAAGAACCGACAGGCGGTCACATTTTCTTTGAGGGTACCGATATTACGGATCCAAAGGTTAATATAAATGTTCACCGTCAAAAAATGGGAATGGTGTTCCAGCAGTTTAACCTTTTCCCCCACAAGACTGTTATTGACAACCTTACAATGGCTCCTGTCAAGCTTCTTGGCAAGAGCAAAGATGAGGCTAAAAAAGACGCTATGGATCTTTTGGAACGTGTAGGACTTGCCGAAAAGGCAAACGCATATCCGAACCAGCTTTCAGGCGGTCAGAAACAGCGTATTGCAATTGTAAGAGCGCTTGCTATGAATCCCGATGTTCTCCTTTTTGACGAGCCGACATCTGCACTTGACCCCGAAATGGTCGGCGAAGTTCTTGATGTTATGAAAGAGCTTGCCAAGGCAGGTATGACAATGGTTGTTGTTACTCACGAAATTGGCTTTGCAAAGGAAGTTGCAACCGATGTTGTATTTATTGACGACGGTGTTATCAAAGAAAAGAACAATCCGCAGGAGTTCTTCAATAATCCGCAGGACGACCGTTTAAAGGAATTTTTATCAAAGGTTCTTTAATTTTAAACAAAAATCAGAGGATTTCAGTTTTCGCTGAAATCCTCTTTTTTAATTACTCATTTATTTGATTACCGTAAATATATTCTTTGGCTTTTGATATGAGTATTGATTTTTTGTTTGGAACATTTGCATCTACTACAAGCATTAGCAAATAATCGAGAATATTTCCGACATCTCTTCCCTCTTTTACGCCAAGGTTTAAAATATCTTTACCGTTGATATCAAGCTGACTCAGCTTAAAACATTCGTTATCTTTGATTATTTCATTAAGATGTATTTTAGCCGTTTTAAGATATCCGAGCTTTTCTTCTCGCTGATATTCAGACTGGGCAGATATATCGGCGTATTCGACCTCTAACAACTGCTTTGTAAGATCTGTACCGAGTACATTCATAACCTTTTTCATAAGCTTTTTACTGCCGTTAAAACGGACATCATGATATTCAATCAGCAGAAGAGTTTTGTTAATAAAATCAGATGGTAATCTTAGTCTGTGCAGAATTTTGTCTGCAATTTTTTTACTTTCAAGCTGATGTCCCTGAAAATGCGATTGACCGCTGTTGTCAGTAGTTTTAACAAAAGGCTTGCCGATGTCATGCAAAAGCATTGTCATACGAAGTATGGGATTCGGTTCAATTGTGCCAAGTGCAGTCAGGGTATGTTGCCATAAATCATACGAATGATGAATGTTGTTCTGATTGAAATTGAACATAATGGTAATTTCAGGGATAATAACAGCAATCGTTTCTCGGTAAGCGTCAAGAATTTTTACGGCATCCTTACCGCAGATGAGCTTTAAAAATTCCGAAATCACACGCTCTGTTGCAATGTTTTTTAGCAAGTCTGCATTTTTAAATATAGACTTTGATGTGTTCTCTTCAATTGAAAATCCGTAAACAGAGGCAAAGCGTAACGCCCGCAAGATTCGCAGAGCATCCTCGTTAAAGCGTGTATCGGGATTTCCGACACAACGGATAATTTTATCTTTAAGGTCATTTTTACCGCCGTATGGATCGACAAGACCGTATTCAGCGTTATATGCCATTGCATTTACCGTAAAGTCACGGCGTTGCAAATCTTCGTTTATGTTTCGTGTAAAGCTTACGCTGTCCGGATGACGGTTATCGGAATAATCGCCGTCAATACGGTAGGTTGTGATTTCATAGACTTCACCGCCGCATACAACGGAAATTGTGCCGTGTTTGATACCTGTATCAAAAGTATGATAAGCCTCAAAGCATTTTTTTGTCTGCTCGGGCAAAGCGTTTGTACAAATATCTGTATCATGCGGAGTCAAACCGAGAAGATAATCACGAACACAACCGCCCACTATAAAAGCCTCATAGCCTTGATTATTCAGTTGTCTGATTAATTTTTCAGCGTTTTTGTTTATTTGCATTTCTTTTTGCAGTCAGTTTAAGATGACTTTCCTTTTTGAATTTTTCTATATAGTGCTGTGCTATATTGTAGAATATATTAAATACAACAAATGTGCCTACAGCAAAGATTACAAGCAATATGATGTTTTCAAATGTAAGCGGTGCAAGTGAGAACAATCCGCCGAAGAAGATTGAACCGATTATTATTCCTGCGGAACATCCAATGACCATAACGGCTCTGAGCGGATTGAACGGGATTGATAATCTGATTACAAGCAGCATACATGAAAATGCAGTAAGATATACGCAGAGAGTTGAAAACTGTGCCTGCGGCATATCTGTCATATACTTTAAAATTGCGAGTAATATTGTATCTGCCGAAATACAAAAAGCTGTTGGGAGTGATCTTGCTATTATATTTACGGTGAAATTACCTTTTACTATATCTTTATTCGGTTGAAGTGCGAGAACAAATGATGGCAGTCCAACTGTTAATGCACCGACAAGCGTAAGCTGTATCGGTTCAAAGGGATATCCTGTGCGGAAGAATATGAAGAAAATTGAGAGTATAACCGAATAAATCGTCTTAACAAGATAGAGTGCAGAGCTTCGTTCAAGGTTATTGATTGTTCGTCTGCCCTCTGCCACAACGCTCGGCATTGCGCCAAAGTCATTATTGACAAGTACAAGCTGTGACACATTTCGTGCGGCATCACTGCCCGATGCCATAGCTACGGAGCAATCCGCCTCTTTGAGTGCGAGAACATCATTTACGCCGTCACCTGTCATAGCAACCGAATGTCCGTGCTTTTTAAGGGCAACCACAAGCTTTTTCTTTTGAGCCGGAGTTACTCTGCCAAACACATTACAACGCTCTGCCGCATCTTCAAGCTCTTTATCTGTTGTTACGGTTGACATATCAATTGCATTTTCTGCACCCTCAATTCCTGTGTCAAGCGCAATATTTTTAACAGTTTTAACGCTGTCGCCTGAAATGACCTTTAAGGTGACACCCTGTTCCTTAAAATATTTTACCGTTTCATTTACATTATCACGAAGTTTATCCTTGATAAGAATGAGTGCAAGCGGTTTTAAATCATCAGGCAATGAGTCTTTGTCCGGTTCACTATCGCTTTCGGCAAGAACAAGGATTCTGACGGTTTGATTTATCTTTTCAATCTCAGAATACACCTCGGAATACTTTTCTCTGCTTTTTAAAATACATTCAGTCGCACCGACTATGTAGGTCTTGCCGTTTTCAAATGTACCGCCCGACCATTTTGTTTCGGACGAAAAATCGCAGAATTTACTGCACTCATACGGTGAAACGGAATCCGAATAGTCACGCAGTGCATACAAAGTTGCATTCAGTTCATCGGACGCTTTTACAATTGAAGAAAGTGCTTTCTTGATTTTATTTTCATCAGCCCCAAACGGAATGACACCTGTTACCGTCATTTCGTCTGTTGTAAGCGTTCCCGTTTTATCAAGACAAAGCACATCAACTCTTGCAAGTGTTTCAATACAGTACATTTCTTGTACAAGCACCTTTTTAGATGAAAGCCTGATAATTGATACTGCAAGAACAGAACTTGTAAGAAGAATCATTCCTTTTGGAATCATACCGACAAGCGACGCAACAGTGCTGATTACAGCAGACTGCAATGTTGCATCGGGCAGGGTGAATTGTCGAATAAAAAATGCAATGCCGATTGGGAAAAGTACAAATGTACAGATTTTGATAATGAAATTGAATGACTCCATAATCTGAGAATTTACTTTTTTAATATATTTGGCTTCGTTATTTATCTTAGCGGCATAGCAATCGGCTCCGACCTTTACAGCCTGAGCATAGCATTTTCCTGCCGCAATAAAACTGCCCGAGAGAAGTTCATCTCCGACATTTTTTTCAATGAGATTTGATTCTCCTGTAAGCAAACTTTCGTTGACTCTGCAGTTGCCGTCGCATACAATGCAGTCGGCAGGAATCTGGCTTCCTCTTGAAAGCACAAGAATATCGTCAAGAACAATCTCATCTTTACTTATTTCTGCAATTTTACCGTTTCTGAGAACATTGATTTTTTTCTCAGACAAAATAGTCAGCTTGTCAACGCTTATTTTGGAACGAATTTCCTGAACTATACCTATAATTATATTTGCGATAACAACACCGATAAAAAGCATATTCTTGTGTGAACCCACAAAAATCAACGCCGCAAGCAAAATTACATTTATAAGATTGAAAAGCGTAAAAATGTTATCACAAAATATTCTTTTGATTGATTTGGTTTTAATATTAGTTGAAATATTTACCTTTCCTTCATCTATACGCTTTTGAACTTCGGAATCGGTAAGACCGACAAGGTTAGAATTTATGTTTTCCATATATACCTCATAATAAGAAAATGATATAATTTCAGAAAATAATTTACAATGCACGGCTGTTTATCGCCTTTTCGGAAAATCCTCTGCCAGTAACATTTTTAATATTTTCATCAACGCACTAATCTATATTATAAATGCAAATCATAATAAAGGCAACGGAAAGAAGGTGAATTTTTTGCGAAAATTTAAAGAAATTATATCAGTTGCCCTGATTTTCACATTATTATTTACTGTTTCGACTTTTTCGCCTTATGCCGCTGATGATAAAAATGAGGTTTACATTGGCGGTGAGGCTTTCGGAGTTAAATTTTATGCTAACGGAGCAATGATAATCAAGCTTGAAAGCTACTATGACGGTGAAAAATATGTTTGCCCCGCAAAAGACGGCGGACTTAAAGTAAACGATATTATAAAGAAAGTAAATAATACAAAAATCAGCACAAATGAAGAATTAAAGTCTGAAATTGAAAAATCAAACGGCAATGAAATTACTGTTGAAATTGATAGAAACGGCAAAACCGAAAACAAAACCGTTTTGCCGATTAAAAATACCGTGGGAGTATATCTCCTCGGTGCGTGGGTTCGTGACAGCTGTGCAGGCATTGGAACTATGACCTATTATGATGACAGTAATAATTATTTTGCCGCACTCGGTCATGGAATATGCGACTGTGACACGGCTGCTTTGTTACCATTAAAATCAGGAGAAGCTGTTCGGGCTGAAATCAGCGGAATTGAAAAAAGCGTCTGCGGTAAAGCCGGCAGTTTCTGCGGATATTTTACCGATGTAAAGTTTGGTAATTTGAGTGTAAACTCCCCTTTAGGAATTTTCGGAGATTTAACGAGTGAAAATTATAAAAGAAACAAGAAATATCTGATTGCAAATGACGATGAGGTAAAAACAGGAAAGGCTGTTATGATAACAACGCCTGTCGGAGATACGCCGCAGGAATATGATATTGAAATCAAAAGAATATGCAACCGTGATATGACATCAAATGAAAATTTTGTCATAAAAATAACCGACAGCAGATTGCTCGAAAATTGCGGCGGTATTGTACAGGGTATGAGCGGCAGTCCGATAGTTCAAAACGGCAAAATTATTGGCGCTGTTACCCATGTTTTTCTGAATAATCCAAAAGAGGGTTACGGTGTATTTGCACAATATATGGCAAATCGCTACAATAATCAACACTAAATATATGATGGTTTGTTCATTTTTGATTTAGTAACGCAAATTATAAAACTTTTTTCTCAATTTTTCAAAAAAGTTTTATGGAAGGTATTGCCATCTTTGCCATTTTGTGGTAATATTAGTACAACAAAAATTACTGGGGGAAATCACAATGAACAACAAAATAAAACTAATCGTAACCGATGACGCTTCCGAATTTACGCAGGAAAATCTTAATATCTTACAAAGTAAGAATATTTCCGTTATTTTCTGTGCAAAAGACGGAGAAGAATTGTGCGATAAAATTAAAAGAGAAAGTCCTGATGTTGTACTGATGGATTCATTTATGACAAGGCTTGACGCAATCGGTGTTATGAGAAGCATTACACGGGAAAGCACGAAAGTGCCTGTGTTTATGGTGTATTCGTCATTCCACAGCACTGTTCTTGAGCGTGAAATTATGAATTCGGGCGCATCGTATTTTGTGTTGAAGCCGTATAACATTTCCGAATTAAGCACCATTATCAGCGATTTGTCGGATTTGAGCAAGAAAAACAATTTTGGCAAAGGCAGAGTTATCGACGCTTTCGGAATTGAAATGAAAGTGACCGATATTCTCCATGAAATAGGAGTTCCGGCTCACATCAAAGGCTATCACTATCTGCGTGATTCAATCATTATGTCTGTTGAGCATCCTGAAATTATCAATGCCGTCACAAAACAGCTCTATCCGTCGGTTGCCAAAAAGTACGAAACAACTTCTTCACGGGTTGAAAGAGCTATAAGACACGCAATTGAGGTTGCATGGGATCGAGGTGACATTGATGTTCTGAACTCATATTTCGGATATACAATTCACAACGACAGAGGTAAGCCCACAAACAGCGAATTTATTGCCATGATTTCTGACAAATTAAGACTGCAGATTAAAAATGCAGGCTGAAAAAGAGCCGCTCGTTAAGAGTGGCTCTTACTATATTATTTAGTTTTGCCGATATCGTGTCTGTAATGAGCGCCTTCAAAGGAAATTTTTCCTACTGCGGCATATGCCTTTTCGAGTGCCTCATCAAGTGTATCCGCTGTTGCAGTAACACCGAGAACTCGACCTCCGTTTGTATAGAACTTTCCGTTTTCGTACTTAGTGCCGGCATGATAAACGATTGCACCATCGACACCGCCGTTATCATTAAGACCGAACATCTCTATACCCTTTTTATATGAAACAGGATATCCGCCGCTTGCCATAACAACACAAGCCGCAGCACCGTTGTCCCATTCAATGTCAAGATCGGAAAGTTTTTCGTCAATAACAGCCTCGCAGATATCTACAAGGTCAGTTTTAAGTCTTGGAAGAACAACCTGAGCCTCAGGATCGCCAAAACGGGCATTGTATTCAATAACCTTTGGACCGTTCGGTGTAATCATAAGTCCAAAGTACAGACAGCCCTTAAAAGGTCTGCCCTCTTTATTCATCGCCTCAATTGTAGGGATAAAGATTGTATCCATACATTCTTTGGCAATCTCATCTGTATAATACGGGTTCGGGCTGATTGTGCCCATACCGCCTGTGTTAAGACCTTCGTCATTATCAAAAGCACGCTTGTGGTCTTTTGAGCTGACCATAGGTTTTACGCACTTGCCGTCTGTAAATGCAAGAACAGAAACCTCGGGACCTGTAAGAAACTCTTCGATAACGATATTGTTACCTGAGTCGCCAAACTTCTTGTCCTCCATAATTCTTTGACTGCTTCAATTGCCTCATCAACAGATTGAGCAATAATTACACCCTTGCCGAGTGCAAGACCGTCAGCTTTTACAACAACGGGAGCGGTATTTTCGTTCTTTATATAGTCAATTGCTTTCTGAGCGTCATTGAATACTTCATACTTTGCAGTAGGTATGCCGTATTTCTTCATGAGATTTTTTGAGAAAACCTTTGACGCCTCAATAATAGCGGCATTTGCATTAGGACCGAATGCTCTGATTCCGGCCTCCTGCATAGCGTCAACCATACCGTCAGCAAGCGGATCATCAGGAGCTACAAAAACGAGGTCAATTGCATTGTCCTTTGCAAACTTAACCATATTTCTTTATCCATAACTCCGATATTAACAAGCTCGGCTTCTCTTGAAATACCGCCGTTGCCGGGAGCGCAATAAAGCTTTGTGCATTTAGGACTTTCAAGAAGCTTTTTAATTAAAGCGTGCTCTCTGCCGCCCGAACCAATCATTAAAATTTTCATAACCGCACCTCTATCAGTGATGGAAAAGACGAATACCCGTAAATGACATTGTCATATTGTACTTATTGCAGGTTTCAATAACATTATCATCACGAATTGAGCCACCCGGCTGTGCAACAAATTTAACACCTGAACGCTTTGCTCTTTCAATGTTGTCACCGAATGGGAAGAATGCGTCAGAACCGAGTGAAACACCGTCAAATGTTGCAAGCCAAGCCTTTTTCTCTTCCTTTGTAAGAGGTTCGGGCTTAGTTTTGAAGAACTGCTGCCATATACCGTCAGCAAGCACATCCTCATAATCATCAGAGATGTAAACATCAATAGTGTTATCTCTGTCAGGACGGCGGATGTTGTCAACAAACGGAAGGTTCATAACCTTCGGATGCTGTCTGAGATACCAGATATCAGCCTTATTGCCTGCAAGTCTTGTGCAGTGAATTCTCGACTGCTGACCTGCGCCTACACCGATTGCCTGACCGCCCTTTGCGTAGCAAACAGAATTAGACTGAGTATATTTAAGAGTAATAAGAGCGACAAGAAGGTCACGCTTAGCTTCCTCTGTAAAATTCTTATTATCTGTTACAATGTTCTGAAGGAGCATTTCTTCGTCAATTTTGAGTTCATTTCTGCCCTGTTCAAATGTAATGCCGAAAACATCCTTATGCTCAATAGGAGCAGGAACATAGTTCGGGTCGATTTTTACGACATTATAGTTGCCTTTCTTTTTGACTTGAGGACTTCAAGAGCCTCGGGAGTATAGTCAGGAGCAATAATACCGTCAGAAACCTCTCTCTTGAGGAGGATTGCAGTCTGAACATCGCAAGTATCGGAAAGAGCCACCCAGTCACCGTATGACGACATTCTGTCTGCACCTCTTGCCATTGCATATGCGCTTGCAATCGGAGAAAGCTCAAGGTCATCTACAAAGTAGATTTTCTTGAGTGTGTCAGAAAGCTCAGTTGCAACTGCCGCACCGGCAGGACTTACATGCTTGAATGATGCAGCCGCAGGAAGACCTGTTGCCGCTTTGAGTTCCTTTACGAGCTGCCATGAGTTAAATGCATCAAGAAAGTTGATATAACCGGGTTTGCCGTTGAGAACCTCAACAGGAAGATCTTTGCCGTCCTGCATGAAAATTCTCGAAGGCTTCTGATTCGGGTTACAGCCGTATTTTAAAGCAAGTTCGTTCATTGGATTCATCCTTTCCGAAAATAAATTAGTTGTTTTTATTGATAATTCTTGACTCTGCCTTATTTGAAGCAATGTCAATATAGCGTACAAAAAGTGAAACCTTGTTATCCTCATTGAGAGAATTCCAGATTTTCTCGGCAAATGTGTCAATATCATCGTTACCGATTTCTACGAGTGTAGGTTCACCCTCAAAGCTCGGAAGCGGATTGCCGTCACTCATATATGTGTGAATGAATCTGCCAAGACCGTTTATCGGCTTGTCATATGTAAATGTGTATCTTTCGCAACAATCGGGATTGCCGTCTGCACTTTTGAGAATTGACATTGCATAGTTCATCTTGCCGTTTTCACACTCAACGATACCAGAAATTCGTGGAGTGTAGTTAGGACCCGTCAGGCCTCAAATTCTCTTGTTGTGAGTGACTGTTCAAATGTCTGACCTTCATTCATAAGATCATAAACAGTATCTGTCTGGTCACCGTTAGTAACGATAGTTTTGTTGCCGAGAACTCTTACGGGAGAATAGATGATAAGTGACGGATCAACAAGCTTTGACGGATCAAAAGCCTGAGTTTTGATGCCGTCCTCGGTTTCTGCAAACACTCTGTTTCTGCTGTTTTCGCTTCTGCCCATAATGAAGTATGCAATAACAGCCTTTGAGCCGTCTGCACTTTTGCCGATTACAATGCCTCTGCCCGGATATGAAGTTGAAGCAATGTCATTGTAAAGTGATACAGGTTTCATATTTTTCCTCCGTTAGTCAAGAATTTCGGTTTTATTGTCTTTTTACTATAATTTTTATCTTCGCAGAAAAGCGAAACCGCCCTTGGAAGAATCTTCCATTCAGCCTGTTCCATAACTCTTTTCTGAAGAATTTTCGGGTGTGTCGCCGTTCTGAATTTCAACGGCTTTCTGAATGATAATGGGACCGCCGTCGCACACTTCGTTTACAAAATGTGCGGTAGCACCTGTTACCTTGACGCCTCTGTTAAGAGCCTCCTCATGAACTCTGAGTCCGTAATAGCCCTCGCCGCAGAACGACGGAATAAGCGACGGGTGGATATTGATTATTCTGTTTTCAAAAGCAGAAATAAACTGCTTTCCGAGAATAGTCATAAATCCTGCAAGAACAACAAGGTCAACATCCTTGGATTTCAAAAGCTCGGTTACAGCAGAATCATACTCATCAAATTCGGCATAGTCTTTTCTTCTGATAACCTCAGTTGCAATCGAATTGTTTTTTGCTCTTTCAAGTGCATAAGCGTTTGGATTTGAGGACACAACAAGAGAGATTTTTCCGTTTTTAATCTCTCCCCTGTTCTGAGCGTCAATAAGTGCCTGAAGATTTGTGCCGCCGCCCGACACAAGAACTGCAATATTTTTCATTATTCAAACACTACTCCGTCATTACCGCTGATTACTTCACCGAGTACAACAGCGTCTTCACCGTTAGCCGCAAGAACCTCAAGAGCCTTGTCTGCATCTTCCTTGGCAACGGCGATTATCATACCTACACCCATATTGAATGTGTTGAACATATCGTGCTCGGGGATATTACCTACTCTCTGCATAAGCTTGAAAATAGGAAGAACAGGAATATTGTCCTTTTTGATTTTGGCAGAAAGACCGTCTGTAAGCATACGGGGAATGTTTTCATAGAAACCGCCGCCCGTGATGTGTGATACAGCCTTTACATCAACCTTATCCATAAGAGCGAGAAGAGGTTTTACATAAATTTTGTAGGAGTGAGCAATGTTTCACCGAGAGTTTTGTCAAGCTCAGGATACTCGGCATTGATTGTTTTCTCGTTGATATCAAAGATTTTTCTGACAAGCGAAAAACCGTTTGAGTGAACACCCGAAGAACGGAGTCCCAAAAGTACATCACCCTCACAAAGCTTTGAACCGTCAATCATCTTCGGCTTGTCTGCAATACCAACGCTGAAACCTGCAACATCATATTCATCAACAGGCATAAGACCCGGATGCTCTGCAGTTTCACCGCCGATAAGAGCACAACCGGACTGAACACAGCCTTCTGCAATGCCTGATACAATTTCAGCTACCTTTTCGGGATAGTTCTTGCCGATTGCGATATAATCGAGGAAGAAAATAGGTTTTGCTCCACAGCAAATTACATCGTTTACGCACATTGCAACTGCGTCAATACCGATTGTGTCATGCTTGTCAAGAAGAAAAGCAAGCTTGATTTTTGTGCCTACACCGTCAGTACCGCTGACAAGTACAGGCTCTTCCATATCTTTGAAATCAGGGGCAAAAAGTCCGCCGAAACCGCCGATGCCTGAAATAACACCGTCAATTTTTGTGCGTGCCACATGCTTTTTCATAAGCTCTACAGACTTATAGCCTGCTGTTACATCAACACCTGCCGCTTTGTAGCTTTCGGAAAAGCTGTTGTTCATTGTAATCACTCCGTCACTTTCTGTTAATTTTTTTAGCGTATTTATCTACAAAGATTGTTCTCGGAATTTCAGCGTCGTAGCTGCCCGTGAAACAACCGTCACAGAATTCTATATTTGCACCCTCAGCAATTTTTCTGAGACTGTTTATACTGAGATAACCAAGTGAATCTGCACCGATATATTCACAGATTTCACTTGTTGTCAACTTGTTTGCAATAAGACTTTCTTTATCGTGAATGTCCACGCCAAAGTAGCACGGACATACAAACGGCGGTGAGCTGATGAGCATATGCACCTCGGCAGCTCCTGCCTCACGCATAAGACGAACAATATGCTTTGAGGTTTCACCTCTGACGATTGAGTCATCAATAATAACAACTCTCTTGCCTTTAACATTAGCCTTCAAAGCGGTAAGTCTTGTTCTGAGAAGTCTTTTCTTTTTATCTTTACCCGAACCTACTGTTCTGCCGATATATTTATTTTTGACAAAACCTGTGCTGAACGGGATACCCGAAGCCTTTGCGTAACCCTGTGCGGCAATAAGTCCCGAATCGGGAACACCGCACACCATATCTGCCTCAATCGGGAACTCATCATAAAGAAGTTCACCGGCTTTGAATCTTGCATTATGTACGCAGACACCGTTGATTACGCTGTCCGGTCTTGCAATATAGACATATTCAAAAAGGCAGAAAGATGTTTTATCGGGCAAAAGCTTTAATTTGTAGCTGTGAAAGCCTTCTTCGTCAACTACTACCATTTCACCCGGCTCAACATCACGGACAAATTCACCGCCGAGACTGTCGATAACACAGCTTTCGGAAGTGAAAATCCAGCTGTTTTTGAGTTTGCCGATACAGAGCGGACGGAATCCGTGCATATCACGAAAACCGATAAGACGGCTCGGTGCGCAAATTACAGTTGAGTAAGCGCCCTTGAGCTTTCTCATTGAAGAAAGAACAGCATCTTCAAGCGTGTCTGTTACACATCTTTCGGTTGCAATAACATAAGCCATAATTTCAGCATTAGAATTGGACTGAAAAACAGCGCCGCCTGTTTCAAGCTCCTGCCTTATTTCATTGAAGTTTGTAATTGAGCCGTTGTTTGCAATACCGATTGAACCCTGAATATATCGCATAACAAGCGGCTGGTTAGATGCACGGTCGAGTGATTCCGATGAAGTATAACGGACATGACCGACTGCAATCTTACCGTTTGGAAGCTTTTCCAGTGCCTTGGGCGTAAAAATCTCGGACACCATACCGAGTTCCTTGACAGTTGTAAATTCACCGTCTTTATTCACGGTGATACCTGCGCTCTGCTGTCCCCTGTGCTGAAGGCTGAAGAGCGCGTCATTTGCGGCGGCAACAACATCGATATCGTCATCATTACGGTAAATACCGAACACACCGCACTCGTCATTTACTTTGTCAAGTTTTGTGTCAATATCTACATAGTTCTTAATCAAAGCTCTGCCACCTTAGCCTGCATTGCCTTGTCTTTTTCGGCAACGCCTTTTTCCATATCAGCTTTCATATTTTCAAGCTTCTCTGCAAGAGAATCGTCGGAAAGTGCGAGCATTTCAACGGCAAGAATTGCAGCGTTAGCCGCACCGTCAACTGCTACTGTTGCAACCGGAATTCCTGTAGGCATCATAACTGTTGCGAGAAGAGCATCCATACCGTCAAGCTGAGCCGACTTACATGGGATTCCTATCACCGGAAGGGTTGTTTTTGCCGCAAGAACACCTGCGAGATGTGCCGCCATACCTGCTGCGGCAATGATTACGCCAAAACCGTTCTTTTTAGCCTCTGCCGAAAACTTAATTGCCGCATCGGGAGTACGGTGTGCGCTCATTACATGAACCTCATACTCTACGCCAAATTCTTTGAGTTTACTGACAGCCTTTGATACTACGGGAAAATCACTGTCGGAGCCCATAATAATTGCAACCTTTTTCATAATTACTCATAGCCTTTCCGCCCACTTGATAAATTGCCGCAAAAAACCGTGCCGTGGGCAGACAAAGTCAGGACAAATATGCCAATTTATGCTTTGAATCGACATAAATAAAGCATTACTAATTAATTATATAAAAAAATCGGTTAAAATTCAATAGTCAGGCGAAATTATTTTTAAAATACCGTCAAAAAGCAAAAAGTGACTGTGCAAAGCATAGCCACTTAAAGATATTAGTTTATCTCGGAAACATCTTTTCCCTGTTCGATTTTCATGCCGTTATCGGGATCTGTAGCATCAAGATACGGTCTTTCATTGGAAATTATGCCCTCGGTTGTAACTCCCGCCTCTGCAGCCTTTTTCATACCCGGAAAAAGAAATTCCATCTTTTCATTATCGAATTTTTCATCGAGATATTCTTCAAAGCTGTTTGACGCAGGCACTCCCTCTGTTCTCTGAGTCCATCTTGCCGTAGCTGTTACGGACATAAAGCCATTGAATGCCATGAATACAATCAGAAATGTTGTAATAATTGCACCTGCTCTTTTAGGGATTTTTTCAATAAGCTTTGCTGTCCACGGATACAGATAACGCACCCAGACAAGACCGAGGAATCCCCAGATAAGGGCATACATAAGATTAGTTCTGCCGTCAAGGTTAAACGGAGTGTCACTGTAGTCCCATGAAACCGTGCCGAACATCTGCTCCTGCAACCACGAACAGAAATACTCAAAACCTGCTCCGACAAAAGCACTTATCACAAAAACAAGCGTATCATTAAGCTTGTAAAGCTTATACAAAGCGGCTGTCAGAAAACACGCACCGCCGCCGTAAACAGGAATAAACGGACCGTAAACCATACCGACACGCATTTCAAAATGTCCGTCAACGCAGAACGCCCATATTGTTTCGAGAATCGTGCCGATGAAAGAACCGATCACAAACAGATAAAAAAGCTTTGTAAAACAGAATCCGTAAGCAAACGGCTTGTCCTCTTTGCTTTCAAAGGTTTGTGTATATTCTTTCATATTATCCTGCTTAATCTCCTCAATTTTAGCATTAATCTGCTTTACATAAGCCATATGAGTGAGATCGGGATAAGCGTGTGCAAGTCTTTTTCTTAAAATATTTTCTGTAAAAAGTCGGTTATAGTTTTCTTCAAGTTCCTGAATTTCAACCTCTGTTGCACCTTTATCCATAAGCTCGGAAGAATTTTTAAGCTTTGCAATTCTTCTGAGCAGACGAACTGTTGTTATCATTGAAAAAACGTAATCAATTACAATAATTCCGCAGAAGCAAAGAACAAGAATAAGACTTACCCAGAAAGGAATTGCTTCAACAGCTGTGCGAAGCACCGGAATTATCAATCCGACAAGCAGCATACCGAGCAATCCGAGAAAAAGTGCATAAGGAAAAGTTATATAATTGCCTATGCTGAATTTCGACGAAGAAAAATCCCATGGCTTGAATTTGAGAGTTTTTTCTACAAGCACACCGACCACAACCATAAGTGCAGATAATATCAGAGTTGAACCGATGAATAAAATCAGCTTGCTGTTTTCAAACGGTTTTAGTGCCGTATAACAAATAACCGCCGAAAATCCGTACATAGGGCAAAACGGTGATGTCAGAAAACCGTTGTTACTGAATTTTTTCTCAAGAAGAAGCGAACGAAAACTGCTCGCCACCCAGCCAAAAAACGAGAAAATTACAAAGTACCACAACAGGTCGAGTAAAAATTGCATTTCCTGTCCCCCACAATTTTATGCAACAAATCGGACACAGAATTCTGTGCCCGAAAAATTGCCGTAAATTTCACATTCTTTATGCCTTTGGCACATCATCTTTCCAGAGTTCTTTAATTGCGGTAACATTACCCGCAAGTCCCTGAATATCTGAAGGAATGATAATCTTTGTAGCCTTGCCGTCAGCGGCTTTACCGAATGCCTCAAGCGATTTAAGCTGAATAATTCTATCGGTAGGAGAAGCCTCATTGAGCATTTTAAGTGCATCGGCATTAGCTCTCTGAACTGTGAGAATAGCCTCAGCTTCACCCTGTGCCTCACGGATTTTCTGCTCCTTAACAGCGTCGGCTTTAAGAATTGCAGATTCCTTCATACCCTCTGCAACGAGAATCTGACTGCGTTTTTCACCCTCTGCATCAAGAATTCTTGCACGGCGCTCACGCTCTGCCTTCATCTGCTTTTCCATCGCATCCTGAATTTCACGGGGCGGAAGAATGTTTTTAAGCTCGACACGGATTACCTTAATGCCCCATGCGTCGGTTGCCTCGTCAAGAATCACTCTGATTTTACCGTTGATTGTATCACGGGATGTGAGTGTGTTATCAAGCTCAAGATCACCGATGATATTACGCAATGTTGTTGCAGTAAGATTTTCAATAGCGCTAAGCGGTCTTTCTACACCGTAAGTATAAAGCTTTGGATCGGTAATTTCAAAATACACAACCGTGTCAATCTGCATCGTAACGTTATCTCTTGTGATTACAGGCTGTGGAGGGAAGTCGATTACCTGCTCTTTTAATGAAACTTTCTTTGAAATTTTGTCGATAAACGGAATTTTTACATGCAAGCCTGTTGACCATGTTACATGATATGTTCCGAGTCTTTCAATTACATATGCGTGTGCCTGCGGCACTACCTTGACATTGCTTACAATTACTATAAGCAGGATTAAAAGGATGATACCTAAAATAATAAGTCCTAACATTATTTACCTCTCATTCTGATATGGGTTCTACAATGAGCTTTACGCCCTCGATTGCAAGAAACCTTAACTTTTGTTCCTTTTAAAAGCGTGCTTTGTCGGACTTTACCGTCCTAAGTTTCCGCACCAACTTTTG
>ENA-OQJN01000188-OQJN01000188.1-human-gut-metagenome-genome-assembly--contig:-NODE-188-length-30414-cov-4.991680_pt1 | contig 30414 bp, 24 predicted proteins | sample MGYA00242610_ERZ504777 | MGnify/ENA primary metagenome ERZ504777 (study PRJEB26092, sample SAMD00036350) | human gut metagenome | host: Homo sapiens | study: EMG produced TPA metagenomics assembly of... | reverse complement strand
GCAGCGGAGAGGAGAGCGGCACACAGACGGCATCGGCTTCCCATGGGGAGACGGGAGAGGAAGGGGAAGAAGGGCCTGATTCTGAAAGGGAGCGCCCCCAGCTTGTCTATGCCTCCCAGTATTACTACACGGAGCTCAACACGGCGAAGATGCTCCACGATCTGAACATTACCGGGGATCAGTCCGAGGAGTCCATCAGAAAGAGCCTTGGCCGCATTCAGGAGCAGGAAAATATAGAGCTGGACGAGCTTCAGATACAGGCAGTGATCGAGGCGGTCAACTGCGGGCTTCTGGTTATTACAGGGGGCCCCGGAACGGGAAAAACCACAACCATCAATACGATTATCCGATACTTTGAGCTGGGCGGTCTCGACATCCTGCTGGCAGCGCCTACAGGAAGAGCCGCCAAGCGGATGACGGAGGCTACCGGCTGTGAGGCCAAGACGATCCACCGCCTGCTGGAGCTGACGGGAGCGCCCCTGGAGGAAAAGGGAAATGACGCGGGACAGAGGGGAAAGCTGGCAAACGGAGGGATGCGCTTTGAGCGAAACGAGGATAATCCTCTGGATGCAGATGTGATTATCATCGACGAGATGTCCATGGTGGATATCCACCTGATGCATTCCCTGCTGCGGGCGGTGAATGTGGGAACCAGGCTGATTCTGGTGGGCGATGTGGATCAGCTTCCCAGCGTGGGGCCGGGCAATGTGCTCAGAGATATTATTGAGTCCGGCTGTTTCCATGTAGTGAAGCTGACGCGGATTTTCCGCCAGGCAGCCCAGAGCGATATTGTCGTCAATGCCCACAGGATCAACAGAGGAGAGCAGATTCCCCTGGGAAAGAGAAGCAGAGATTTTCTCTTTATCAGGCAGGAGGATCCGTCAGCCATCGTCAGCTCCATGATCACCCTGGTGAAGGACAAGCTGCCGGGCTATGTGAAGGCTGATGTGTTTGATATCCAGATCATGACTCCTATGCGAAAGGGCGCCCTGGGGGTGGAGCGGCTGAACACTGTCCTGCAGCAGCACCTGAACCCGCCGTCGCCTGACAAGAAGGAGAAGGAGACGGGAGGAATTACGTTTCGCACAGGCGACAAGGTGATGCAGATAAAAAATAATTATCAGATGGAGTGGGAGCTGAGAAACAGGTACGGGATTCCTGTGGACAGAGGAACCGGCGTGTTCAACGGGGATACAGGCATCATAAGGGACATCAATACCTTCTCGGAGCTGGTCACCGTGGAATTTGACGAGGGAAAGATGGTGGAATACAGTTTCAAGCAGCTGGAGGAGCTGGAGCTGCCTACGCATCACTATCATAATCTCAGGGAGCGAGTACCCGGCTGTGGTGCTCCCTGTCTATCCGGGGCCAGGATGCTGATGACGAGAAATCTGATCTACACGGCTGTCACGAGAGCCAGAACCTGCGTCTGCCTGGTGGGTATTCCACAGATCTTTCAGAGCATGGTGGATAACGCTTCAGAGCAGAAGAGATATTGTGGATTAAAAGGACAGGATTCAGGAGATTGAGGAGAGCCTGATGTAGAAAGCCGGGAGAACATAAAAGACAGAGAAGGCAGAAGAGAAAAAGGGGCGCCTTTCGCGAAGCCGGAACCGCCCCCGCCCCCATCCGGCAGCGGGAGCAGCAGCCGGAGAACCGCTTTTTTCCAGGCTGCTTTTATCTGGAACATATCCTTATCATATCGTATTCACTTTTCGTATCGTATTTACTTGGGAATCTTACTGTTTTCTATTATTCTTCTTTTTCGTTTGTTTGACCATCTTCTATCATTCTTCTTTTTTTGTTTATTTTACCATCTTTGTGATTTTTAATCGCTGCACCTTGCATTGCCGCGGCCGCGGATGCTGAAGCTGCGGCAGAAGTCTGCACACAGCAGGGCAATGGAAGGGAAAGCACAGAGTCCGTGCGGGGGAGGGAGATATTCTTGGAGTTTGACCTTTTTCCAGAACAGAGATTTCAGCGGTAAGCTCGGTCTGCTCCTTTTCATATTGAGCGTCCAGAGTGGCATATCTGCTGTCAGACAGCTTTCCTAAAATGTTGTCCTCATAGATTTTGCAGAGCAGGACTTCCAGCTCGGAAACTCTCTGCTTTGCGGTGGCAAGGCGTATCCGCTGTTTCTTGACCTCTGCCGTCTGCTGGCTGGACTGCGCTTCCTGCACCACTCGGACAAACTCGGCTCTGTCATGCTTCGCATACTCGGCAATAGCTTTGAGCATTTCGGAAACAAGGGACAGTACCACATCTTCATTGATACGGTGCTGTGTGGTGCAGAGCTTTCCAACAGGGACTTTGCTGTATTGGGAGCAAGTATATTGAGAAATACGCTTGCCGTTGTTGGTACGGTGGACATACATCTTGCCACCGCAGTCGGCACAATAAAGCAAGCCAGTGAGGGGAGCAGCTTCGCCCCAGCCGTTAGGGTAGCGTCTGACATTTCCTCGGATTTTCTGCACAAGGTCAAAGGTCTGCTGGTCAATGATAGCTTCATGGGTATTCTCGAAAATTGTCCATTCGTCCTCCGGGACATAATGGCTTTTCTTGTCCTTGAAGTGCTTTCGGGTCTTGAAGTTGATGGTGTGTCCCAGATATTCACGCTTTTCAAGAATGTTGCAGATGGTGGAAGAACCCCAGCCGTACACATCTTTGAAGGTCTTATTTTTGTTCACGCCCTCGCCGTGCCGGGCAAGGTAAGCGGACGGAATGAGGACTTTTTCTTCTTTCAGCTTGCTGGCGATCTGATACGGACCGTAGCCGTCAATCGTCATGGCAAAGATGCGCTTGACCACCTCGGCGGCTTCGGGGTCAACCAACCATTGGTCTCTGGCTTCGTTCCAAAGATAGCCGTAAATGACCGTGCCTGTGAGGTGCTTGCCGGACTTGCCTTTGGACTGGAAAGTGGAACGGATTTTACGGCTGGTGTCTCTGGCGTAGTATTCGTTCATAATGTTGCGGAAAGGGGTAAAATCATCGTCCCCTCTGGCACTGTCCACGCCGTCATTGATGGCGATAAGGCGAACGCCACGCTGACGCAGGATTTCCATAATCTGACCGACTTTCAGATAGTCACGACCCATGCGGCTCATGTCCTTGATGCACAAATACTCCACATTCCCGGCTTCCACTTCTTTCATCATTGCTAAAAATCCGGGACGGTCAAAGCAAGTACCACTAATGCCATCGTCCGTGAAATGGACAATGTTTGTAAAGCCCTGCCGTGCGGCGAACTCCTCCAACATTGCCTTTTGATTGGATATGGAATTGCTCTCACGCTGTTGGTCATCATCTTTGCCAAAGTCATCACGGCTCAGTCGTTCGTACAGAGCTGTGATTTTCTCATTTTTTCTCATAACTTGCGCTCCTTTCTTCGGTTTTAGGTTGTGTGTTCTAAGAGACTTCCCAACCGCTTGATTAAGAAGTCTTTTAGAGCATACAACACCGGCAGCCAGCTTGTATTTTTTATACTGACGGACTGCAAAGTGATTCGGCTTTTTCTTTTCCAGGGCTTCAAACATCAGATCCACCGGGTTCTGGAACTCCTCATCATCTTCCCGCACCTCCATTGCGTTCAGGAACTCAATCAGGGTGGAGAAATTCTGTTCCTCAACCGGAGCTTCATAGTGGATATATCCGATCAAGGCACAGTAGAGCAGCGTTTCCGCCTTCGTCCAGAACTCATCACCGGCTTTTCCATCACCCTTTGTGTTGGCAATCAGCGTTGTCACCAGTTTCAGAATGTCTTTTTCTGAATGGATATAGGCAAATGGGTTATAGTGCATCGACTTCTGAAAGTTGATGGTGTTGAAAATCTTGATGGTGTAGCCATGCTTCAAAAGGGCGTTGCCGCACTCAATCACGATGCTGCCTTTCGGGTCAGTGACCACATAGGAACTGTGCATCTGGAGAAGGTTTGGCTTCAACCAAAAGCGAGTTTTACCGGAACCCGAACCGCCGATAATCAGAACATTCTTATTTCGGGCATTGGCAGGATTCTTCGGGCGATTGCTCATCATCAGCCGCTCCGTTTTCGTCAGGATCACATTGTCCTCGAACTTTGGTGCAATAAACGGCTCAATATCTTTTGCCGTTCCCCAACGAGCAGAACCGTACTCAACATTGTGTCGGTACTTCTTTGCGTTTTTGCCTTTTAGATAGACAGCCAGCCGAAGTCCTGCGCCGCAGAGAATACCAATCAGCAAATCCAACGGGTGAAAGCTGGGAAACGGATTGTTCAGGGCTATCGGAAGGGCATGAAAAAAGCTGAGGATTTTCGCAGATGAATCTGCCCCCTCAGCCAATCTCCATGCTTCTCCTAAATTCGTAGCGAACAACCCTACCAGAAAATACGGTAAATTCAGAATCAGGAGCTTTTTCATTTTTCTCTTATCCATCACAGATCACGCTCCTGTTTCTTCTCTCGAACCTTCTTCGGAATCGCTGCGACAATTTCCTTGAACTTCTTCAGCTGCGCCAGAACGCTCGGCTTTTCATTCTTGGTTAATGCCCTTGCCTGATGTTCCTTGCAGATTGCATCCAAAGCATCTGCATCTTTAGAACGGACAAAAACAAGAAACCGGGGAGGATCAACGGACTTATCTTTTCTTACGGCAAAGTCCACGCCATACTTCTTGGCGAGCTTTTCAAAATCACGGATACTCTCTTTGTCGATCTCAACATTCGTAGCACCCTGATTCTGTCCCAAAAGCTGTTTCACGGATTGCTTTCCATGAACGGCAGGGTCTCGTGCCTTTTTCATCTTCACTTTTTCCCGGTGCTGCAAATACTTGCGGATACCGGCAATGATAGTGCGCCCCGTCAGCTTGGTTGTGCTGATCGCCAGGTTTACTGTTCTGTTTTCAACTTCTTCCTGCATGATTCATCACCTCCTGCAAGCAGTAGAGTGAACAGATTATCGTGCCATATCTCTGTGGTCGTAATACAGATTGCCCTTGGCAACTGCGGCATGGCTGATAATCTTGATATTGCCAGCTTTCTGGTTATCCAGAGCCTTCTGATAACCCACATCGCTCAAATACAGGCGATTTCTTTCGCCTTTCCAACCGACAGGCGATTCATCGGTCAGCACATCGAAAATAATCATGTGCTTGGTGGCGTCATCAAATCGTGCCAAGTCCATATAGGTATGTCCCTGGTACTCCTTGGCACCATCCTGAATCCGCTTTCGCTCCATCAGCTCTCCAATCGTCGAATTTCTTTGCATAAGAACCTCCTTACAGAACATCTCGGTCAGGGTTACTTTTGTGGGGAACCGAATCAGCTTTGACAGGTGCATCTTCTTTCTTCACCATGTCATCCGGCAGGGGAAGCGCCATAATGCTGCGCCCCATGCGTACAAAAGTCTCAGGCTGATGAAAGTGTTCCTCAAACTGCTTCATCAGTTCCGGGGACAGAGAACAAAAATCATCCTCGCCCAATCCCACAACCAGAAAATCACCGGCGATAATGTCATAAATATCGCCGTCATCATCACGCAGCGCACGGTTCAGTTCTTTGCCTACGAGTTTACCTTCGTCGTGCATCACCAGTGCAACCGGCTCATTGAACGGATAAGTTGCCTCAATATCGCCACCTACGGCTTTCTGCAAATCCTCCAGCTCACAGCCGATCTGCACAGCCTGCGGATACATGAACGGCTTTACCAGCAACACATTCATGGTATCTGCCTGTTCTTTCTGAACCTCCCGTTCCTCGGTCGTGCCGAACGCAACACCGGTAAAGTTTTCGGAGTCCAGAATGTACTCCGAATTGTAATAAGCGGCTCTAACCTGTTCCTCTGCCGCATCGTGAGATTCTGCTTGCACCGTAACCGTTTTCTCCAAGGTTTCGGTGATCTTCACATCGTATTCTTTCAAGTTTCGATACCTCCGTTTCTTTGGAAATAAGAAAAGCGACCATCCATGAACCTGTTACAGTTCATAAATAGTCGCATCCACATCGGCTAAAAGCTCGAACAAGCAAATATCGTCCAGTTCGCAAATCAGGGAACCCATGTCGAAGAAAATATCGTCCTCGCATTCCACCGTAGTAACCACGCTGCGGTGTTCGTTAAGACAAATGGCTTCTTCCTTGTCCATCGTGATCGTAGACATACAGGACACCACATAGAATGTCATATCTTCTGCTAACCACAGCTCCTTGCTCTGAATCGTGCGAACTTTTTCATCGCCGCTCATATCTTCTACATAGGACAGAAGCCGCACGGCTCTGCTGTTCAGAAGTACCTTTCCCTGATAGTCGATACCCTCACCAGCAGAGGACAATACTCGATACTCGCTAATCATCTCGGCATTTTTCTGAAACGACTTTGCCAGAAGCGCAGGAGAAATATCATCGAACTCCTCACTGTAGTTTACGAGCATATCTACCATATAATCAGGATCGCAAAGGTCGTAGAGTTCTTCCAAAGCGCCCTGAATGTTTTTGGGTGTAAACATTTTTTACCTTACCTTTCCATTGATTTTTCTCTTTTTTCTGCCATTGCTCCAAAAGCTGAATGATTTTATCCTCCATCTGCTTGTTGGTATAGGACTTCGGGAAGTATTTTCGCAACGAATCCGTTTTGAAGGTTACTCTGTCCAGCTCTCCCTTCTTGATTTCATTCATAATCTCGCACATCGCATCCAGCGTACACTCGCCCTCCTGTGCGAGCTTTTTAATTCGCTGTGCTTGCGAAAGGGAAGGAGCTGCTTGAGCATAATCCATTGCAGAAAGAAAATCCTTCTGTTCTTCACTTGCCAGATAGGAAAGCTCCACCGCAGGATTGAATTTGATCTGACCCGTATCTACCATATCCAGCAGTTCCGGAATCAGTTCGGTCAGACGGATATAACGGTGTACCTGATTTCTGCTTTCTCCTGCCTCCTGACCGACTATATCCATTGCCTGCAACTTCATCCCAACTTGGGATGAAGTTAAATCGGTGCGTTGACCTTGATGTTTAATCGCATCCAGCTTCATCTTATAAGCAAATGCTCTTTCACTCGGCAGGATACTCTCCCTCTGCAAATTCGCATCAACCATCAAAATAATGGCTGCATCATCGTCCAGGTCACGAACAATCGCAGGCATGGTTTCCTTACCCGCAAGCTCCGATGCCCGGTGCCGCCTGTGACCAGAAACGATTTCATAACCACCGTCGGGGTCAGGACGGACAATCGCAGGAGTGAGAACTCCGAAATCTCGGACGCTCTCTGCCGTTTTCATCATTTCTTCATCATCAACCACACGGAAGGGGTGTCCCTCAAAGGGGTGTAGCTCAGAAAGCGGAATTTCCTGCACACGCTCCTGCTGGGCTTCAGCTCTGGATTGATCGGTGGAGAAAATATCATCGTACCCCTTCAAGCTGATGTTTGCGCCTTTTTTCTGCATTGTTTAACACCTCCTTCGTCAGAATTTTATAGGCTTCGGCAACTTTGCCTTTGGGATCATGCTTGAAGATACTGGTTCCCTCTGCGCTGATTTCCTCTGCACGGACAGAGCGGGGAATGTCGGTCTTGTAAACCTTCAGCTTTCCGCCGTAGCTCTCCCGAATCAGATTGCTGATGTCTTTGGAGTAGTTGGTGCGGCTGTCCACCATCGTCAGAAGAATCCCTTCAATCCTCAGTTTCGGGTTGATTTGCCTCTTGACCTTGTTGATGGTTCCAAGCAGCTGTTCCAGACCCTTTGCAGGAAGGTATGCTGCCTGAACCGGTATCAGCACATTGTCGGCAGCTGCCAACGCATTGACGGTCAGCATACCCAAAGACGGCATACAGTCAAGAAGAATGTAATCATAATTCTGTTTGACTGTATCCAGGTATTGCCGGAGAATGGTTTCCCGGCTCATGGCATTGACCAGTGCTACCTCCATACCTGAGAGTTCGATGTTGGACGGCACCAAATCAACGCCCTCCGGATGATGAAGAATCCCTTCATCGGGAGTAATAGGGTTTTCCATCATAATCTTTCCCATCAGATCGGAAAGTGTCGGAGACAGATCATCCGGGCAGGGATTGCCCAAACTGACCGTCAGGGAAGCCTGGGGATCGGTGTCTACCAGAAGCACCTTTTTTCCTTCAAGAGCCAAGCCAACGCCCAGATTCTCGGTGGTGGTGGTCTTTCCAGTGCCTCCTTTCTGATTGACCACCGCAATGATGGTTGCTTTTTTCGACATTTATCGTCACTCTCCTTCCTCTCGCTTCATTTTCAATTTCTTAAATCCTCCTTCCAAATATCCGTGTGACATATCGTGCCGAACAAGAGCATCGTAGTAGGTGTCTATTGTCGTCGGCGCATTGTATATCGTAGTCAGCATATACTGACGGATATTTCTATCTTGTGGTGTTCTCCTTGAAGCAGTCCATAACATATCGAATGTGTTCGGCATTCAGTTTCATAAACCGACTGCGGACAATTTCTGCCGGACGCTCCTCTGCACCAATGCGAATCAACGGTCGCTTCGTGCAAACTGTTTCAACGATCAACTCCAGAATGTTATCCAGCATTTCGGAATCGTAAGGGTAATCCTTCTTCAACAAATCCATACTAAGCTGATCCGAGAAATAATCAAAGTATTCTTGATACCGGTCATTCTCGTCCATCATTCCACCATTTCCGGAAGGAAAGATAGAATCAGTATCACTAAATTCAGTATTTTTAATATCAGTATTATTACATTGTGATTTCGGAAGTTCTTGAGTTGTGATTTCCATTGTTCCAGAATTGTGATTTTCACAATTCAAGAGTTGTGAATCCACAGCAGAGATAAAGTTCTTCACATAGATCAGGTTGGGCTTTCCCAAACCCTGGCGCTTACGTTCAATCAATCCTGCTTTCTTCTCAAGTTCACTGAGCAGCTTGATAGCCTTTTGTTCAGCACAGTTCAGAGCCATCTTCGCTTCGTCGATTGTAAAAATGATATACACTCTACCGTTTTTATCTATCCAACCATTCTTGGCAGACAGGCTCATGCGGTCAAGCAAAATGCCATACAGCATCTTGGCATCGGCAGAAATATTCCAGAACCTCTCGTTCGTGAACAACACCTTCGGAACTCGATAGAATGTGAATAGATCGGATTGCTGACCGTAAAAATAATCAAAACTCACACGGCTTCACCACCTTCTTTCTGCGGAAAACTTTCTGTTGTCAGCGGAATGCTGCGGAAAGTCGTATCCGTCTTTTCGTAAGGACATCGGGCAAAATAGTAGAAGCGGTATTCCTGTTCATACACATCCATATCAACGAAGCCCCACTTCACGCATAACCTTCTTCGTACACCAACCAATGCACGGGTGATCTCGCCCATAGGGACAGCCATCACATTCCGACTTGGGTTTCGGCGGCAAAGAGATTAAGTAGTAGCAATTATTTCTACCCAGACGGCAGCCCTTTCTGCCATTCGTCCAGAAGTAGCAGTAATGACAGTCGCTCGGCTTGTCTGCGGTATAAACAGGCTTGCTCAAATAAAACACCTCCAATCTCTTGTATTTGCCCATGGGTTTGGGCATAAAAAAAGAGCGCCTATCCATCCCCAATGCGGGGCAAATAGACGCTCTATGTACATAACGATATTTAATTTTATCTGCTATAACTGCATGGTATTCAAAACATCCGCCTTTTTTGATTAGCTGGATTTTTGGCACGATTTTGGGGCTGATTAGCAGGAAGGGCATTTTCATTAGCAAGAACAGCCCGTTTTCTGCTAAAAATTAGCTGGCGATTTTGTCTTATAACAACCGTTCGATTCTGGAGGGGTTGTCAAAAATCAAATTTTGGAGTAGAATTTTATCTCATACAGTGAAAGAGCTTTTTCGTAGCTTTTTATATAAGAAAAGCCGAAAACCCTTGAAAACAAAGGCTTTCGGCGTTGTTCACTGGCGTCCATAAGAGGATTTGAACCTCCGACCCCACGCTTAGGAGGCGTGTGCTCTATCCAGCTGAGCTATATGGACGTGTCTGATATATGATTATAGCCCGATCAAAGTCGAACTGCAATCCCTTATTTAGTTTTTTTGAGGTGGCCGTTGTAACGCAACCTTAGGAGGCGAACGCTCTATCCTGCTGAGCTACAGAGACATCTATTCAATTAAAATTGGTAACGATCACTTTTCATCGTAAGGCGGCCGGTAGAGCATAACCTTAGGAGGCGTGTGCTCTATCCAGCTGAGCTACTGAGACATTTTTAAGATTTATGCAATTTTCATTGCTCGAAGGAATCGAACAATCTGCCGCTTAGGAGGGGGACGCTCTATCCAACTGAGCTACTGAGACGCACTACAGATATGATACCGCAAACAGCGCACAAAATCAAGTTGAATCGGAGAGAAAAAAGGTGTATCCTATAAAGAGAGGCTCCTGCGCCGGGAAACTTTGCGCAGGGGCGGCAGAACGACTCGCCCCTCTGGCTGCTGGCCGGGGGAGCCCCGGGAGGTTGCAATGGGAAAAAACAAACCAAAAAGCGGACACGCCGGCCAAACAAGGGCTGGCTGGCGGGCAGCAGTGCGACGCAGACCATCTGCGGCAGCTTTCTGCTGGTCATCGCGGTGGGAACGCTGCTGCTTACCCTGCCCATTTCCAGCAGGACGGGGCGGCTGGGCGTCATCGACGCCATGTTCACCGCCACCAGTGCCACCTGCGTGACGGGCCTCGTCGTGCGGGATACATGGAGCCAGTTTTCGCTGTTCGGGCAGGTGATCATCCTGATGCTCATTCAGGTGGGAGGCCTCGGCCTTGTCACCCTCACCAGCTTCTTCGCGCTGGCGGCCCGGCGGCGGATGGGCTTCCGCGACCTGCGGCTGCTGGGCGAGAGCGTCTCGGCAGACGGCCTGTCCAAGGCCACTGAGGTGCTGAAGATCGTCATCAAGCTGGCGGCGGCGTTTGAGGCCGTGGGCATCGTGCTGCTGCTCTTCGCATTCGTGCCGCAGTTCGGCGCAGAAGGTGTGTGGGTCAGCGTGTTCACGGCCATCTCGGCTTTCTGCAACGCAGGCTTTGACCTCTTCGGACGGTTTGGCGCCTACTCCTCGCTGGTGCCGTACGTCAACAACTACTATGTGCAGGCTGTCATCATGTTCATGATCATGGCCGGTGGTCTGGGCTTCATGGTCTGGGTGGAGCTGGCGGAGCACCGCAAAAGCGGCGGCTCTCCCTCCACGCGAAAGTCGTGCTGCAGTTCTCGGCCATTTTCTGGGTGGGCGGCGCGGCGCTGCTGGCCCTGCTCGAGTGGTCGAACCCCAGGACGATGGGCGGCCTGTCCGTCCCGGGCAAGATCATGGCGGCGCTGTTCCAGTCGGTATCCACCCGTACTGCGGGTATGAACACCATTGACCTCGCGGCCTGCAGCCCCATCAGCAAGCTGCTGATGAGCGTGCTGCAGTTCATCGGTGCGGCCCCCGGTTCGACGGGCGGCGGCGTCAAGGTGACGACCTTCGCGGTGCTCATCCTGACCATCCGCAGTGTGGCACAGGGCCGCGATGACTGCGTCATCGGCGGCCACCACATCGAGTCCAAGACGGTCTACCGCGCTCTGACCATCATCGTCATCGGCGCGGTGGCGGCGTTCGGCTCTGCCGTCGTGGTGTACTACAACACTGCAGAGACGGTGTCGGTCATCGACTGCATCTTCGAGTCCTGCTCGGCGTTCGGTACGGTGGGCCTGTCGGTGGGTGTCACTGGGCAGCTGAACACCGGCGCAAAGCTGCTGTATATGGCCTGTATGTTCATGGGCCGCGTCGGCCCGGTGTCGCTGGCAATCAGCCTGACGTCAAAGCCCGACGACAACAAGCGCAAAGTCCTCCCGGTGGGTCACATCAACGTAGGTTAAGAAAAAAGCGGGCGCTCCACCTGTCCTGAGAGACAGAGGAGCGCCCGCTTTCACTCGTTATAAATTGTCCAGTTCCGTCTGGAGCTTTGCAAGAGAGTCCCGAATCGGCAGATGCTGGGGGCAGACGGCCTCACACCTGCCGCAGCGGACGCAGTGAATGGCCTTTTCGGCATCCGGGAAGCGGGCTGTCCACTGCTGGCGGATGGCGTCCTTATTGCCGAACATCCCGAGCTTGTTCCAGATGCTGAAATTGTCGGGAATGTCCACGCCCATGGGGCAGGGCATACAGTAGCGGCAGCCGGTGCAGCCGATTTTGATGTGGCTGCGCAGGACGTCGGCAGTCTGCCGGATGGCGGCGTTCTCGGCGTCGGTCATGGGGCGGAAATCTCCGAAGGTGGCGAGGTTGTCGTCCAGCTGGTCTTCTGCGCTCATGCCGGAGAGGACGACCTTCACATTTTTGTGGCTGGCCGCCCAGCGCAGCGCCCACGAGGCCGCGCTGGCGTCTGCGTCCAGTGCATTCAGCGGCGCGGCAGCGTCCGGCGGCAGCTGTGCCAGCGTACCGCCCTTGATGGGCTCCATGATGATGAGGGGAACATTCAGTTCTTCGGTAAGAGCATAGCCCCGGTCTCCTGCAATCTCCTCGGCACGGTCGTCGGTGTCGAGGTAGTTGTACTGCAGCTGGCAGAAGTCCCACGGCTGGTCGCGCAGGATATGCTCGAAGCCCGCCGCGTTGTCGTGGCAGGAGAAGCCAAAATTCCGGATGCGCCCGGCGGCCTTCTGCTCCCAGAGCCAGTCTACGATGCCCATCTCTTTGGCCGCGTCGTAGCGGGCTTTGTGCAGGGAATGCAGCAGATAGAAGTCGATGTAGTCCACGCCCAGCCGCTCGAACTGCTTCTCGAAGATGGCTTTGGCCTCGTCGAGGGTCTTGCAGCTCCACAGAGGCAGCTTGGTGGCGAGGTAGAAGCTCTCCCGAGGCCACTTGGCAATGACCCGGCCCACGAAAGGTTCGCTCTCACCGCCGTGGTAGGGGAAAGCGGTGTCAAAGTAGTTGACGCCCGCCTCCCGGGCCGTGTTCAGCAGCTTTTCGGCCCGCACTTCGTCGATGCGGCCATCCGGCAGGGTGGGAAAGCGCATACACCCGTAGCCCAGCAGGGAGGTGGAGATGTCCCGCCCGATGCCGTCTTTTTTCGTCCAATCGCGATACTCCATAGCCATTTCTCCGGCGGGGGTCCGCCCGCCGCTCCTTTGCCCTAAGTATAGCAGGAGAAATTGCGATAGACAAGACGAACACCCCGGCCTGCAGACAGCCGGGGTGTTGTATTCGTGCGGGAAATATGATATTCTAAAGGAACCCGGGTTGCGGCTCCCAGCGGCCATTTCGCGCCTTGAGCGGCGCTCATGTCCTGCTGGCCGCTGCCCCAACAGCTCCTCCCTGCATCCGCCGCAGGCGGCGGTCGTCGCTGTTGCAGATTACATGGACGATTTCCAACAGCAAAAAGAAATGACCGCCCAAGCCCTGACAAGCTGCGGTCATTCTTTTTGAACCAAAGCCGGAAGGACGCTGACCATTCGCAGACAGTGCCTTTCTTGTTTATAGTATAGAGCTTTTGCAAGCCATTGTCAAGCAAAACGAGGGATAAGATGGATTCTCTGAAAATCGGAAATATCACCCTGCCCCACCGGGCAGTTTTTGGCCCGATGGCGGGCTTTACGGACGCGCCCTGCCGTCGGCTGATGGCCCAGCACGGCGCAGGCTTTACGGTCAGCGAGATGGTGTCCAGCCGGGCGCTGGTCTACCACGACCACAAAACGGTCAGCCTGCTCAAAGCCGAACCCAACGGCGCACCCTACGGCGTGCAGATCTTCGGCGAGGTGCCCCAGATCATGGGCGAGGCCGCAGCGGCCATTGAAGAATACGAGTTCGACTTTCTGGACATCAACATGGGCTGCCCGGCCCCGAAGATCGTCTCGGGCGGCGCGGGCAGCAAGCTGATGCTGGACCCCGACCTCTGCGGCCGCATCGTCGAGCAGGTCAAGGCCCACACCACCCGCCCGGTGACGGTCAAGATGCGGAAAGGCTGGGACGCCGACCACATCACGGCGGTGGAGTGCGCCAAAGCCTGCGAGCAGGCGGGGGCTGAACTCATCGCCGTCCACGCCCGCACCCGGGAGCAGATGTACACCCCGGGCATCGACCCGGACATCATCGCCAAGGTCAAGGCGGCGGTGAAGGTGCCTGTGCTGGGCAACGGCGACATCCACACGGCAGAAGATGCCGTGGAGATGATGCAGCGCACCGGCTGCGACGGCGTCATGATCGCCCGTGCCGCGCTGGGCGACCCGTGGCTCTTCGAGCGGGTGAACGCCGCCATCGAGGGCCTGCCGGCTCCCAAGGAGCCGAACCTGCAGGCCCGGATGAACGCTCTCCGCCGTCAGGTGGAAGAGATGGTGGAGCAGAAGGGCGAGTACACCGCCATGCCTCAGGCCCGCGCTCAGACCATGCACTATATGAAGGGCCTCAAGGGCGCTGCCGCCCTCCGCCGCTGCTGCTGCACCCTGTCCCGTCTGGAAGACCTGGACGAGCTTATTGCGGCGGTGTTCGAAGAGCAGCGCAAGGCCGGGCTGGACCCGGACGACGTGCGGGAAGTCCCCTTCCCGTGATCATTCGCTGCGGGTCAGCTCGTCGAGGTTCTGGGTGAAGCAGGGGAGGCAGTGCGCCATGAACCAGTCGGCCTCAGGGCAGTGCATCCCTTCCAGTGTCTCCCGCTGCTGACGAAGCGCAGCGTCAAATTCGTGGTTGCCGCTGCGCTGCTCCTCCATGCACTTGACGAGGGCCGAGAGCCGGTCAGCGGCTTTCAGGAGCCGCTTTTCCTCGACGGTCAGCAGGCTGCCGGTGATGAAGGGGCTGACCTCCTCGGCCAGCTCCGGCGGCAGCAGGCGGGTCATGGAATCCACGCTCTCGGTCTCCAGCGCCTTATAGGCGTCCCGCAGGCCGGGGCTGCTGTACTTGACCGGCGTGGGCATATCGCCGGTGATGATCTCGGGTGCATCGTGATAGAGCGCCGCCACCGCCACCGTCTTGGGGCGGCAGGGCGTGCCGGTGTACCGCCGCGCGATGAGGCAGAGGGTATGGGCCAGCAGGGCAGTGTCGCAGGTGTGCTCACTGAGGGATTCCGGGCGGGTGGAGTGCATCAGACTCCACCGGGTGATGTACTTCATCCGCGCCAGAAGGGCGCTGAACGGGTATAGCTTCATGTCGGCCTCCTTGAAGTGTCTTTGAGAGGGTTATACCCGCCCGGCGGGCGAATGTCAAGCAAAACACAAAAATTCTTTTTTTCCACACAGCCGCGTGCTATACTGGAACGCGAGAACGATGCGGGCGATGGGCCTGTGCCGCCCCTCCGGGCGGGGAAAGAGGATAGACAATGGACGATTCAAAAAATCAGGCCGGAAATGCCCGGCTGCTCAATATGCCGGGGCGGCGGGACCAGATGCTCCGCACCATGCTGCTCTGTGCGCTGACGGCAGCGATATTCTTCCTGCCGTTCTATATCATCGACGGTGGATTTTTCCACTATGCAGGCGATTTCAACAGCCAGCAGATCAGCTTCTACCGCTATATGAACGGCTTCATCAAGGGGGCGGGCTGCCCGGACGGCATGGCCGGCGCGGCCCGCAGCACCTTCTCCTGGGCCACCGACCTGGGCAGCGGCGCGATGAACGCCTACTCGTTCTACCTGTACGGTTCGCCCTTCTTCTGGCTGTCCCTCATCTTCCCCCAGAACTGGCTGCCCTACCTCATGGTGCCGCTGCTGGTGCTGAAATTTGCCGTGGCGGGCGGCGGCGCTTACCGCTACCTCTGCCGCTATGTCTGCCGCTCCGATCACGCGGTGCTGGGGGCCTGCCTGTATGCCTTCTCGGGCTTCAGCATCTACAATGTCTTCTTCAACCACTTTATCGACGTGGTGGCCCTCTTCCCGTGGATGCTCTGGGCGCTGGACGAAACGCTCTACGAGCAGGAAGAGCACTACGGCCTCTTCGCGTTCTGGGTGGGGGTCAATCTGCTCAACAACTACTTCTTCTTCATCGGACAGGTCCTCTTCCTCGTCATCTACTTCATCTGCAAGCTGACGACGAAAGATTTCCCGATGAATGTCCGCCTCTTCGTCCGGCTGGCCTTTGAGAGCCTGCTGGGCGCGGCTCTGGGCTTTGTCCTGCTCTGGCCGGCGGTACTCAGCATTTTGCAGAACCCCCGCACCATCGACCTGTCGTCGGGCTGGGGCTTTCTGACCTACTCGAAGGTGCAGCAGTATCTGGCCATCCTGCTGAGCTGGATCTTACCGCCCGATTCGCCCTACATCACCTCCATCTGGTCGGAGGGCATCATCAAGTGGACAAGCATGTCGGCCTATCTGCCCCTGTGCAGTCTGGCCGGCGCGATGGCCTACTGGCGGGCGCGGAAGGGCGACAGCAAAAAGCGCATCGTCGCCACCTGCGCCATCTTCGCGCTGGTGCCGGTGCTCAACAGCGCCTTCTACGCCCTCAATTCCAGCTACTACGCCCGGTGGTACTACATGCCGGTGCTCATCCTCTGCGCCATGACGGCCAGTGCGCTGGAAAGCCCCGACATCTCTGCCGACGAGCTGGACGCCCCGGTCCGGGGCATCGGCTGGCTGATGATCGCGACGCTGGCGTTTGCCCTGGTGCCGGTGCAGGACAGCGACACCAAAGAATGGTCGCTGGGTGTGCTGCAGAACCCCGGCCAGTATGCCGCCGTCCTGAGCTTCGGCATCGGCGGTCTTATCCTGTACCGCCTGCTCTGCCGCCGCTGGCGGGGGAGCCGGGCCTTTGCCCGTCGGATGACGGCAGTGGTGCTGGCCTTTGCCTGCGCGTTCGGCATGGTACACATCGGCATCGGCAAGTTCGGCCAGTGGCACACCGACAGCGACCTTGTGGAGCAGTACACCTCTGCCATCAAGCTCAAGGATGACCTGCCCGAGGGAGATTGGCGCGTGGATACCTACAAGACCCACGACAACCTCGGCCTCTGGCTCGACAAGAGCAGCCTGCAATACTTCGGCAGCACGGCCGCGCCCAGCATCCTCAGCTTCTACCCGGCACTGGGCGTCAAGCGGGATGTCCGCAGTGAGCCGGACATCTCCAACTACGCCCTGCGGGGTCTGCTGAGCGTCAAGTACCTCATCACCACGCCCGAAAAGCAGGAAGATTTTCTCGCCGCTGCGGACGACGGATGGAGCTACTACGACACCAAAGACGGCTTCATGCTCTACGAGAACGAGAACTACGTTCCCATGGGCTTTACCTACGACTACTATATTACGGAGGAGTCCTACGAGACGACCGTTAAAAATACCCGCGCGAACCTCCTGATGCGGGCGCTGGTGCTCAGCGAAGAGGACGCCGAAGCCTACGGCAAGTACCTCGAGAAGCTGCCCGACGCAAGGCTGGACGATCTGTGGTACGACACCTACGTCTCGGACTGCGCCGACCGCCGCGCCTCGGCCTGCAGCACCTTCCAGATGACCAACTCCGGCTTCCATGCGGAGATCACGCTGAAAAAAGACGACCTTGTCTTCTTCTCCGTACCGTACGACGATGGATTCACGGCCTACGTCAACGGCAAAGAGGCAGATATCGTCCGGGTGGACGAGGGGCTGATGGCCGTCCTGGCTCCGGCGGGGGAGAACACCATCGACTTCGTCTATCAGGCCGACGGTTATCCTCTGGCCAGCAAAGTCTCGCTGGCAGCGCTGGCGGCATTCGCCCTATACGCCGGGTATTTTGTCTGGAAGAAAAAGAAACACTGTTGAATCGCGGTTTGTCAATGCGCATTCTCCCATAAAATGCAGAGCGCTTTTTGTGGAAAGAGCGAATAGCCCTCCCGGCCAAAACGTGATAAAATAAAGGCGTTGTGCTGCCGGAGCAGCCGGAAAGGAAGCGCGAAAGCTATGGAACAAAGCTATTTGATGCCGGGACAGGAACGATGGGAATCATTCCGGGATGCAAATGGAGTGCCGAAGGTTCGCTATTCTTACTGCTCGCTGAAAGGGCGGCTGTTCCGCTGTGTGAGCCGCAGCCGGGAAGAGGCCGAGCGCCTGTGCGAGGACTGGCTGGTAGGCCAGGACCGCTGCTACCACAACTGAAGATCCGATTTGACAAGACTGCCGTGCAGAAAGACGATGCACGGCAGTCTTTTTCGTGCGTCAGAAACGGACCGGCTGGAAAAATCAGTTGATTCCGACTTGAAAAGACGGTATAATAAGCTATCACGGGAAACGAGACTCTGCCAACAGCAGAGCGCGAAAAAACGGAAAAGGGGGAGAGGGGATGGACGCACGATTCGAGCGCTATATTGAAGATCTCAGGACAGTCCGCACCCTCTCCCAGCCTAAATTCTCCCCGGATATGAAAGCGAAGGAGCTGCTGGAGACCATCCAGTCCAACGCCATCAAGTGCTTCGACTACATGAAGGAGAACAACGCTATCCTCAATGAGCTGGTATTCCAGCGTGCGCCTGCGGAGCTGACGAGTGCCGAAATTGCCAGTCTGCAGGAGTTTGCCGACAAGATGTTCGACTACGCCAGCAGCGAGGACTGCGGCATCGCCTACAAGGTCTACAGCCTCCTGCTGGAAAACGCCCGCATCCGGGGCGACAAGCCTGCCATCGTCCGCTATCTGTATGGAAAAGCGGCTTCTCTCCACTACCTCAATGTCCGGGGCCGCGACTATGCCATCAACCCTTACGGGACGCAGGTGCGCGGCCTTTTTCAGGAGGGTGCAGGCTATATTGCGGAGTATGAGTCCTTTGATAAGACAACAAAGGGCTACATCATGCGCTGTCTGGGCAACAGCCGGATGTCCATGCCGCGCAGTACGCCGGAAGAATGCACCGAATATATGAAGGTGTTCGACAAGGCGATGGGCATCATCACCGACCCTTACTACCACCGGCTCGACCCGGACCTTCCGTGGGGCAAATTCGAGTATGCGATGCATATGGACCGGGAGACGCTGCTGAGCTATCTGCGCCACCACAACGACCCGGTGGTCGCCGCCAGGGTGATGGAGTCGGCGGAGGCCATCTACCGCGATCGGGTGCTCTATAAGGGCGAGGAGGCACGGCTGCAGAACTGGCGTGTCAGCTATCTTTATAAGGCGGCCTGCTTCCATGCCGGACGGGGTACGGCCCGCGAGGTGGTGGAAGAGCTGCTGGACATCATCCACCACACCGACATTCAGGACTACAGCGACACTGGCATCAACAGGAACCTCACGGCGGTGTCTTATCTGGTGGCTTACGAGGTCAAGATGCCGCCTGCCGACCGGAGGGAGATGGCATGCCGCACCGAAGAAGTGATGGACCGCAGTTTGCGGTATCTGGACAATGTACCCCAGAATCGGTACTCTCGTGTGGTCAGCCGTGCCGTGCGCGAGCTGGTGGAGATGCAGGCCGAGGCCGGAACGGCCCGCCGCAGTCTGCTGAATTATATCCTCGTGGCTCACAAGCCGACCTATGTCCACTCCATGATGGTGGCCGGCCTGACCCGCATGTTCGTCAAGCAGATGCTCAAAAAGTCGCCCGAGCGGTTCGTGGGCGTCATGGGCTGCAAGACGGTGGAGGAAGTCCGCCGCAGCCGCATTGAGCTCTGCGAGCTGGCCTATGAGTGCGGCCTTTACCACGATGTAGGCAAGAGCTATGTGTTCCTGTACATCGGCAACAACTACCGCCGCCTGCTGGACGAGGAATTTACCTGCATCCAGTGGCACACGGTGTTCGGCTGCGAGCTGCTGTGCAATGTGGGCGGAAAGGACGACCTGGCCCCGGCGGCGCTCTACCACCACACCTTCTACGACGGACACGGCGGCTACCCAAAAAATTATCCGCCCTGCCCGGCAGGCATCAAGCCCATCGTGGACGCTCTGACCGTGGCCGACTCGCTGGACGCGGCCACCGATAATATCGGCCGCTGCTACACGATGGCAAAGCCGGTGGATACGCTGCTGGGCGAATTCCACGCCCAGAGAGGCACCCGCTATGCGCCCGAGGTGGTAGCGCTGCTGGACGATGAGGAGTTCTGCCGTGGTTTGAAGGAAACGCTGGACGAGACGCGCAAGAGCGTCTATCTCGAGGTCTACCACGTCAAGCGGTAAAAGGGGGCGCTGATGGTGAAAACAGAGAAAACGCCCCTTTTCCGGGGCATTGGCGAGACGGCGCTGGCCGAGATGTTCACCTGCGGCGGTGCGCGCTGCAAGACCTACGCGAAGGGCGAAGTCCTTCTGCGGGCGGGCTGTATCACCCGCGAGGTGGGCGTCGTGCAGGCGGGCGGCGTCAACATCGAGAACATCGACCTCTGGGGCAACAGGAGCATCCTGAGCCATGTCCCGGCGGGGCAGGTGTTCGCGGAGACCTATGCCTTCTGCGGCGAGCCGATGATGGTGGACGTGGTGGCGGCGGAAGAGACGGAAGCGTTCTTTTTGAACATGGACGTCCTCATCCACACGCCCCACCCGGACAGCGAGTGGCAGCCGGTCCTCGTGCAGAACCTGCTCAACATCTCGCTGCACAAGAATCTGGCCCTCTCGGAGCGCATCTTCTGCACGGCCCCGAAGACCGTCCGGGGACGGCTGCTGCTGTATCTCTCCAATCAGGCCGCGAAGGCGGGCAGCAAAAGCTTCCGCATCCCCTTCGACCGTCAGGGTCTGGCCGACTACCTCAACCTTGACCGCAGCGCCCTCTCGAAAGAGCTGGGCAAAATGCGGGATGAGGGAATCCTGGAAACAACAAAAAACGAATTTACCCTGCATGAGCTGCCGGAATGAGGAGAGCTTTTTCTCTTCACATTTCCCCCTCCCTTCGCATACATCGGTGGGAAGGGGGAATGCAATGTGAACGTCTATCTGTTTGCGGCGGTCATCCTGCTGCTGCCGGCGCTCTGTACGGCGCTGGGGGCGGCGGGGGTCTTCTTAGTGCGTCGGGCCGACGAGCCCCGCACCCGGCGGATGCTCTGCGGCATGGCGGCGGGCATCATGCTGGCCGCCAGCGTGTGGAGCCTGCTGCTGCCTGCCATCGAGAGGGCGGAGGCCGGGACGCTGCCGGTCTGGCTGGCCCCGGCGGCGGGGCTGGTGCTTGGGGCTGTGGGCCTGCTGCGGCTGGAAGAGGCTGCCGGGCGGCTGATGCACACCGGGTCAAAAGAGGATGGCCGGATGGGCCGGGTGGTGCTGGCCGTGACCCTCCACAATCTGCCCGAGGGCATGGTGGTGGGACTTGCGGCGGCGCTGGCCCTGCAGGGTGAGCCGGAGGCCGTCAGCGGGGCGCTGGCCCTTGCGCTGGGCATCGGCTTGCAGAATATCCCGGAAGGCGCGGCGGTGAGCCTGCCGCTGGCGCAGGCCGGGCAGGGGAGACGGAAAGCCTTCTGCGCCGGTGCTGCGTCGGGCCTCGTGGAGCCGCTGGGGGCGCTGCTGGCGCTGGCTCTCGCGGGCTGGGTGAGCGCGGCTCTGCCGTGGCTCATGAGCGCCGCCGCCGGGTGCATGGTCTGCGTGACGGCTCAGGAGATGATACCGGAAGCCGTGGAGCAGGACGAACCGGCGGGCGTCATCAGCGTGGTGCTGGGGTTCGCCCTCATGATGGCGCTGGATATTGCGCTGTAGCAAAAAAGCCGATGCAGCTGCATCGGTCTTTTTGTCTGTCAGTTCTTCTTTTGTCGAGGTAGACCGTCGTGGAGGGAAATGCGAACTCCACGCCGTCGGCCTTCATCACGTCCATGATGTTGAGGTTCAAATCGTTCTGCATCCGCAAAAACACGCCGAGGTCGGCGGTGCGCAGATAGGCAGAGACCATCAGGTTGATGCTCGAGTCGCCGAAGCCGGTCATCCGGACAAAGGCGGTGTCCTCGTAGGTGTCGGGGCTGGCCTTGAGCATGGCGTCGAGGTCGGCCATCAGCTTTTCCAGCTGGGGCCGGGTGGTGTCGTAGGTAACGCCCAGCGTGAAGCGGTAGAGCCGCCTGTTGCGGAGGGTAGCGTTGTTGATGGTGGCACTGCTGACGGTGCTGTTGGTGAGGATGTAGATGGAGTTATCCACGGCCCGGACTTTCGTGGAGCGGAAGTTGATGTCCACCACTTCGCCCTCCACGTCGCCGACGGTGATCCAGTCGCCGATGGAGAAGGGCTTGTCCAGCAGGATGACCACGCCGCTGAAGAAATTCTTGGCCATATCCTGTGCGGCCAGAGAGATCGTAAGGCCGATAAGACCGGCACTGGCCACGACGCTGCCCACGGGCAGGCCGCTTTCCTGTGCGATGGTCGCGCCGCAGAGCACCACGACGGCTACTTTGTAGACTTTATCCAGCAGGGTGAGCAGGGTGCGGTTGGTGCGGACTTCTTCGCTGAACGAGGCCAGCAGCAGAGCCGCGATGCCGGAAGCGTGGTAGAAGCCGGTGCCGATGAGGAAGACCAGCATCATCCGATAGGCTTTGAGCAGCAGGGCCGGAAGGCCGGGGATGGCCCAGGGCAGGCTGCGCAGGGCCAGATACATGCCGGTGTACCACGCGATGCGGGCCGCCGGGCGGGCAAAGCTTTCCAGCAGGGGATGCGTAAAGGCAAAGTGCCAGCTGCGCTTCAGCAGGCGGGGGAAGAGGTTTTTTTGCATCCAGCGGCTGAAGACCCAGCCGATGAACAGCAGGGCCAGCGCACAGACGCACCGGGCTGCAAAGGCCAGCCAGCCTTCCAGCAGCAGTCCGGCGATGGAAAAGCCGAGATCATTGATGGTGAAAAGCATAGAAACAGATACCTTCCTGACGAATTATAAAATCAGTATACCATATTACAGCCAGCGGTGCAAATCGGGAGAGGCTTGTTAAAAAAATGCATAAAAGGGCTTGACAAGACAAACCCGCCGCGTTATACTCTGCGAAGAAAGTTCGTTTCAGGGCGGGGTGCGATCCCCCACTGGCGGTACAGCCCGCGACCACTCCCAAAGAGTGCTGACCCGGTGAGACTCCGGGGCCAACGGTATAGTCCGGATGCAAGAAACGGCAGGCAATTTGATTTGTTTGTGCGCGCCCTGTTATAGTGTAAGCTATGGCAGGGCGCGTTTTCATTTGTCTTCCCGGTTCCAGCGAGCGAGAAAAGGGCTTTCCAGTCTTTATTTGAATGGGGGCAGCCGCCCCGGGAGGAAAATTATGAGAAAAGATACGACCCACAACCTGACCGTTGCCGCCATGCTCAGCGCAGTGGCGTTCATCCTGATGTTCATCGAGTTCCCCATCCCGATGCTCATCCCGTCCTTCGTCAAGATGGACTTCTCCGACCTGCCCGCCCTGCTGGGCGCGTTCGCCCTCGGCCCGGTGTACGGCGTGGTCATCAGCTTCATGAAGAACCTGCTCCACATCGTCGTCAAGGGTACCAGCACTGCCTGTGTCGGCGAGCTGTGCAACTTTATGCTGGGCGCTGTCTTCTCCGCGGTGGCGGGCTTCATCTACAAGCATCATAAGAGCCGCAAGACCGCCATCCTCGGCGCGGTAGCGGGTGCCGCCGCCATGGCCCTGTTCAGCGTACCCTCCAACTACTTCATCACCTACCCGGCCTATGTGGAGTTCTACCATATGCCGCTGGAGGCCATCCTCGGCATGTATCAGGCCATCCTGCCCTCTGCCGACAGCCTCATGAAGTGCCTCGTCATCTTCAACCTGCCCTTCACGCTGGTCAAGGGTCTGCTGGACGCCGTGCTCTGCATGGTCATCTATAACGCCCCTGTCTCCCATCCTGCATGGCCGGAAGTAAATTTGAATAAACAAAATGGGCATGTGCCGCCGGCACATGCCCATTTTGTTTATTGTAACGCTCCCTTATCGAGCCACTTGCCCCTTGCAAGCCGGATGAGGAACAGCGCGCCCCGGATGCAGAGCTCGATGCACATGGCGGCCCAGACGCCCACGAGGCCCAGCCGGGGAGCCAGCAGGAAGGCGAGGGTGAGCCGGATGCCCCACATGCTGAACAGGTTCAGCACAAAGCAGCCTGTGCTGTCACCTGCGCCCTGCATCGCGCCGCTTGCTACGATGCTGGCTCCGAACATCGGCTCTGCAAAAGCCTCGATGCGGAGGACCTGCGCACCCAGCGCGATGACGGCGGCATCTGCCGTGAAGATGCCCATAAGGGCCGGGGCGAAGAGCCAGAGCCCCGCGCCGGACAGCGCCATGATGCCGATGCCCATCATGGTGCAGAGCCAGGCGAACCGCTTGGCCATATCCCGGCGGTGGGCGCCGACGGCCTGCCCGATGAGGGCGATGGAGGCGTCCTGAATGCCGTAGCCTGCCATGTAGCAGAGGCCCTCGGCGCTGACGCCGAGGCTGTTGGCCGCGATGGCCACCGTGCCGAGGCCCGAGACGATACGGACGAGCAGCACCTGCGCCGACGAGAGGGCCGCACGCTCAGCGGCCAGCGGTGTACCCACCCGCCAGAGATTGCGCAGGCAGGCGGAGGTGATGCGCCAGCTGCCGGGCTTTCGGATGCAAAGCGGGCCATCCCGCAGCAGCAGGACGCCCAGCGCCAGCAGACCGCCGATGGCCGTGGAAAGCGCTGTGCCAAGCGCCGCACCCGGGACTTCGAGGCCGGCACCCCAGACTGTGACGCTCTGGCCGAAGAGCAGGATCTGCCGGGTGGGGTTGATGAGGAAGAAGTTGAACACCACGTCCAGCACACAGACCAGCACGCTGATCAGGCTGGGCGTCAGGGCGTCGCCGGTGGCGCGGAGCATGGCTGTGTACATTCCCATGGCCATCGTGAAGGGGAGGGCCGCCGACCAGATGGCGAAGTAGGCGCTGGAATTGGCCTGGAGCGAGATGTCCGCCCCCAGCCACCCGGGCAGGAAGCGGCTGATGCCGACGCCGAAAGCAGCAGCGCCCAGACCCAGGATGAGGTTGAAGAGCATGGACTGCCGCAGCACGCCCCGGGCGTCCTGCTGTCGGTCAGCCCCGAGGTACTGGGCGATTTGGATCGAAAACGCGGTGTACAGTCCCACAAGGATGCCGTGGAGCAGCCAGGTGCTCGAGCTGACGATGCCGATGGCGGCGGTGGCCTCTGCGCCGATGTGGCCCACCATGGCGGCGTCGATGTACTCCATCGCCGTGACCACCAGCTGCTCCAGAATGGAAGGGATGCTCAGCGCCAGCGCGATGCGGGCCGTGTCGGACAGCGGGATGTCCTCGCCCTGCCGCATCCGGGCCGAGAGCTGCTCCAAAGAAAGTGTCATGTAGTCTCCTGTTTTCTGTGTTGATAAGCTGCCTTACTATTATAGGCACGGGGAGGAAGATTGTCAAACCGGGCGATTGATTTTTTGGCTCTGGCGTGATACACTCTCGGAGTAAGAAGAATATCATTGAAAGAGGTTCAAAATATGCTGCAGCTTATTTCAGCTACCGGCCAGCAGACCGTGGACGCGCTGGCGTTCCTGCTGGCGTTTGCCCTGACCGCCCTGATGGACTCGGTCTTCCACGACAAGCTCCCCCACGACCATGGCCGTGCCTTCGCCGTCAACGGCGAGCTCTCCAAGGGCAAGGCCCGGGGTTCCGGACTCATCTTCGTGCTCTGCATCGCGCTGGTGACGCTGGCGGTGGTGCCTTTTAAGGTGGAGTACCTTATTTATACCGTTCTGCTCATCGCCTCCATGCTGTCGGGCTACTTTGACGATGCCTCCGAGACGGCGTGGAACGAGTACAAGAAGGGTCTCATCGACTTCGTCATTGCCGTGGTGGCAGGTGTTACCTATCTGAACTTCAACGGCACGAGCGTCAACTTCCTGAGCACTACCTTCACCATTGCCTATCCGCTCTACCTGCTGCTCATCGTCATCCTCATCTGGGCCAGCATCAACGTGGTCAACTGCACCGACGGCGTGGACGGCCTGTCCGCCAGCCTCGCGGTGGTGAGCATCGGCACCTTCCTGCTGGCTTACGGCGAGGAGCTGGGGGACTACTCCACCGCTGCCATCGTCTTTATCGGCGCACTGCTGGCCTACCTGTGGTCCAACGCAAAGCCCTCCAGCCTCCTGATGGGCGACGCCGGCAGCCGCGCCATGGGCTTCTTCCTCGCCATCCTGGCCCTCAAGTGCGGCCACCCGTTCGCCTTCCTGCTGGCGGCGCTGGTGTTCATCGTGGACGGCAGCCTCGGCATCCTGAAGATCAGCTTCAAGCGCTTCCTCCACATCAGCATCCTCAAGAACACCCTCACCCCGCTGCATGACCATGTGCGCAAGCGCATGGGCTGGAGCGACGAGCAGGTGGTGACCCGCTGGCTCATCCTGCAGGCCGTCGCATCGGCGCTGCTCCTGCTGATGACCCGCTGATTTACGGATTTTAAGTACGATGTTTGTGCAGCTTTACAAAATGCAGATTGACCCGCTCTGATTTTTGTTGCACTTTATGGATTGAAAGTCAAGCGGAAAAAGACTATACTTTAATCAACAAAAGCAAAGGCGCTTAAGTGGATGTGTTCACTTTGCGCCTTTTTTGTTTTTGTGTGCGGTTCGGGAAAGCCGCACAGGAGGCGCTGTCCGCGGCGCTGGAGCACGGACGACAGAACAGGATAGGGAAAGGCGGGGATCACAGTGATCAAACTCGAACACGTTGACAAGTACTTCGGAGACCTGCACGTCCTCAAAGACGTGAACCTCGAGGTCGCCGAGGGCGAAAAGCTGGTCATTATCGGACCGTCCGGCAGCGGCAAATCTACCACCGTCCGCTGCATGAACTTTCTGGAAGAGCCGACCAGCGGCCACGTCTACATCGACGGTCAGGAGCTGACCAACAAGAACAAGACCAGGATCGTCCGCGACAACATGAGCATGGTCTTCCAGCAGTTCAACCTCTACCCCCACATGACGGTGCTCAAAAACCTGACGCTGGCACCCATGAAGCTCCATCACAAGACCAAGTCAGAGGCCGAAGAGCTGGCATATCATTATCTTGAGGTCGTCGGCCTCCGGGACAAAGCGGATGTCTACCCTCCGCAGCTGTCCGGCGGCCAGCAGCAGCGCATCGCCATTGCGCGCGCCCTCTGCGCACAGACCAAGATCATCCTGTTCGACGAGCCGACTTCGGCCCTCGACCCTGAGACCATCCAGGAAGTGCTGGATGTCATGGTAAAGCTGGCACACGAGAAGAACATCACGATGGTGGTCGTCACCCACGAGATGGGCTTTGCACGAAACGTGGCCGACCGCATCGTCTTTATGGCGGACGGCCAGATCATTGAGGAAGGCACGCCGGAGCACTTCTTCACCAACCCCAAGAACGAGCGCGTCCGGCAGTTCCTGAGCAAGATCGTCCGCTGAGAGGACGAACAACAAAGGTTGACACGGCAGGGGCTCACAAGTTGTGGTGAGACGCCGTTGTTGATAACAGGCCGTTTTCGGAGCGGACAGGGAAAGCCGCTCGGGCCGAAAAAAACAAAGAGGAGTGGTTTATTATGAAAAAGATCTCGCGTCGTGATTTCCTGAAAGTCACTGGTTTGGTGGGCGCTGCTGCTGCCCTGACCGCCTGCGGCGGCTCTGCAAGCTCCGCCGCAGCCTCCACGGCCTCTTCTGCCGCCGGCAGCGCAGCCGCTTCCGCCGCAGCGCTGGGCGCTGACACTCAGGCCATCGTGGACCGCGGTGTCCTGAAGGTGGGCGTCAAGAACGCAGTTCAGGGCTTCAGCTTTCAGGATACCCTCACCGGCGAGTACAAGGGCCTCGAGGACAGCCTCGCAGAGATGATCGCAGAGCACCTCGGCGTGGACGTTGAGTTCACCACAGTCACCGCCGCCACCCGCGGCGAGCTGCTGGACTCCGGCGACATCGACGCCGTTCTGGCTACCTTCACCATCACCGAAGAGCGCAAGAAGAGCTGGGACTTCTCCACCCCCTACTATACCGACTACGTTTCCGTTCTGGTGGAGGACTCCACCGGCATCAAGGGTCTGGCTGACCTGAAGGACAAGGTCGTGGGCGTCTCCTCCGGCTCCACCTCCGCTCGTGCTCTGGTCAAGGCCATGATCGACGAGGGCGTGCTGGACGGCGCAAGCTTCGACGCCGACACCTTCAACGCCGACACCTGGAAAGATGGCGTCTCCTTCCGTCAGTACGACGACTATCCCGCCATCAGCACCGCACTGAGCGCAGGCGAAGTGCAGGGCTTCTGCGTCGATAAGTCCATCCTCGCCATCTACAAGACCGAGGGCCGCAGCTACATTGACGCTGAGTTCAGCCCGCAGGAGTATGGCGTCGCCACCAAGAAGGGCAGCGACTTCTCCACCCTGTGCGACGACCTCATCAAGGGCTGGCTGGCAGATGGCACCATCGAGCAGCTCATCAAAGACAACGGTCTGGATTAAGCCCAGACTTTTCAGAACCAAGAGAGCGCAGGGAAAGGAGAGTTTGCCATGTCTGGCTTGTTTTCGTTAGAGTCCTGGTCCACCGTCTGGACACATCGTGAGAGTTTTCTGCTGGGTCTGGGCAACACGCTGCAGACCGCCGTCTGCGCACTGGCGCTGGCCTTCATCATCGGCGCTGCGCTGGGCCTGATGTCCACCAGCGGCAGTAAGCTGCTGCGCATCATCGCCCGCATTTACGTCGAGTTCGTCCAGAACACCCCGCTGCTGCTGCAGCTGTGCTTCCTGTATTACGCGCTGGCATTTGCAGGCGTGAGCCTCGGCGTCATCCGCACCGGCATCATTGCACTGGGCGTTTACACCGGCGCTTACATGGGCGAGGTCGTCCGCGCCGCCATCGAGTCTGTGCCGAAGGGTCAGTTCGAGGCCGCACAGGCGCAGGGCTTCAACTATCTGCAGCGGATGGGCTATATCATCCTGCCCCAGAGCATCCCCGTGATGCTCCCTCCGATGGTCAATCAGGTGGTCAACCTCTTCAAGAACACCTCCTGCCTCTACATCGTGGGCGGCGCCGACCTCATCAGCGTGACCTACAGCTTCGTCACCGGTGCTTCCACCGGCGGCGCATACGCCCCCGCTTATATCGTCTGCGGCCTCATCTTCTTCGTGGTCTGCTTCCCGTTGTCCACCCTGGCAGCCCGCTGGGAGGCTTCCCTCAAGGAGCGCAAGGGCCGCGTGAACCCGGGTCTCAAGACCGCTGCCAAGAAAGTAGAGCTGAAGGAGGCCGCCTGATATGAAGACGCTTGCTGCAAGCCTTTCCATCCTGACAAGAGAAGGCGTCATGCTCTACCTGCTGCGGGGCGTGGCCTTCACCTGCATCATCTCGGTGCTGGGCGTCATCATGGGCCTCATCGTGGGCTCTCTGCTGGCGCTGGCCCGCACCTACTGCAAAAAGGGTCCGACCCGCATCCTCGGCTGGTTCGCTGCCGCCTACATCGAGCTGTTCCGCAACACGCCCTACCTGCTCTGGATCTTCATCTGTGTGGTGTTCTGCCCCTGCCCGGGCTTCTTCGCCCGCAAGATGTTCGGCCTGACCAGCGTGGAGATGAAGCTTCTGTTCAAGGCCGCTCTGGCCCTCATCCTCTTCAACTCCTCCGTCATCGCCGAGATCGTCCGCGGCGGCCTGAACGGCGTGTCCAAGGGCCAGTTCGAGGCCGGCTATGCACAGGGCTTCAACACCGCTGAGGTGCTGCTCTACATCGTCCTGCCGCAGGCTTACCGCAACATCGTGCCGACCCTGCTCAGCCAGGTCATCACCACCATCAAGGACTCCTCCTATCTGGCAAACGTGGCCACCATCGAGCTGATGGCCCGCATCCGCCAGCTGCTGAGCGCCGCCGGTACTTACAACGGTCTCGGCACGGTGAACGTCTCCGACGTCATGGTGTTGTTCGGCACGGCCTGCGTCATCTACTTCATCATCAACTTCACCCTGAGCTGTGTGGTGCGCGCAATGCAGAACCGCCGCAAGAAGGCTCTGGTCTTTGCCCCGGCAAAGGCCGCATAAACGAAGACCTATTCCAATTTCCCAATTCCCAATTATTCCCCTGTCATTGTTCTGTCAATGCCAAAAGCGCCCGGCGGGTCATCCGCCGGGCGCTTTTTGGTGTATAGGGGAATAAACCTCTCAGTCTCGCTTCGCTCGACAAGGCCGGGTTGCGGCTCCCAGCATCCGCAGCACTTCGTTTGCGTCTTGCTGGCCGCTGCCCCAACAACGACTCCCTGTTTCCGCCACTGGCGGCGGTCGTCGCTGTTGCCCCTACCGAGGGGAGCCTCTGGCGAAACCGTTTACTTCGAGGGGACTGCCAAAGCCTCCCCTATTAGGGGAGGTGGCACGCCGCAGGCGTGACGGAGAGGTTATTATGATGCAGCTTTCTCTGCCGCCTCCACCACATGGCTCACGAGCACGGAAGTCGTCACAGTGCCGACGCCGCCGGGGACGGGGGTGATGGCCTCCACCACCGGCTCTGCCTCGCCAAAGCGGACGTCACCGCAGAGCCTGCCTTCCTCGTTGACATGGATGCCCACATCCACGACGACCTGACCGGCCCGCAGATGCTCTGCGCCGATGAAGCCCATCCTGCCCATGGCCACCACCACAACATTGGCCTCACGGCAGACATCGGGCAGGTTCT
>ENA-OQJN01000186-OQJN01000186.1-human-gut-metagenome-genome-assembly--contig:-NODE-186-length-30698-cov-3.252233_pt1 | contig 30698 bp, 38 predicted proteins | sample MGYA00242610_ERZ504777 | MGnify/ENA primary metagenome ERZ504777 (study PRJEB26092, sample SAMD00036350) | human gut metagenome | host: Homo sapiens | study: EMG produced TPA metagenomics assembly of... | reverse complement strand
TTAAATTTTTATAGATATGTACATAAAAAGTCTTATTTTTACACTATTCTTTTTATTTTTAGCATTTTTAACAATCGAAAATTAATATCATTACAATTATTGAATTAAATGCCAATTCGGTATACACTTAAAGCATCTTATAATATTCTTTATTTCCTTAATGGAGGTGCCGCAATGCAAAATACTGCATGGAAAGGCTTCATTACAGGTGTATGGGATAAAGCCATTGACGTTCGTGACTTTATCCAACGTAACTATAACCCCTATGTTGGGGACGACTCATTTTTAGCCGGTCCTACGGATCGTACTCTTAAACTTTGGCAAGAAGTTCTTCGTCTGTATGAGGAAGAAAAAGAAAAAGGCGGCGTTATCGATGCCGATACGGATATTGCCACTTCGGTGTCCTCCCACGGCCCCGGCTACATTATCAAAGAATTAGAACAAATTGTTGGTCTTCAAACCGATAAACCGTTGAAACGCGCTATGTTCCCGTACGGCGGTTTACGTACAGCCAAGAGTGCTTTACAAGAATACGGTTTCGAAATGGACGCTCAGCTGGAAGACTTTTTCAAAAAGCATCGTAAAACTCACAATGACGGTGTTTTCGATGTGTATACGCCGGAAATGCGTGCCGCTCGTTCCGCACACATCATTACCGGTTTACCGGATGCGTACAGCCGCGGTCGTATCATCGGCGACTATCGCCGTGTAGCCCTTTACGGGATTGACCGCTTAATCGAAGAAAAGAAAAAGATTTCGCCATCACTATGGGCGACATGACGGCTACGATTATTCGCGACCGTGAAGAAATTCGTGACCAAATTCGTTCCTTAAAAGAATTAAAAGCTATGGCGGCTTCTTACGGCTTCGATATCAGCCAACCGGCCAAAGACGTAAAAGAAGCGATTCAGTGGTTATACTTCGGTTATTTAGGCGCTATTAAAGAACAAAACGGCGCTGCCATGTCTATCGGCCGTAACACTGTCTTCCTCGACATCTACGCCGAACGTGACCTTAAAGAAGGCCGCTATACAGAAGAAGAAATTCAGGAAATGGTTGACCATTTCATCATGAAACTTCGCATGGGGCGTTTTGCCCGCATTATCGAATACAATAACCTCTTCACCGGCGATCCGGTTTGGACAACCGAATCCATCGGCGGGATGGGCTCCGACGGTCGTCCGCTCGTTTCCAAAATGTCCTTCCGTTACTTGCACACGCTGACCAACTTAGGCCCGGCTCCGGAACCGAACCTCACCGTTCTCTGGTCCCCTCGCTTGCCGGATGGTTTCAAACGTTTCTGTGCTAAATTGTCCATCCAAACGTCTTCGATTCAGTATGAAAACGACGAATTGATGCGTCCTAACAGCGGTGACGACTATGCTATCGCCTGCTGCGTATCACCAATGCGTATCGGTAAAGAAATGCAGTTCTTCGGCGCTCGTTGTAACCTCGCTAAATGCTTGCTCTATGCAATCAACGGCGGTGTCGATGAAAAACTCAAAAAACAAGTTGGACCTAAATATCGTCCGATTACTTCCGAATACCTTGATTTCGATGAAGTAATGGAACGTTTTGACGACATGATGGAATGGTTGGCCGGCGTTTACGTGAATGCCCTCAACATCATTCACTACATGCACGATAAATATGCATACGAAAAATTGGAAATGGCGCTTCACGACCGCAAAGTTACGCGTTGGTTTGCCACCGGTATTGCCGGTTTATCCGTAGTAGCCGACTCCTTGTCCGCTATTAAATATGCCAAGGTAAAACCGATTCGTGATGAAAACGGGGTAGCTGTTGATTTTGAAATCACAGGGGATTTCCCTAAATACGGTAACGACGATGACCGTGTTGATGATTTGGCGGCCTTCGTTGTATCCGCATTCATGAACAAAATCCGTAAACATCCTACCTACCGCGAAAGTGTGCCTACCATGTCCCTTTTGACAATTACATCCAATGTAGTATACGGTAACGCCACCGGTAGCACACCGGACGGCCGTAAACAGGGTACACCGTTTGCACCGGGCGCTAATCCGATGCACGGACGCGACTCTCACGGGGCTGTTTCTTCCATGGCGTCAGTTGCCAAAATGCCTTGGCGTGATGCGAGCGACGGTATTTCCAACACCTTCTCCATCATTCCGGATGCGCTTGGCAAAAATGGCGAAACCATGGTTCGTATGAGTGATTTAGACATCGATCTGGATCTTGATGCAGTTTTACAGAGCGATATGCCGACCGGTTTACCTGTCAATAATGAAAACCTGGCCTGTCGCGAGCCTAATGTTTCCATTTCCGAAAAAGAGGACAAGTAATATGAGCAACGAACAACAAATCGATAATTTAGTAGAGTTATTGGATGGCTATTCTGAAAAAGGCGGTCATCATTTGAACGTCAACGTTTTCGACCGTGAAATGCTCCTCGATGCACAGCAGCACCCTGAAAAATATCCACAGTTGACCGTTCGTGTATCCGGTTATGCCGTGCACTTCAACAAATTGACGAAACAACAACAGGATGAAGTTATTTCTCGTACCTTCCACGAACAAATGTAACTTCTATCCCTCCCCTTCTCAGTAGTTATATATAGTGCAATAGGCTCCCCGTATCGAGGAGCCTATTGTCATATAAGGGTGTAAAAAATCTCCCTTTGCCCTTCGCATTTTGTATTTTGCTTCTTACTGGTAATTCTTTTGCTTCTATTTTTTATTACGAAAGGCGTATTATGATTGGACGAATTCATTCTCTGGAAACCATGGGCACCGTTGACGGCCCCGGTGTACGAATGGTGCTATTTTTACAGGGCTGCCCGATGCGCTGTGCCTATTGCCATAACCCGGATACGTGGGATGCGCAGCAAGGTAAAAATATTACCATCGAAGAAGTATGGGAACAATTTGAGCGCAATCAGAGTTTTTATAAAAACGGCGGCCTCACCGTCACCGGTGGCGAAGCATTAATGCAGCTGCCATTTGTTATCGAGCTATTCAGCTACTTTAGAGAACGAGGCATTCATACTTGCCTTGATACGAGCGGTATCTACTTTGAAGAAAGCAAACGAGAGCAATACGAAAAGCTGATGGCCGTAACAAGTCTCGTTATCTTAGATTTAAAAGAAATCGACGACGACAAACACAGAGCCTTGACCGGTCAAAGCAATAACAAATTTTGAAATTTGCCCGCTTCATCGATGAGCACAATGTGCCGATTTGGGTGCGCCATGTTGTGGTGCCTACTATAACGGATAACGCAGATCGTTGGTATCGACTCGGCTTTTTCGCCGGCTCTTTGAAAAACCTGGAGACCATCGACTGCCTGCCGTATCACGTGATGGGTACGGCTAAGTACAAGGAAATGGGTATTGCCTATCGCCTGGAAGGCATCCCACCGGCCAGCAAAGCCTTAGCATCCAAAGCATCAAAAGTGGTGCTGGAAGGGATAAAAGCGTATCGGCGGCATTGGTGGAGTGCGTTGGCACCGGCTCAGGAATAGCAGTCGCCTACAGTATTCTAATTACATTGGAATTGCAAAATAAAAGCCCCATATACCTATCTTTCAGTCCCAACCCATTCGGCTAATGGACATTCAAGATAGGTATATGGGGCTTTTTTCTCTAAGCACATTCCGCCGTAATTCGGATCACTGTTGTGCAACTAGCAATTCCCGCGGCCGGCGCAACTCAGAAGAATGCGGAAATCTTTTATCCCTTCTACAGACTAAACATTGAGACTACTTAGTGAATCGCCTAAGAGCGATTTGCTGCAGGCCGGAAGGTTGCCTTCACCATGCGATAGCCGTGGTGGAAAATTAATTTGAAACAACCTATTGAATATTCAAATCAGCTAATAGTTGCCCTACGTGTTCTTTAGCTTTTACTCCACGGTAGATATGGGTTAACACGCCTTTTTCGTCGATGACAAAGGTGGACCGTTCGATGCCGATGGAGGTTTTGCCGTAGAGTTTCTTCTCTTTCATGACACCGTAGGCATTACAAAAGGCTTCATCGGTGTCGGCCAAGAGATTGAATTGCAGATCGTATTTTTCTTTAAAGTTCACATGACGTTTTACCGTGTCGCGACTGACACCCAAAACAACATAACCGGCATCTTGCAATTTTTTGTACGCTTCATTGAATTGTTGTGCTTCAATGGAGCAACCAGGAGTATTGTCTTTCGGATAGAAATATAAAATAACTTTTTGCCCTGCTAAATCTTTTAAGTTAACGGTTTCATTGACATCATTTACAACGGAAAAATCCGGTGCTTTGTCACCTACTTTTAAGTCTGACATAAGATTCACTCCCAACATAGAATTAATTAAACTACTGATTACAGAAAACTGAATCTAGTTTTTTAATTATACTATGCTTTAGGTTCTTCTTCTATAATATCATAAAGTTTTTAAAAATTTCAGGGTCACAAGGATACTCTTCACCATTAACACCACGAATTACCCAATCCCCCGGATTTGTGCGTACTACGCCGTTTAACGTTAATAAATAACGTTCCCCGTCTTCTCGTATAGCAGTTAATTCATTCGGTTTATGACGGATAGCTATAGCTTGTTCCTCATAGCTTTTCTTATCATAATAAAGAGCATGTGTTTCTGATGCACAAAATTCAACCAATACTTCCGAAATAACAATTGGATTGTCCTTATTTTTACACACATTCACAATATACTGTGCAAAATGAGGATCAAAATTTAGTTCCAAAGGAACTTCCGTTTCGTCAGAAACATCTTTATAAATTCTTATTTGTAACAGCTCCGAATCAATAACGAGCCATCGATAATCCAATTTATATGCCCCGGCTAATACACTGGCTAAATTTTCTTTCTCAGTCATGCCCTTACCTCCTTACCTATAAAAGAATGTCCGGTATTCGCTTTAACACTCATCAACATTCTATTAGGCTTGCGATTGCCAATCTGCCGGATAGGTAACATAAACAAATCTTGCTTTACCTTTTACAGAAAACTGAATTGAACTTCCCTTTGGAATCAAAAGGATTTCACCCGGTCCGGCTGTAATCGTCTCGCCATTAATAATAATACTTAACTCACCATCAATTACATAATCAATTTCATCATAATTCAAAGTCCAGTCGAATGTAGTGTCTTCCATAAACATCAAGCCACAGCCTAAACGTGGACTTTCATCTAATGAAAACAAATCTTTAGTATATACTTTATCATTAGGGTTCCCGGTATCCAATCGATCTTCTTCAGTTACATCAATCATTGGTAGCTTTACTACACCGACACCACTATTTGATATAGACTTAGTAACCATTAATTTTTCGTTCACAACTTGGCGCACTAATGTTTCTATCATTTCACGAGTGATATTTGACATTTTCAGCACCTCATTTCTTAGCTTTTGCCATAATGCGTTTAGACATAAACATAGCGACTAAAATTGCAGTTACACCGGCTACCAATTTGCCTACAATCATAGGGAAGATCATCTCTTTAGCCACACCGGCAGTAAAACCTAAATGATCTCCAAGGACAAAGGATGCCGAAACAGCGAATGCAACATTCAAGATTTTTCCGCGTGTATCCATATCTTTGAGCATTTGGAACATAGGGATATTGTTTGCTAATGTTGCTACCATACCGGCTGCAGCTACTTCATTCATACCTAAAGCCGAACCCATTTTCATAAGCGGTTTGTTAAATACTTTAGTGATAAAAGCCACCAAACAAAATGCACCGGCTAAAGTCAACGCAATACCACCTACGATTTCAATCCCCTCAGTTACAGGTGCAATACCTTCAATTACAGTAATACCAACCAATAATTGTAATGCTCCTAAAATTAGACCAAGTACAGCAACAATTACAACCCCTTGTCCAAAAACGGTAAAGCATTTAATCATCATTCCGGGCCAACCAAAGGCCTAAAATAACAAGCACTGCAAAAATTACGATAGGAACTAAGTTGGCTAAAATCATACCTAAACTCATACCGGCAGCCAAACCGCCTGCTAAACAACCTAAAGGAGTCGTAACGATGCCACATAATACTCCTGTTGCCAAATACTGATGATCTTCTTTTTCAATAATTCCCAAAGCAACCGGAATTGTAAATACAATAGTAGGCCCCATCATAGCACCCAAGATAGCACCGGCAAATAAACCGGCTTCCGGATTTAATGCCATTTGTTGAGCTAACGCAAAGCCCCCCATGTCATTGGCCAATAAAGTGGTCGCAAACATTGATGGGTCAGCTCCCAACATTGTATAAACAGGAACAACTATCGGACTTAACACTTTAGCTAATATAGGTGCGATGGTAATAATCCCCACCATTGACATTGCTAAAGCACCCATTGCCATTATTCCTTCTTCAAATTTTTCACCTAAACCAAGTTTATTGCCAATACACTTATCTATGCCCCCTATAATCATAAAGAGGACCATGATATACATAATAATTTCATTAATACTCATAGTTGCATCTCCTAACCGGCGGTATCAATCGAGTCAATAACCCCAACAATCATTGCATCGATAGGCGTATTAAGATTTTCTGCAGAAATTCTGGCCGCCGCACCTAATGTAACCAATACGGTATCACCGATACCGGATCCGGCATTATCTGCCGCCACAAATGATTCTTTCTCGGTTACCCCATCGACTTCTAACTCTCTAACAATCATAAATTTCCAACCATTAAGCTTTTCATCTTTTCTGGTAGACCATAAACTACCAATCACTTTAGCAATCAGCACAGTATCACTCCTTATAAATTCAAATTATGCTCTCGAATATAATCCTGCGCTAATGGCGTAAGTCGTGCATTTGTCGGCATTTTTTCTCCGGAATTTACCATTTCAACTACTTTAGCAACCGTAATAAATACCGGTTTTAATGTTGAGTTGCTATTTTTCCGTTTTACTTCATTACTTTTTTTGCCCGTATACACAGATTGGACATTATCGCCAAAAGAAACTCCAAACTGTTTACACTTACTTAATATACTCTGCCATTGTTGCTTTAATGCATATGGAATAGATCCATTATTCATCTTAGTGATTTCAGGAATCCGATGTATAATCACCGGCCTTCGCAGTAATAAAGATTCCACAATTTTTTTCGTGGTATCATTTTGCGGCATAAGATGTGCCACTTCACTTAACTCAGGCAATGACAAAAACTCAATATTTAATGCTTGCTTATGGTCGGTAATATTAATGTTTTCAGCTTGTATACCGGATACTTTTTCTTCATGTCTTATAATCTGTTTCATAGCATCCTTAGTATCACTACTCAATGCATTAATTCCAATTTTGGGTTTAACATTTTTATCAGAAATTTCTTTCCAAATTCGATTAGTAATAGTTTGAACAATAGTCTCTAATTCACTTAATGTCATAACTATCACCTCTATTCTATAATTTCCCCAAGATCACCATTTTTCAAGTCACAGGCATTAGCTTCATCAAAGTCAATATGCATAAAAGTTTGATACTTAGGGCTTACTCTTATAACTACATCATCAAAAATAAGTGGTCTATCCGTATGAGTTTTTACTTTTACAATTTGCCCATTAGTAACGCCTAAACGTGCTGCATCAGCCTCTGCTACATGAACATGCCGTTTAGCGACAATACAAGCTTCCTCTAAGGCTATATGTCTATCTTTATTTACGATTATTATTCCGGCTGAGCCTTTCAAATCCCCACTTTCTCGAGTAGGTGCTTTCACGCCCAACAACCGAGCATCGGTTAAAGAAACCTCTACTTGAGAATGTTCTCGCTCGGGTCCTAAAAATAACAACATTAGTTAGCATCCCTTTAGGCCCTACCAAATTTACACGCTCTTGGCAAGCAAACTGTCCGGGTTGCGATAATTCTTTAACTTTAGTTAACTCATAGCCTTCACCGAACAAACGCTCTATATCTTGCCTACATAAATGAACATGTCGACCAGAACCTTCAATTACAAAAGTCTTATCTTTATTTGGTAATACTTCTCCAATTTGTTTCAATACTTCATTAACAATATCATCTATAACATTCACCCTATCACCTCCTTACGAATTATCAAGGATTCCTTTTATCTGACTGATCCAGTCAGAAAACGATTGTGAAATTGTATTGTACGGCTTTAATAAACTTTCAACATATTCCAATTGTCGCCGCAGAGACATCACTGAGCATTGCCAAAGACGCCATGAGCATAATTTAAAATTAAATACTTGCGGCGGTAATGATAATTCCATCTGTAAGGGCACTTTATATTGTTTTACTTTAAATTCTTCAAGTGCCAATTGCTGTCGTTGCCAATATTGCCAAAGCTGTTCATCAAAAAATCATCCGCTAACAAAGGGAAATATAACAAATCTCGAAGTTTTAATATTTCATTATCCAGATAACTTAACTCATCATGACAATATACTTCCCTAGCACACGATGTTGATGTCTGCAAGTTATCGGAATCGTTTGAATTTTGGCTAAGCTGCAAAACCTGAATTTGATGTTCTCGTAAATAGGATTGAGCTGATGGCGTAATTATACTAGGTTCAGATACCTTTAATGCTTCGCCGCTATGAAGTTGTTGTTTCCGTAATAATTGACGTATTGTTTCTTCAGTTATAACTTTCATAGGAACCCTTTCTTATGAATAGAGAGCGCTTTACGCGCTCTCTATCACTACTTACGCACTGCCCGTAATTTCGTAACCGGTAAATTATTCAGCTTTGCCAGGTAAAATTGCATCTACTTCAGTATGTGGACGTGGAATTACGTGTACTGATAAAAGTTCGCCTACGCGTTCAGCAGCTGCTGCACCAGCATCAGTAGCTGCTTTTACAGCACCAACATCACCACGAACCATAACTGTTACCAAACCGCCGCCAACTTGTTCTTTACCGATAAGTGTTACATTCGCAGCTTTTACCATTGCATCTGCCGCTTCAATAGCGCCAACCAAACCTCTTGTTTCAATCATTCCTAATGCATTTGTGCTCGACATAATAATTACCTCCTAAAAATAACTAGTGAACATTAAAATTAAAATAATTTGTAATATATCTAATTAATATTATTACCATCCAAATAAAAGCTATTTCAATTTAGCCATAATTTGTTCTACAATAGCACGAATAACTACTTCTTGTGATTCAACTCCTAATGTAGCACCAACAGGCACACTATCGGCGTTTTCAGTTTTACGTAAATCTTCCAATTCGCGGACACCATACGCTACTCTTCGTAAAGTTAAAAAATTCTGAGGACCTACGTTATCTGATGTAGCACTGCCCCCCACTGCTCCACACCCCAAAGTTAATGAAGGTGTGATATTAGTAGTAGCTCCGATTCCGCCCAACGCCCCCGGCGTATTTACAAGTAATCTTGACACCGGTTTACGTAAACCGAATTCACGTACAACATCATTATTTTCAGTATGAATAATTAGAGTATGACCTGCACCTTCATTCTCTAAGATGCGAATCGATAAATCACAAGCTTCTTCCCAATTAGCAACCGTATAAAAAGCAAGAATTGGCGCTAATTTTTCATGAGAGTACGGATACTTAGGTCCTACTCCGGTTTCAGGTGCAACTAATAAAATTCGATCGGATGGAATTTCAAGGCCAACCAATTTAGCGATAACTTGTGCTGACTTCCCGACGATTGCAGGGTTCATAGTCCCATTAGCACGTAGAATAAAGGTACCTAAACGTGTAGCTTCTTCCGGGTTTAAAATGTATGCGCCCTGGGCCTCTAACTCTTTTAAAATTGCATCTTTATTAACAGTTTCAGCAATGATGGATTGTTCTGAGGCACAAATAGTACCATTATCAAACGTTTTGGAATCAATAATTCTCTTTACTGCTAATTTAACATCCGCACTTCTTTCGATATAAGCAGGACCGTTGCCCGGACCAACGCCCAAAGCAGGTGTACCGGAAGAATAAGCAGCCTTTACCATAGCCGAACCACCGGTTGCTAAAATTAAATCTGTATTCTTACTTTTCATCAATTCGGCAGTGCCTTCCATGGTCGGCATTGTCATATAAGATACAGCATCTTCAGGTGCTCCGATTCCTTTCAATGCTTTGCGAATAATTTTTACGGTTTCACCAATACATTTAATTGCTGTAGGATGTGGTGAAAACACAATACTATTAGCCGCTTTTAACGCAATCAAAGATTTGAAAATTACTGTAGATGTCGGATTTGTTGACGGTACCAAACCGGCAATAACACCTACCGGAACAGCGACTTCCATAACCTTATTAACTCTATCATCATTAATGACACCAACCGTTTTCATATCTTTCATATGAGCATAAACTTGTTTTGATGCAAACGCATTTTTTAAAACTTTATCTTCCCATTTACCGAATCCGGTTTCTTCATGGGCTAGTTTTGCTAAACGAACACGTTCTTTATAAGTCGCTTCGCAAACGGCTTTTGTAATATCATTAATTTGACTTTGTGTAAGTACTGCTAATTTTTTTTGGGCTTCTTTTGCTTTTGCCAAAAGAAGACGAACCTCTTGAACGGATTGTAAATCCTTATCAACTAAGTTCAAAACGTGCCACCTCGTTTCACTTCATCTATAATCACTTTAATGAGGGCCTCTTTATTGGCAAATTTAATTGCTGTTCGTTTCATACCGTGTACATTCATGGCATATGCTTTTTTACGCAAATCTACAACTTTATACGCCATTAATTTTTTTCGTAATGCACTCTCATCAAAATTTTTCTTTTGTTCTTCTATATCTTCAGTTTCCAAAGCTACCTGTGTCTCTGAATTCTTTTCAGGATCACCGGCAAGGTCTTCTAACGGTTCTGTCTCAGAAGTCTTTAACCCATTATTTGTGTTTGCTGTTATTAACTCTTTATCTGCATCATCAGATTCAGCACTTTGTGCTAACTTACCACCCATTAACTTTGCAATAGCTTCATCAGCTCGTGAGATTACATGACTCGTGCAGTAGCAACCAAGCTGTTTCGCTATAACTACGGCCGCATCAACCGCCGCTTGAACTGCTGCTACATCACCGACAAGCAAAATCGTTCTTCGACCGCCACCTACACGTTGTTCACTATTCAATTCCACATTTGCAGCCTTTAAGGCTGCATCAGCAGCACTAACAGCACCTAGGAAACCTCTTACTTCTACCATGCCTAGTGCCTTCATTTAGTCCTCCTTAATAGCTTAATGGATTATCAGCTACATTCTGAATAGCTTGAGCAAATGCGGTACATGCTGCTTTACAAGCAGATTGACTACCTGTTAACAAGCCACCGCCAAAGTTAGTTTCAGATGGAGGACCATAAAATACACATAATCTAACATCTGCAGCTTTTAATGCCGCATCAAGGCCAACCATAGCTTCACAAGGTGGAGACAATTAAATAGGCAATAGCTTCACCTTCATTAATTTTCGCCGATTTAGATAAAAAACGACCGGATCGAGAAATTACATGTGCAAAATATGGTATTGAAACCATCTTCATTAGCACTGATAAAACTAGCTTCTTCTGTAATTACATGTACTGCGGTTTCTAAGCCACTAGTAATTTCTGCCGGACTTGGACCGGCTAAAATCCCGATAACTTCACCAGCTAATTTAGTAGATGCGTTACCGGCACCACCATAAAAGCTATTAGCATAAACAACATCAACTTCTGCGGTTTTTGTAGCTTCATCCAAAGCAACATATGTAACATCATCACAGTCTGCCGTAATGATGCCCAATGATCTTTGAGCACTTGTCAAACCTAATTGCGTTGCAAGTCCGGCATCCACATTAGGAATAATTTGTACGCTCAATACGTTAGCACCTAAACGTTGATTTTTCACAAACGTCCCTCCTTTACCTATTTCAATTCAATACCGGATTTTTCTTTTCCAACATGTTTTTAATAATATCTGCAATATAGGCACCTGCTTCTACAGCCGGTGTACCACCTTTATGTATATTAGACACTACAGTACGTCGTGATTCAGGCATTCCTACGGTAGGTCGATATGCTATATATGCACTCATTGATTCAGCTGTTACCAAGCCTGGGCGTTCGCCCACAAAGAGACATACCACATCAGCATCACTAATTTCGCCGATTGGATCCATTGCCGGTACACGACAATACTTAACAAATAAAACCTTATCAAAATCGAGATTGTATTTTTTAAGGCCCTGTTTTAAAGCCGGAATAACATCACGAATATTTGCTTCAATGGCTGCTGAACTTAAGCCATCACCTACAACGACTTGAAGTTTGGCGCCTTTTTTGACATTCTGTTTAATAATTTCGGTATTGGCTTCGTCAAAGATTCGACCATGATCCGGTCTCGTAATATATTCATCTTTATTTTTGCATACCGTTCGAACCGGAATAAATCCCATTTCTTCAACCAATTCAGGATTAACATCTGAGAATACCGCATCTTGAGCAGCTGCATGATCCGCCCGGAAGCGCAAAACCGACTGTGTTTTATATCGGGTTCCGCAACGGCCTACACCCAACCGTGCAGCCGTATAACTTTTCATTTTCAAATAACCTTCTCTATCATGCGGATTATCTACTAACAATTGCTTCTTTAAATCGACTTCTGAAATATCCGGTAGAAATTCATTTGAAATAATATTACTCCCGACAGAATCGCCTAACTTATTTACTTCTTTGGTCCGTTTGGCAGGTTCAACGCTATCTAATCCTTTAGCTTTTACTAACTCACCTAAAATAGATTCAATCATCCCTTTTAATTCTGTTTCATTCATCCTTATCACCTCGCTTATTTCAAGAATACAGATGCATCGCCTGCTATTGGAGTCAATTTACCATTATCCATAAAGCCCATCTTTTCCAACCAAATTTCAAATTCTTTAATGGGACGTAAATTAAACATATCGCGAATTGTTGCCGTTTCATGAAAACCGGTAGTTTGATAGTTCAACATAATATCGTCAGCATGTGGAATACCCATGATATATGTACAACCTGCACTTGCTAAAAGTATTGTCAGGTTTTCCATATCATTTTGATCCGCTTTCATATGATTGGTGTAACATACATCACAGCCCATAGAAATACCGGTTAGTTTACCCATAAAGTGATCTTCTAAACCGGCACGAATAACTTGTTTAGAGTCATATAAATATTCCGGTCCGATAAAACCAACTACTGTATTTACGATATAAGGGTCAAATTTTTTAGCAAAGCCATAGCATCTTGCTTCCATTGTTACTTGGTCGGCTCCGTTATGTGCATCTGACGATAATTCGGACCCCTGTCCTGTTTCAAAATACATTACATTAGGTCCTGCTACACGACCTTCTCTTAAAGCCAATGCTTTTGCTTCTTCCAACGTTGCAGCATTAAGACCGAAAGCAGTATTACCTTTTTCAGATCCCGCTATAGATTGGAACACCAAGCCTGTTGGTGCACCTTGACGAATTGCTTCCATTTGAGTCGTTACATGTGCCAATACACAGGTTTGAGTTGGAATATCCCATTCACTTCTGAACTCTTCAAATTTATGTAGAATTCTTTTTACACTTTCCACTGAATCATCAACCGGATTTAATCCAATTACGGCATCACCGATGCCATAGGATAAACCTTCCATAACCGATGCCATGATACCGTCAATATTATCAGTTGTATGGTTAGGCTGTAATCGAGCCGAGAATGTACCTGGTCTACCGATTGTTGTATTAGCCGTTTTTTCAATACGAATTTTTTTCGCTGCAACGATTAAATCCATATTTGACATGAGCTTACATACAGCCGCAATCATTTCAGCAGTCAATGCGCGTCTAACAAACTTAATATCATTATCCGTAGTGGTATCAGATAATAACCATTCTCTTAATTCTTCAACGGTCCAGTTCTTAATAGAATCAAAAATTCGAGTGTTAACCTGATCAATAATAATTCGTGTTACTTCATCTTCATCATAAGGTACAACAGGATTATTAAATAAGTCGTTTAGCGTAAGTTGTGCTAAAACTGTTTTTGCTGCTACGCGTTCTTCAGCAGAAGCCGCCGCTACTCCGGCAAACTTATCCCCTGATTTTTCTTCATTAGCCTTGGCCAATACTTCCTTCACAGAGCCGAACTCATACGTATTACCAAAGAGTCGAGTCTTTAAAATCATGCTTCCATCACTCCTTCTAATTAAAAACAAGTGTTTTGATAATGACCGGCAATACATTACCTCCGGCCACAGGCGTACCAATATCTATATAATCACCGTTTTCGGCGACAATAGAATCAATGCAAACAAACGGACTTTTTTCCGGTAACATAGAATATATGCTATTGCCCAAAGCTTTCGCCATATCTTCAGTCACAATAATCAATAAGGGAAATCCGGCTTCTCGTAATTTTGCTACCCCTTCTGTAATTCCCATTGCATAGCGCTGAATATCTGCAAATGACGGAGATTTTATTCCTTGAAAAGAAAGGGCCACATTTGTTAATTGATTATCATCCGTTAGATACCAATCTAATTTACTACGAATTTGAGCGGCCAATTCCGAAGCTTTTAATTGTTCATCCTCTTTAGCAAGTTTTAAAACCGGCACATTTTTTATAGGTAAAATTTCATCCGTATAACTGATAGTTGAGCCACTAACTTCTGCCGTATGAGAACCGGCACCAACCACTGTTGCCCGTATTGTTTCTACTGTGTCAAGCACATGACATTTGGTAAAAAATAATGAATTTTTTATACGATTGCCCAATAATAATCCAACATCACCATATTGAAACCAATCTGTAACGTTATCAGCCTTTATACAATCAGCAACACCGCCGGAAAAAGTAACTGCATTAACATCTGTCTTTATTTTTAAGTCATGATGTGTAATTAACAGATTATAGAATGGCGTTTCTTCGCCTAATCCTATAGATTGTTCCAATGCGTTCACCAATTCATCTATAATAGGCATCAAGTCCTCCGGCACCACATGATTACCAACTGCTAAAGATAAATGCTTTTTCTCTATAATTTCTAATATTTTAGGTGCTATATATGTAATAGTATGACTATCGGAATCTATCTTAATAAGCCTGCCACCAATATCGAAGCAAGCTGTATCAACAACATCGCCGGCTCTAAACATTGCCAGATTACTAGTACCTCCACCTATATCAAAATTAACTATATTACCTCTATGTTCACGTGATAAGGTTTCAGTTCCGGCCCCTTTACCGGCAATTATACTTTCCAAATCAGGACCGGCCGTAGCCACTACAAAATCTCCGGCATATCCGCTTAAAGCCTGTAATACTTTTGATGAATTAGATTTTCGAGCTGTTTCACCGGTTATAATGACTGCGCCCATTTTTATATCATCCTTAACAATGCCGGCCTTATCATATTGTAAAGCTACGAATTCTTTTATTTTATTTTCGTCAATTTCAACTTGATTAATAAGCGGAGTAAAAATAATATCACTTCGATAGATAACTTTTTTATCGGAAATTTCTATTCGCGGTACCGTAAACGCAGATGCAAAATTCTCTACGGTCAACTCTGATAAAATAAGCTGTGTTGTGGATGTCCCTAAGTCAATCCCTACCGTCAATAGTGTTTCTTTATCCATGTGGCCTCCTTTCTTAACGATACAAAAAAGGCGCTTAAGCATAAGAAATAAAAATCATTCTTTGCTTAAGCGCCTTTGCCTTCGCTATACAACTACATCGTTGCTTTTTTGAAATCGAAAATATACTTTTGTCCCCGATTTACCGGACTCAATATTTAATTTACCTTTTAATTTATCTTTGACGTATCCATTGATGATAAGAAGCCCTAAACTATCAGCTTTGACAGTCTTAGTATCAAATCCACAACCATCATCGGATACCTCAATATAAATTTTAGAGTCTACTATTTTACCGATAATCTGCACTTTTCCTGACTGATTAGGTAAATATGCATGATCAAAAATATTTTGTAATAATTCATTTACAATCAAAGAGATTGTAACAACTTGGTCAGTTGTTACGTATATTGAGTCATCTACATGCATAAATATTTCAATATCTCTGAAATTTCCAAACATATGATGGAAATTATGGATGACTGTAGTTAACGTTTGTTTTAACGAAGTATAACTGTCAACTTGTTTAGAAAGTAACTCATGAGTTGACGCAATCGTCATAATACGCGATATGCTATCATGCAACACTTTCTTCGTTTCGTCTGACTGAGCCCTCCGTTCTTGTATCTTCAATAAAGATACTATTGACTGCAAGTTGTTCTTTACACGATGATGAATTTCACGAATAGCAACTGCTTTTAATACAAGTTCTTCTTCTCGCTTTTTTACCTCTGTTGTATCCTGAATAATCACAACTAAACGCTGCTTATTTTTAATCCAACTGTACTTAATCGTAAAATAATACTGCAAATAATGGGTCTCCACATCAAAAAACCAATTACTTGATGAGCGTTCTGCACGAAATTTAATATAATCAAATGTATAATAGTCTAATGTTAAATTATCATAAAATAAACCAATTATTTCATCTTGATAACCCAATTTTTTATACAATTGCTTTGCTTCTTCATTGGCCGTTATTAAATAACCATCGCCATCGAAAATAAGGACATTTTCAGATAATCGATCTACGAAAAAGTACTGTGCCTCTTCTTCCGCACTCATAATAGTACTTGGCTTTAAATCATTAGAAGTGGCCATTCCAGGCGTTCCTGCATCAGTTTCTACAATTAAAACACCGATAGTTTTGTCCAATAATTTTATGGGGTAAATATTTTGTGTAATTAGTTTTCCTTCTTGAGATACCGCAATAAGCCCTAATGTATTTAAACCGGTTGCAATAGATCGTAAAACACCTGGTTCATTTTCCAATAAAGCATCTAATCCTACTACCGTCTTTTCATACATAGACGGCTTAATTAAAGGCTGTCTATGATATACCACTAAAGCAGATTTCGTTACTTCATTATAAATGTCAATAAATACATCTGCATCAGGATATAATAACGAATCAGCCAAATGATATATAACTTGTACTAATTCTTTAACTTCATCCGCAGTTAAGTCCGAATAGGTATCACACAGTTTGCGTAAAATTGCTTCATCCGGATTACCTATATCTAACGCCATATCATTCACTATCCATTATAATTAATTCAGCAATTTCACTCATTTTAGAGCGTCTATCCATACTCAAGCGGCGTAATTTTTTATAGGCTTCATCCTCAGTAATTTTTAAATCACGGCATAGAATTCCTTTAGCCTTTTCAATTACTTTCCGTTCTTCTAAACGAAGCTTTAATCCCTCAGTTTCTTGTTCTAAATTTTCAGTTTGTTGCCCCTTAGCGATTGCTACTTCAATAGTCGGAATAAGAGATTTTTCATCAATTGGTTTAATTAAATAGCCTGTTGCACCAAGCTTTTTCGCTTTTTCTGTATTTTCAAAATCTCCATAAGCAGTTAAAAAAACTATACTGCTCGCCAATTTATCTTGCGCAACTTTTTTTGCTGCCTTTAAACCATCAAGTACCGGCATTTGAATATCCATCAATACTAAATCCGGTTTTACATTACGGCAAATCTCTACTGCCTCAAAGCCATCGGCTGCTTCGCCGCTTACTTCATAGCCTGCATCTGTTAAGATATCTTTAATATCTAAACGAGTTATTGGCTCATCATCGACAATAACTATTCTTCCTCGCATAAGTAGGTCTCCTCGATTTCTTAAGTTCTGGTAATTTCACAACCTAATGCAAATTTTAAAATATTTCGTAGCCCGTCCACAACAGCTCGCAACGCCGTTTCAACGGAACTAACATCACCATAAATAACCACCGATCCGGAGAATCGGTCTACAAAACCAATTTTAACATCACCACTTTTAGTTGCTATATCAACAGCGATTATAGCTGCTTCTGCCGGTGTTATTGTTAAAATCCCAAGTGCATTGTATACATCACTGGGTAATCCCAACTTGCCATAAATCTCCTTAGCCGGATTGGCAATAATATGGGCTAGCGTTATCTGTTTCCCAGGAACGTATTCTTGAATCATACGCTGTTTTTCTTCCATAGCCACACCTTTCCAGCATTACCTTATCAGACTGACGGTTAAGCAATTTGATTTAAAATATTTTTAATATCATCTGCCGTAGGTATTCTTGGATTAGCAGCTGTACATGCATCAGCTAACGCAGCTTTTGCAATAGCATCACCGCTCTCCATAATTTCACTACGATTAAACCCACAATCAGTTAATGTTAAAGGCATTTTCAGAGTACTCTGTAAATGCTTAATCTGCCGAATTAAAGCAGCCACTCCGATTCTCGGATTTACACTAGTTGTCGCTTTAACAATATTCGCCAATCTAGTATATTTCTTAGCAGCATATAAATCTTTGTTTTGATAATCACCATTATACGCCACAATATGCGGCAATAAAATAGCATTGATTCGTCCATGCGGTACATGGAATCTACCGCCGATAGCGTGTGCCATACCGTGATTTAATCCCAAGTTCGTCAAATTAAATGCCATACCGGCCATACAGGAAGCCACATGCATCTGTTCTCTGGCATAACTATTCGTACCGTTCGAAAATGCTTCCGGCAAATATTCAAACACTAATTGAATTGCATATTCAACTAATACTTTTGCCATAACATTTTCATTCAATGATACATAGGATTCAATTAAATGAACTAAAACGTCCATGCCTGTATCAGCCGTAATACTAGGCGGTACACTCATTACTAAGCGAGTATCTAAAATTGCAATATTAGGTTGTATTTCATCGGTAACAATCGGATATTTTGTTCCTGTTTCCAGCATTGTGATTACTGAAAAATTTGTTACTTCTGAACCGGTACCACTTGTGGTCGGTACAGCAATAAACATTAAATCTTTATTGGCTTTAACGCGATTGCCGAAATACAACATAGCTTTCCCCGCATCAATAGCAGATCCACCACCTACTGAAATAATTGCATCAGCATTTGATTCTACTAAGTGACTTACACCGGCAGCGACTACTTCAGTCGGCGGATCCGGAACAATATCACTAAAAATCTCTACTTCAGCAAAGTCTAAGTTCTCCGTTACATGTGAAATCATTCCAGACTGAACCATAAATGGATCCGTCACTATGAAAACCTTTTTTACAGGGAGATCACGAAGACCTTGCAACGCATCTTCCCCTACCCATAGTGTCGTAGGAAATTTAATTTTCTGCATACATGCTCTCCTGCTTAACAAATAAAAAAAGAAGCCCTCACGGAATACACCCTCCGTTTAAGCTTCATTGCAAACCATGCACGCTATTGTACACGAAAATCTTATAACAATAATTTATACTTAACCAAAAAAAATGTCAATAAAAATTACGTATTTCAATTATGCATAATCTATATACTATTTCAAATTTTCTCCGATTTATACCTAAATTAGCAGTTATTTTAACTTGTTCTCGCTTTGACTATGATATAACACCCGATGACAAAAGGGTTCTTTACACTTATAACAAAAGGGCATGGAGTACTAACTCCATGCCCTTTTCCTATTTTTGAACTAATGTCACACTCCACTGTGCTGTGCTCTCTCATCATTGAACGACTAACATTAGTCCATCAATAGACGCACGTCTCTGTGCAAGACAGATTAATACATGCCGGTTTATTTTCTGCATTAATTCCAGTGAAGTACTACAATGCCACAAAAACAACATCCTGTCTTACCTCGAAACAGCATGTGTAATGAAATCCGCGAAAGACCTGACTTAGGCAAAAGCCATCACAGTGGCGGGACCGTGTTAGATTCTCACTAACTTCCATCGTCAGATTTCATATTTCTATTAATCTAAAAGTAATAATAACATATCTTAATCAATTCTGCAAGAACAGGATAATCCCAATAATTATTTTATATTTTTGGTCTTAGCATTATGAAATACTTCAGCACTTCTGGTATAAAATATATCTTCCATACCTTGTTTAGTGTTTAAGTATCTTGCTAAAGCATAAAAATAGTCTGATAATCGATTAACAAACATAACCAACTCTCCCGGTATTTTCGCGGTCATCTGTAATCGAACTATTCGTCGTTCGGCCCGTCTTGCAATCGTCCGTGCCATGTGAATCATACTGGCCTCACGAGTTCCACCGGGCAAAATAAAACGATTAATCTCCGGTGATTTAGCCGTATACTCATCAATTCGGGCTTCCAACCATGATATAGCATCAACAGGTAAAGTTATTTCTCGATTTAACGACTCCGGAGTTGCTAAATCAGTACCTACATCAAATAAGAAATGCTGTAAATGTTGTAATTCATTTTTTTCCTCGAATAAAGACGAATCAAATTGCGATATAGCATAACCAATCCACGAATTTAATTCATCAATAGTACCATAGGTATCTACTCGATCTGAATCTTTTGATACTGCAATACCGCCCACTAAACGGGTCATCCCCTTATCGCCGGTTTTAGTGTAAATTTTCATAGTAAAGCTCCTTTCTCATTACATGGTATATATATCATTGAAATACCGGTAATTATAGAGAATATTATGAGAATCACTAATTTTTCCTCATTAAAAATCCTCTTTCAAAGCCACTATGCTTTATTTACACTTCATTGTGTTAACTTGATAATACAAATAAGCCTCATTTTTGTCAATTTACTAATTATCATAGATTGCTGACTATTTACATTTATTTAAAAATCCTGTATCTTAAAACTACATACAGTAAACTCTTGCTTAACATTCCTTTTTATTATACACCGTTAATAAGGAGTGTTTTTATGAAAAAAATTATGTTTGTTGGCCCCATTGGTGTTGGTAAAACAACTCTAACACAGCGAATTGAAGGTGTTGAAATCATTTACGCAAAAACACAAACGGTTCAATTTCATGACGATATTATTGATACGCCGGGTGAGTTTGTCCAACATAGACTTATGTACAACGCCCTTCTAGTTACTGCTGCAGAGGCTGACATTTTAGGTTTTCTCATTTCCGCAAAGGAAAAAGAGCAAATGTTTCCTCCGGGATTTGCCAGTCTATTTAATAAGCCTGCTATCGGTATTATCACAAAAATGGATTTAATAGATGAAAACGATGATATTGAATTTATTAAAAATCAACTTGTAATGACCGGAGCTTCACCAATTTTTAAAGTAGGCATCAATAGTGACAAAGGTATTCAAGATCTTTTAAACTATCTCAATACCTTAGATAAATAATAATGAACGGAAAAGGAAGTGCTTAAATCTTGGCACTTCCTTTTTTACACTCTATTTATGCTAAAAATATTCTTTTCAAATAAAACCGGCCCAAAAGTTTCAATAATTGCCCTATTATATCTAAATATCTAAAATTTTCACTATACAAATATTCCAATTTACGTTATAATTACATTGGAAGAATCAGATTTAATATGACAGTTTTATCAGCATCAATTTCTAATGAGACTGTCTCAAATATAGGGAGGTATTTATGAAGTTTTTATCATCAACAGTAACAACGGGAATTTCTTTTGGATCCGCCTTGGCCATGGTGATTAGCTATGCCAACTGGCATTCCATCCCTTGGGCAATTCTTCACGGCCTATTCGGATGGTTTTACGTTATATATTACGCTTTATTCAAATAGATCCCCCTTAATCCCACTCCTAAAGAAGGAAGGCATTGCCAATACCGAGCGGCAATGCCTTCCTTCTTTTTACTTTATTATTTCCTGACCATATCAGATGGGGTGAACACCCTCAATTACTTACTGTTCTTGACTTGTAAAACCACCGCTTTACTTGCTATACTATTCAAATAAGAAGTCGTTAGAGTAAGATGCTGGGACGATGATTGTCCGATGGCGTTCATTACTTGACGACTCTTTTTTACGTAGAAGAACCGTGATTCCAGTTTAATGGGCAAAGTAATTAATAAACCACACAATACAAGGTACCGCAAACAAGTCTACCAAGAAGGCGCCACATAGTGGCACAATGAGAAAAGCTTTAGTAGATGGACCGTATTTTTCAATAACGGCTTTCATATTCGCCATCGCGTTTGGCGTAGCACCCAAACCATGACCGGCCATGCCGGCACACATAATAACCGCATCATAGGATTTCCCCAAAACCGGGAATGCCACGAATATATTATACACAATCATGAAAATAACTTGCGACATGAGGATGACAATCATCGGCAATGCCAAGTCGGCCAGTTCCCACAATTTAAGGGTCATGAGGGCCATGGACAAGAAGATGCCAAGACACACGTCGCCAATAAGCCCAATGGTCGGATTATGCAATTCAACAAGATTAAATTTGTCGTTGATATTGCGTAATAAAACGGCAAAGAACATCCCGCCCACATAGTTAGGTATAGCAAAGCCGAAAGTACTTTTTACGAAAACGGCTAATTCCATGCCCACGACCATACAGATAGCGATGATAAAACCATGCAGCAGGAATACATGAGCTGCCACTTCTTCACTCACTTCCTTGCCCTCTTCGATTTTTTCAACCGTTAACGCTTCATTCACACTGGTTGTATCCGGATCTGCCACTTGCTCTATCTCTTGAGCTAAACCGGCTGTTTTACCTTCTTCCGCTAATTCTTCGTTTTCAGTGGAGCGCAGATTATATTTATTAAGAAAAAATCTAGCGAGAGGTCCACCAATTACACCGCCGGCCACAACGCCAAAAGTAGCAGCCGCCATGGCCACCGCCGTAGCTCCGTAAACGCCCATAGCTTCCACTTCCGGACCAAAGGCTCCGGCATTACCGTGACCACCTTCCATGGATACGGCGCCCATTAAAACGCCCAGTAGCGGATCAAGACCGAGCACTTTGGACCAAGAAACACCAATTACGTTCTGCATAAGGGACAAAAAAGCACATAGAGCCCAATAATAAAATAATAACTTGCCACCTTTTTCACCAGTTTAAGACTCGCTATAAGCCCAACGGTAGCGAAGAATGCCAGCATAAACGGCGTTTGCAATATAGTATCCATTTTAACGTTTAAAATATTCGTCTCATGTAGCACTAACATAATCAGGGAAAACAACAATCCACCGGCTAGCGGTGCGGGAATACAGAATCGACTCAAAAAGCCAACTCGATTGACAATAATGCGTCCCAATAAGAGTAGGAAGATTGCCAGCGCCAATGTAGCAATCATATCAAGCTCAATTACCGGAATCCCTTGATCCATAAAAAAGTTCATACTTTCGCCTCCTAGCCAAAACAATATCATTATGGCTAACACCCTATTTACATGTAAGCAGCGGCCCCACCCGGCCGCCAAAGGCTATAGTTATTATGTTAAAGGCTACTATGCTACGGCTCCCCGGATACTACAATTAGTACTATAGCTGACAATCCGACTTCTTTCCACGCTACAAGGGTACTCATAATAAAGCACACCAAATGCTATCATAATGCGCACCAAAATACTCACAATTTTAAGTATTCGTTATAAATTTAAATTCTCCTGCTACGAATTACGTATAACTCAAAAATATAGAATATATAATTTTTAATCATAGTTCCTACAAAAAAAACCACCGCAGTCTATGAACTGTGGTGGTTTTTACTTTAAACAGGACAATCTCTTCCCACACCTTAATGCGCAAAGTAATTAATAAACCATACGATACATGGTAAGGCAAACAAGTCAATTAAGAAGGCCCCGCAAAGGGGTACGATTAAGAACGCCTTAGTGGATGGGCCGTATTTTTCAGTAACAGCCTTCATATTCGCCATAGCGTTTGGCGTAGCGCCCAACCCGTGACCGGCCATACCGGCACACATAATCACCGCATCATAGGTTTTACCCAATAATGGGAATACAGCGAATAAGCAATAAACAATCATGAACACAACTTGGGCACCTAATACGATGAGCATTGAAATCGCTAAATCAATGAGTTCCCACAATTTAAGGGTCATCAAGGCCATGGATAAGAATACACCTAAGCAATAGTCGCCGATTAAATTAATCGTTTCCGTATGGACTTTAACCACATGGAGTTGATCGTTAAGGTTACGTAAAATTACGGCGAAGAACATGGCCACCACATAACTTGGAAGTGCTATACCTAAAGCAACTTTGAGCCAAGCGGCTACAGCCAAACCTACGGTCATACAAACAGCAATAATCGCGGAATGGGTAAACAAGGAATGAGCCGACACTTCCGATTCAGCGTATTCACTTTCCTGTTTGGCCGATTGGGCTACATTGATATTACCGGAATTAGCCGCTGAAGCTGTTTTACTACCGGCGGCGCCTACGGCAGCACCGTCAGCCAGTTCTATCTCTTCTGTGGAGCGCAAATCATATTTATTTAAAAGATACTTGGCAATCGGGCCGCCGATTAAACCACCGGAAACAAGCCCAAAGGTGGCAGCCGCCATAGCTACCGCTGTAGCCCCAAATACACCCATCGCTTCCACTTCAGGGCCGAAAGCACCGGCTGCACCGTGCCCACCTTCCATCGATACGGCCCCCATTAATACGCCGAGCAACGGATCGATGCCCAATACTTGTGCCAAGGATACACCGATTACGTTTTGCATAAGGGATAAGAAACCGCAAAGAAGCCAATAAAATAACAGCAATTTGCCGCCTTTTTTTACAAGCTTAAGACTGGCAATCATCCCAATAGTGGAGAAAAAAAGCCAACATAAACGGTGTTTGCAATAAGGTATCCATCTTAATAACTAAGATATTCGTTTGGTGAAAAATTAACATTAATATAGAAAAAAGCAACCCGCCGGCTACCGGGGCCGGAATACAAAAAGCGGCCTAAAATAGTAATGCGATTAACCATTACGCGACCTAGCAGCAATAATAGAATCGCCAATGCCAATGTGGCAATCATATCCAGCTTAATAACCGGAATCCCTTGTTCCCATAGAAATGTCATAGTTTCGCCTCCTGAATAACAATGCCTTGCAACTCACAGAATAAAAAATAATGCATTTTAAGTATACAATATATTACTTCTACTCATCTACATGATTCTCCTGCTTTTTGTATACAAAAAGGCAAAATATAGACTATAAAAAAGAACCCGCTTACAATAAGCCGGCTCCTATGAAAATTAAATCCAAGAAATTAAGTCTATTAAAATTAAGTCCATGAAATTAAGTCTATAAAAAGCAGAAACAGCATCCTCTTTCTGCTCCAGAACGAGAATGCTGTCAATTGTTACACCAAATAATACACTTAACGCAACCAAGTTGTCTACACGCGGTAAGCTTTGCCCCCATTGCCATCGGTAAATGGCTTGCGGGTCACTAAAACCGAATGCTTCTTGCAAGTCTTTAACGGAGTATCCGCTTTTAATCCGTAAAGCCTGAATCTGGGCGCCTGTTGCTACCATATCAATTGCGGGGAACATCTTCATAATAGTCGCCTCCTACCAATGAATGACCAAGTACCATTTGTTGATTCGCTTGTTAAGTTACCTTTTTATTATAGCGTAAAACCGTATTTTTGTCATTAAACTGCAAGTTCAAACGATGATAGTTGTCCTACCGCAATAAAAGCGTTGTTTTTTCAAAACCCTGAGGCGTTATCTTTATTTAGTTCCTATTATTTACTGTCTATTATTTAATGCCTATCATTTGCTTTCTTTAATCTTATCATAGTTAAACAAGATATTAAGCACCACAGCGGTCAAAGCACCTACTACAATACCACTTTCCAGTAGGATACGCACGGACGACGGAAACTGAGCGAATAAATTTGGCGTTACCGTCACGCCCAGGCCCAATGTAATGGAGCAAGCCGCAATAAGCATCGTGTTCGAATCGGTAAGATCCGCTTTGCCCAACATACGAATGCCGGCCGCACACACCATACCGAACATGGCAACCATGGCACCGCCCAATACAGACGTTGGAATAATCGTTGCCAAAGCGGCGAATTTAGGCACCAAGCCCAATACGACAAGCATAATACCGCATACTACGATTACCGTGGTTTTGCGTACTTTGGATAATTCCACGAGCCCCACATTTTGTGAAAACGTGGTGTATGGGAAGGAGTTAAAAATACCGCCTATAATGGAAGCCAAGCCTTCCGCGCGATAGCCGTGAGCGAGATCTTGCGGTGTTAATTTACGATTGCAAATTTCACCTAAGGCCAAGAACACACCGGTCGATTCCACCATACTTACCATGGCCACAATGGTCATAGTCAAAATAGCGCTGGCGTGGAATGTGGGTAGGCCAAAGTAAAACGGTTGTGGAATATGAGCCCACGTAGCTTCCGCCACCGGCGCAAAGTCAACCATACCTAAGAAGAAGGCCGCTATTGTGCCCGCAATGAGTCCCAGCAATACGGAAATGGCTTGAATATATCCTTTGAAAAGGCGATTTAAAATAAGTATGAAGGCCAACACGGCAAAACCGAGGCTCAAATTCATAACACTGCCAAAATCCGGGCTGCCAAGGCCGCCCGCTAAATTATTCATAGCTACGGGAACCAAGGTAACGCCAATAACAGTTACTATAGAGCCGGTGACTACCGGCGGGAAGAACCGCACTAATTTACCAAACCAATGCGAAATAATAAACACAATAAGACCGGATGTAATGATGGCCCCGTAAATAGCCCCAAGGCCCAGCTCTTTACCAATGGCAATCATAGGAAATACGGCCGTAAAGGTACAGCCCAGCACTACCGGTAAGCCGATGCCGAAAAAGCGATTACGCCACACTTGAAGCAGCGTCGCAATCCCTGACGTCAATAAATCGGCCCCAATTAAATAGGCAATCTGCATAGTCGTCAGATTTAAACTGCTGCCCACGATAATCGGTACGATAACAGCACCGGCATACATGGCCAATACATGTTGCAAACCTAAGAAAAAAGTTTGACTTTTACGTAATTCCATTATTCTGCCTCCTTCGGCTGACGCGCTTTTAATTCTACCGCCATTTTGCCCTTACCTTTACCATCCGGACTGCCATGCGTATAGCCGACTACGTCAAAATATTCGGCACAAGCATCGGCAATGGTCTCGTAATCTTCGTTTTTACTCTTCGTACACGTTGAAATATGCACCACATCCACACCTTTTTTGCGAAGGGTTTCCAGCTTTTTCGTTAAATCACCGCCGGAATGGCTAAATCCGACTAATTCAATCTCTTCCCCTTCATAGCGGGCAAAGGAATCTTTCTTACCCATGAATGCCCCTAAACAACCGCCGCAAGAGCAACGCTGCATCGTATCTTCATTGACTAAAATAGCTATTTTTTTCATATATCCACCTGCGTTTCTTACAATCAACTTAAACTTTAACAATTATTTAAAACATCTGAGTAATTCTAAAACCTAATTATCTTAGTTTTTCTAATCGACTTAAAACTTTTACTTCACAAATCGTGAAATTATTGTTTAAATCACACTTTTTCGAAGATATGTCAAATACCCTTTACTCATAAATAAGACATATTTTTCATGTATATACGAACAAATTAACACATAATACCTGTATATTATATAACAATCCGCCTAAAATCGGTGTTGCTCCGGCTTCATTTTCAGCGGCTTTACTATTTAAATTATTCATAGTTAAAATCACTTTTATACATTGTTTTAATCTTGAAAAAAGCGTACAATACAAATATAAACACCGTTCAAATTATGTAAACATTAGGAGGTAAATCCATGGCTTATGCAACATTTCGAATTCCACACACCATCATTCATGGCGACGATGCCCTCACTCATCTCTCAAAATTAGAAGGCAAACGCGCTACAATCGTAACCGGTGGCAACTCCATGCGCAAATTCGGCTTTCTTGACGAAGCTAAAGCCCAACTTGAAAAGGGTGGTATGGAAGTTCAAATCATTGACGGCGTAGAACCGGATCCATCCATCAAGACTTGTATCGAAGGCGGCGCTAAAATGGCCGAATTCCAACCGGATTGGATTATTGCCTTAGGTGGTGGCTCCCCTATGGACGCAGCCAAAATCATGTGGGTATACTACGAATACCCTGGCTATGATTTCATGGAACTTGTGAAATTCAACTTCCCTAAACTACGCACTAAAGCTCGCCTCATCGGTATCCCATCCACCAGTGGTACTGCTTCGGAAATCACGGCTTTCAGCGTAATTACCGATACGGACAACAACATTAAATATCCATTAGTATCCCCTGATTTAGTACCGGATATTGCTTTATTAGACAGCCGCATTCCATCCAAAATGCCGCCGCTCATTACAGCGCAAACCGGTATGGACGTAATGACGCATGCTGTTGAAGCTTATGTATCTACAGCAGCCGATGATTTCACCGATCCATTGGCACTCCATGCTATTCAATTGATTTTTGAATATTTGGAAACAGCTTACCAGGAACCTGACAGTATTAAAGCACGCGACAAAGTACATAACGCCTCCACTATGGCCGGCATGTCCTTCACCAACTGCTCCTTAGGTATCGTTCACAGTATGGCTCACAAAATCGGTGGTGAATTCCACTTAACTCATGGCGAAGCTAATGCTATCTTGTTACCATACATCATTCAATACAACAAAAAAGCTACCCAGAAATATGCTCAATTGGAAGGTATTCTCGGTATTGAAAACCTTGAACGCGCCATCTGGAACCTCAATAAACGCTTAGGCTTAAGCAAAACGATTAAAGATGGTTTAAATACTGTTATTCCGGAAGACAAATTCTTAGCCGTTCTCGATCGTATGAGCGAACGCGCTCTTGAAGACGCTTGCACGTTGACTAACCCACGTAAACCAACCGTAGAAGATATTAAGAAAATCTACGAAGCAGCTTACTACGGTAAGGATGTAAACTTCTAAGATACGTATTACTTATCGGGTATATTACCTAACGGGTATGTCTGCCCCTATTATTTAGTTAGGTCTATATATCCGGCAGCACTTAACTAGGCATTATTTAGGGAGATGAGCATACGTCACTATGCTCAGTTATCTAATTACTTCCGAATTCCAAATAAAATAATGCAACAAACGCGGTTTGACCGAAAGGTACAAACCGCGTTTTCATTTGATGAGACAAACTTATGTAAAGCACAAAACTAATTTTTCCCCAAAATCAGCCGTTAACTCCTACTTTTTGAACAATGTAATCCATAAACGTTTTCATTGTTTCCCATTTAGAGTTGTTGTTACGATATACAAAGCAAACCTGAAGATTTAACAGTTTGGCTAATGCATAGATACCATCCTTAATGCCAAGTGCATCCAATAAATGACGGGAAATCAAAGACCCCGCTTCATTGCGCTGACAATAATCAATCATGGCATACGGATTAGATAAACGTACCAAATGTGGTAAGGACTGACGTCCTTCTTCCGAGAAGTAGGATTTCAAACGATGGCTCATGAAATATTTTGGTGGATACATAACCATTGGATAATCCAACAATTCTTCAGTGTTCAATACTTTACCGGCCGGTAATTCGCGCTTAGGCGCATAATAAACTACAGAATCTTCACGGATAGCAATACTTTCATAGCTACTCATATCTTTATTATTTGGCAAGTAGCAAGTACCAATGTCAATGCGGTTTTCACGCAAATCCAGTAACATTTCTTCTTCTTCCATGTCATAAATGGAAATAGAGAAATTGGGGTTAGTCTGTTGAAAATACGATACATGCGCATTCATACGCACATCACCGATACTCCGCAAAATACCTACGTTGAGCATAGGCCGTTCTAACTTATTGGCCAAACGAATGCTATGAATAGCACGTTCCAGTGTTTCAATAATATGCTCTGCTTCCGGTAAGAATTTCTCACCTTCCGCTGTAAGGCGGCTACCACGGGTAGAGCGAGCTATTAATTTTACACCAACTAAACGTTCCAGTTTTTTCATCTGCGCACTAAAAGCAGATTGTGTAATATTAGCAGCTTGAGCAGCTAACGTGAAGTTACCCATTTTTACTATAGGTTATAAAAACTTTGTAAACTCTTGCAGAGTAGGTAGTTCATCCATCTTATCATCTCCTTTTCATGCATTACATATTCATACATTCATAATAAGTATAAAATTCCCTCAACGACTGATGAAGGTAGTCTCTCTTCTTTAACCTTAGTATACCATGTATTGATTCAGTTAGAAAAGAGATATGTACAAAAATTTTATAAATTTATCGATACTTTCGAACATTAAATGATGACATTGGCGGTATTATTCAAAACATTTATTAGATAATTTTATTCATTCATTTATAAATCCTCTTAATCAACGAAAAATAACTATACCCAATCAAACAAGTATGGATATTTTGTGCTATATCCCCTATAAGTTACTTGATAATAATCTACGCATCACTTCTCATGATTTTTTCATGTTTATAAGATACAACGAATATTGAAAGTAGTTTTCTTTTATAAAAATATTGAATAAAATTTGTGATAATGCAATTTTAAAACTTTCGTTTTTCACGCAATTTTATAAAAAAATCTCAGAATTTTGTATTGATTTATAATACTATTCACTTGAAAAACACATTCATCCTCATCATGAATACTTTTTGAATATTTATTAATTCATAACCTAAAGCAAAGTAAAATTCTTAGACTAAGAGCAATAAAAAGCGCACCTAATTGAAAATAGTCGATATATTTACTTCAAGTTAGCAGGAGTTTTCAAAAGGATAACAGATTGTCACTAACCTACCAATAACCTTATAATAACCTTA
>ENA-OQJN01000184-OQJN01000184.1-human-gut-metagenome-genome-assembly--contig:-NODE-184-length-30803-cov-3.542867_pt1 | contig 30803 bp, 37 predicted proteins | sample MGYA00242610_ERZ504777 | MGnify/ENA primary metagenome ERZ504777 (study PRJEB26092, sample SAMD00036350) | human gut metagenome | host: Homo sapiens | study: EMG produced TPA metagenomics assembly of... | reverse complement strand
ATGGTTTTTTCTCATAAAATAACGTGCCTGAAGCGTCCAAAAATATATGCTTCATCCCATCGTTAGGTGCTCTGAAAGACCCGTTTTAATCTGATGGAAACGGCAGCGTTTAATTTGCCGAATAACACTCTGAATATCCGATTTCTGCAATCTCCTTTTTCTTTTCAGCTGCATACGTTGCATAATCTTCTTTGGCAATTCGGATACTTTCTTTTATTTTCTCTATCTCTTCTTCCGTCTTTTTGATTTTCTCAACATCTTCCCTGGCTTTTTCAAGGAATTGGCATGTTGCATTTTCAATATCAGGGCATCCAGAATTATTCATAAACTCCTGCTGTTTCTTGTATGAATCAAGATCCGACTCTGCGAGCCGCAATTGTGTAGAAAGACCATGTACAGTTTCGGTTACTTCTCCATGCTTCTTATTTACCTCTGCACATACGGCTGAACACCGGTCCTTTTTCTCCCGTATTTCTGCAAGTTCCTTTCGTTGGTCTTCAAGTTCAGAAAGCTTCTGCGAAATAAGTTCTTCCTCTGCAGTCTCAATCTTAGAAAGTTGTTCCTCTATTGATCGGTTCTGAATTTGAGTTGTGTTAATAATATTTTCATAACGCAGGATCTGGTTTTGTTTTTCTTCCAAAGATCGCTTGCACGACTCGTATTCCATTACATCGGGAGCCAGTTTTTTTACGGTTTCTTCCGCAGCTTCATATTCCGCCGCTTTCGCCATGATGATTTCAGAATTTTTCAGAAAAACATCGCACGTTTCCATTTCTTTCTCTGCAGCTTCTTTTTCGGATTGTATTGAGAGAAGCTCTTTTTTCGCTGTATCAGTAGATTGCAAAAGTTCATTACTTTTATCCTGTGCCTCTTTACGGTCTGCAATCTGCTTTTTGCATACCTCAATGTCCTGTTCTGTCATCTTACGTATCTGGTCAAATTCAGAAACCTCTTTTTCCAAATTCTCAAGTTCTCCGGCCGGATTTCCTTTTTCTGCAACAAACTCGGATTTTACTTTTACAGCTTCCTTCTTAGAAAGAAGATTCCGCTTTGTATCTGCCAGAAGCTTCTTTGCTTCCTGTTCCATCAGACCATAAACCGAAAGCCCCAATAAATTTCCAAGGATAGTCATGCGATCTTCTTTCTTAGCCTGCAAGAATAACCCATACTGGTCCTGCATGATTAAAGCGCAGCTGCGGAATGTCATTGAATCCATACCAAGGATTTTCTCTATTTCAGCCTGTGTATCTTTTATTCTCTCTGCAGACAGGTTCAGCCATTCTTCTCCATCCTTTTGCGAAATGTTCAAGGTTGCCCTGCCTGACTTCGTTCTTGTCCGCACAACCCGGAAACGCTTATCCCCAATATCAAACACAAATTCTATCGAGCCACTTCTTGCATCTTCCGTCCCTCGGATCCATGCTTTGTTATCCCCTTCTCTTGTTTCTTCGTACAGGCAATCAGCAATCGCATCCATGAAAAGGCTGCTCTTCCCTGCTCCATTTACGCCATTGATAGAGCAAAATGAAATATCAGAAAAATCAAAGCTCTCTTCTTTATAATTTCGATAGTTCTTAACCGAGATTGATACCGGTCGGAAAACTCCATGGTTCTCTGATGTCGTTTCCGACTTCATAGCAACGGAAATAATTGGTTCGCCCAGTTCAACGATCTTGTCCGTATCTTTTACGCATTTCTCAGAGAGCCATTTTTTCAAATTTAGCAACGGATCGCTTTCCTCTGACAAGAGACCTCTGTTTGCTACATCAACCATACTTTCCGCTTCAATGTCAGCTACATAGAATGCACCCATCTCATATAAATCAGACTGCAAAACCGGTATATTAAGTGCCTTTTTCTGTTCAACAGTACAGCTATATTTGATTCTGACAATTTTATCTGATACAAGGAACGGATATCCCTCTGTAAAGAGAAACTCCTTTCCCCGGCAGAGATAATTCTCAACATCCTCTTGTGACCATGTGATCGTCTGAAACTTCCTGTACGGAGTCTCATATCGCTTTCCGGATTTAAGTCTTCTTCCGTCAAATTCATGTATCCAAAATCCCCTGCTCTGTCCCTCATCGTTGAAATTCATGGCATTTATGGCGCCGGAATAGAATACATCTTCCAGTCCCTCTATGGTCTGCGGACGGTGGATGTGTCCTAAAAGAACTGCCGAATAATCTGCCGCTTGTATGGCTTCTCTTGGAATAACCGGTTCAAAATTTGAAAAGAACGAGGTTTGTCCAGATTCCATGTTGCATCCCGGCACTGTATAATGTGCCATCAAAATTGCAGGAGTCATATCTGGTATGATATTTGTATTTGAGCATTGCGCCCTTAACCCCATAACCATATCTGATATATACTTGGTCCATGTCAGATTTTCTTCCTCTGCAGACAAGCCAGGGAATTTCGCTCGAAATTCCTGTTTGTCAAACCCGGGAATACAGGCAACATCCGCTATTGGAGTAGAGATAACCTGCGGTGTAGTGACAACTGCAATTTTTTATTCTTCGACAGCATCTTTTCCAGAACCCGAAACTGTCCGGATCCATCGTGATTCGGTGTTCCACGCATCACAACTACAAACTTTGAGCGCTCTGCCAATCCCTCGATAATCCTCGTGGCCGTAACCATTTCATCAGAGTACCTAACCGGTCCTATCTGCTCTTGGTGGAAGATATCTCCGCTAATGCACACCATATCCGGTTTTTCTTCTTCCGCCACTTTCACCATATACTCAAGGCATTTAATTGTATCAAGAGAACGGAGATTTACTCCATCCTCAATAGGACCTTTAAACTGTCCTATATGCCAGTCTGCTGTGTGTAATATTTTCATCCGTTTTTCCTCGCTTTCTCTGTTAATTTTCTAAGCTGCGGGAAGAGCAGGGAGAACTGCTCTTCTGTTAATCCGCAAAAAGAAATTCCTTCGTTTACCCATTGTTTGTTCTGAAATACCCCCATCCGGAAAGTCATGAACAGAAATTTGATTGCCGGTAGTAATCTTGATCATCTTCATTACCTGCTGCCCCCTCTCTGGCATTTAATGCACAGCGGACGTCCGTATTTATTCAATGAATATTCGTACACCCTCTCATTAATTTCAATTCCGCATCCGTCACAGAAATATCCTTCATTCTCCGACGGAGATGTCGGCTCCTTTGTATGTGGTTCATCAGGAATGTTTTCCGGAACATCCATGACATCATCCTCCGAAGCGTCACTTTGAAATGCCAAATTGTTTTCAAATGTCTCTACATCGAATGTACCTTCGTTTTCAAAATCCATTCTTTTCACCGGAAGAGCCCCCACGCCAAACATATTATTTACAGAACTTATTCCTTGGGTAAGCATCGCCTGTCTTACCGACGGCTCCGAGTAATCTGGAGAAAAAACTACTGTAGGAATTGCGAAATTTTTTTTCAGTTCCTCTTTTGTGTACGTACCTTTCACACCAAGCAAGGCTCGTATTACTCGTAGTTTTGCTCCTGTGATTGCCTTTTCCGCCCAAGTCTTTTTTAGTAACGCCATATTTACCATGACCGATCTTTCAATGTACTTCTCGCGGTCTACCTCATCAATCACATAAGCATCAACTGTTTTCCCCCACTTATTCTTTGCTTTAGTCCATGTTCCCTTGAAGATCTCTGCCGCAGCTTTGGCCTGCTTTTCATCAGTAATACCTCTTGTGGCTTTGTCAGAAAATTCAATCCTATACTTTTCTTCTTCATCTTCAAGGCAGATTTCTTTCTGATCTGTCTCCGTCCGGCAGGTCCCGTCTGCTTTTCGCATCGCTCCCTGTGCATGTGCTCGGTACGTCACCCGGTTGATGCGTTCTCCATATGTCTGCTCTGGGTTAAACTGAATTCCGGCCGCCATAGCCATTTTATTTAGTAATGGTTTAGACAACGAAAAGACGTCCGCATATATCTTGTTTCCTTTGTCGTCTTTCCTGCCAGTATCAACAGATCCGACTTTGAAAATATCTCCACTTGTTTCACTCAAATCCACCGCAACTTCTTCCACATGGAATTTATAGAATGGGTTGAGCTGAACATCTGTCGCTGTCGGGATTAACAGATTATAACCTTTGTACTCTTTTATTACTTCCGGCAATGATGCCATTACATCTTTCATATTGCTTTCCTCTCTTTCATGTGCTAAAATAAAATTGCTTTTAATTCTCATGCGCCTGATCGGCAATCGCCATCGTCAGAGTGTATTTGGTTAAAAGTTCTGACTTAATGGCTTCAATCACTAATTCAGCCAGATAGCCCGGTGTCCGTCTAACACCGTTGCAATCGCCAAAACGCTGTATTAGTGATTGGAGTTTTTTCTTGCCGAAATCACAGCGTTTTCATAAAGCTCTTCTGGTATCTCAAATCCTATTGCATCATCAATCATCTTCTTGTCCATATCCGATCTCCTATCCATTCGAAAACATAAAATGTAAAAAATGTGATAAATCCTGCCGCTATTACTTCTCCACCAAGAGCTTCATACCCTCGTATTTCAAGAAGCTTTTCGGATATGATATGCCAAAATGCCAAACCAGCTACTATGGATACAGCAATCTCAATGGCAGAAATTGCCGCTTCCTTTATCTTTCTTACGAAAATCTGTCTTTTCCTTTTCCTCCTTTCGTTCTCTATTTTCTCGGCATCCATCTGCCTAAGGACGGCAGTTCTTGGATACCTATAGCAAATAATAATTGTTTCTTTATCATTTATCAGATCGTATAATCTAAGTACCTTCATACTGCCTCCTCAAATAAAATACTCATTTGACCGCTTTCCTCAATTTGTAACATCCTAGAAACACGCTTTGACTCTTCTTTCCTGAACTCTTTTTCCTCATTACAGTCACATTGTTCTCCCGGATCCAGATTACTTCCACATTCCGGACATGTACGATAATACATTTTCTTCCACCTCCTACTCAATCATGCAATGTTCATTGAAATATTTTTTGGAATTCTTCCGGACGGATAAGCCTTTGTAAGTTTACCGGATGCGATGCACTCTTTTCGCATCGTGCGAATCATTTCATACGCTTTTGACCGGCTTATTCCAAGCAATTCAGTTATGTCGTTTACCATGTAATATGAACGGTTTGTACTGTTAATTTCTTTTACGATGCCAGCAGCCATACAACCGCCTCCTTTACTCTAAATTTTTTTCAGCCCAAATTTTTAAGCTCTGTGTAATTTTATTCAACTCGTCCAATGTCTTGATAATCTTGTTGAGATCTTCCTTTTCATCTTCCGTTATTACGCCATCCTCAGTAATATCAAGAAGAAGTTCTTTTGCAGCGGAAATTTTTCTGAACGATGACAAGGCCTTAATACTAATCCTGTCCAACGCCTCTACCCTAATTTCCGGAAAATCTTTTCCAAGCGGACACATATTTTTACAGTAATAAGATTTCAGCTCTGGTGCGTTATAAATATCTGACATCATCAGCACCTCATCCGGAAATGGATTCTTGCTTCCAAGTTCTATGCGTGCCAGACGACTTCTATCTATTCCAAGTTCTTCCGATGCGCCTTCTCTGCTGTTTAGGCGGTCATTGAACTTTGCCGCATTGTAACGTGCCTGGGTAAATATGTTTTCCCCTGCTTTCGTAGCATGCTTTCCCATTTAATTTTCCTCCTCGCTAAGCTAAAATATAATCAAACGATATTTTCCGTATATGGAACTGTGATATTTCTGTCCTGGCTTATCTTCTTCGCAATCTCCGGTGCATAAACTCGACCATTAACAACACCAGACACATAATTCCGGCACATACCAACACGCTCAGCCAGTTCGGTCATGTTTATATCATCATCAATCATGGATTTTTTAACTTCTTTGCACCATGTCGGAAGAGTTCGTTTCACATTTTCCACCCCCTTATCGTCTTTAAACATTTGTTAATTACATTTGTTGTTTACATTCGTTCAATTTTGTCTTAGAATAACGTTATACGTTAACAATCACAGAAAGGAGTATCAGATATGAATAATTCATCATCATGGGCCGAGCAACTTCAAAATATTGGATTGACAGAATTTTCAGATGCCAACCGTAAGATTCTGTCCAGTATCGAAAACAGCGGCGTTAAACTAAATGACGCTTCAATATTGCAAGCTTCCGCAGAAGCAATAATAAGAGCTGTATCTGTTATGATTGAAGAAAATAACAAGGCTCTTTTAGTAGAAGCCGATCAATAATTATTCAGTTGCATTACACCTTGAGTGATTGCCGTCACTCTTTTTTTGAAAAATGTTTTAAACATTTGGTTATTACACTTTAATAATAATCCCCATTTGTGAGTTTGTCAATACTTTTTATTCACACTTTGGGATTTGAAAGGAGAACTATGATTATTCAGCGGATCTTGACCTTACTCGAAGAAAAATCCCTAAAAGCTGCTGATTTATGCAGGTCTTTAGATATAAGCACAAGTACTATGACTAATTGGAAAAACCGAGGAACAGACCCGCCAGCAAAAATGATAATCCCAATTTGTGAATTTTTAGGAGTTTCTTGTGAATACCTGTTATCTGGCGAGGAACATAATTCAGCTATTTCTTTAGAAGATGCTGAGTGGATTTCCTTAATACATCAACTACCAAGAGATGCTCAACTTGAGTTCAAAGGAGAATTAAAAGGATATATTAAGAGAATGAATCAAGAAGATGAGGGTTCAGAAAAATTGAGAAGGGCAAAATAATTCCCTTCGAGTGGTACCGGAGGGGGAAAAGATAGGTATGAAAAAAAAGAAGAAATCTTCTGGTTTATCTGAAATAATCTCAGCAGTCATTATGATTGCTATACTATCTCCAATTTTGCAAATAGCCGGAGGTATTATTTCAGTATTAATAATTGTCGCATTGCTTGTCATCGTTTGCTATATCATATATATGGTCATTATATATTCCAAAAAGAAAAAAGAGGAAAAAATAATTACTGATAATTCTGAAAGTGAAAACATCTTATTTTATCAAAAATTTATATCGGAAAATAGCAATTCTCCAGTTTCGTCGAAAGATGAAATTAAAAGAAAGCAAGAACAACAATTTATTTCTTTCGATATCGAAAATACAGTGGAATCATTTGATAAAACTATTTCTGGCAGACGAAACAGTAAATTCAATAAACGATTTAAAAAGACAAGAAGATTTTTGGAATAAATTTTTTCAAGCATTCTTAACGAAAATATGTTTCACATGATGTAAGAGATCGGATTGCTTCTGCTAAAGAATATACAGATATAGTGCAAGGAATAAAAAGGACTTTAGGGATATATTCTTCTCAAAAGTGTGGATATTCCGAATCCACTTATTATGTTTTTATGCAGAATACCAAAACGTGCTCTGAATTCTCTCCAGGGAACGGAATAGAATTCGAAGAATATTGTGCTTCTCTTCTTTCCCAAAATGGTTTTGAACAAGTCAAAATGACAAAATCAAGTGGTGACCAAGGAATAGATATAATAGGTTATTCTAAAGACGTGAAATATGGGATACAATGTAAATTTTATTCTAAACCAGTTGGAAACAGAGCTGTGCAAGAAGCTTTTGCAGGAAAACAATTTTATAAATGTCATGTTGCTGTCGTGCTTACTAATAACACCTTTACAAAATCAGCAATAGAACTGGCAGACTGCCTTGGCATTGTATTGTGGGATGGCAATGCTTTAAAAAGATTAGAAGACAAACAGAGGTCTTTGTATGAGTAATATTGGAGAAAAAATAAAGGAATTGCGGACAGAATCCGGGACCACCCAGTTGCAGCTTGGTGGGTATGCCGGATGCTCAGGGCAAGTAATTTCAAACATTGAAAGAGGATATACGAATCCGTCCGCACAGGTTTTAAATAAGATAGCAGAATTTTTCCATGTTCCTTCAGATTATTTATTGGGAAAATCAAAATCTCAGTGGATTGCACTTGATCCGGAAACGAGGATGCCTTGCATCGGATCACGTATCTCTGATCTGATGCAGGATGCGAATATGTCTCCGGAAGATCTAGCGAACCGTGTAGAAATATCCGTACAAACTACTTTGGAAATTTTAAGCGGAGCAATAACTCCAAATATAGACGTGTTGGCCAAGATCTCTAAAGCGCTAAACACTTCTATTGATTTCTTGATCGGAGCTGTCCCGTTTCAGACAATCATATCATCCGAGGAAGAGCAAGATATCATTCTTTATTACAGGGGAATGTCAAAAAGCGGGAAACGGATGATCATGGGAGATTTTGAAAAACTGAAAGACAGATAGGAATATATAATGTACTTAACCGGGGAACCGTTGAGGTGCTATACAGCCGCCGGACGAAAGAAAGGAGGCTGGTGCTTATGGTTACATACAGTGACTTGTTTACTTTTGTCATCATGCTTTGTGCTGTAATTACCCTTGTCGTAACGATAATGAAGCACAAAAAATAGCGCCCCTGTCCTGGTAAGATAAGGCGCTATTTTTATAGTTACACATTTTACCGGCGGTCAGGTGTACACTGACCAACGGTTCCCTTGTTAAGTACATTATATCCAATACATTTCCATTTGTCAAATACTATGCAACAAGGAGAAATATTATGCCTGCATATAAATATCAAACAAAGGACGGGAAAACAAAATGGTATGCAAATTTTTACTATACAGACTGGCTCGGCGAAAAAAAGCATAAATGCAAACGTGGATTTGATACAAAAGGATCTGCAAAAGAGTATGAACGGCTGTTCTTGGATAAGTATTCTAAAAGCCCAACAATCCTCTTTTCCTCTTTGGCCGGAAATTATATGGAAGATATGGAATCCAGACTGAAGCCGACAACATTAAAGGGTAAGAGATACATTGTCGAAACAAAGCTGCTTCCTTATTTCGGGAAAATGCAGATATGCGACATTGATGCAGATCTTGTTAGAAGGTGGCAGAATAGCTTAATTGATTATCGTAATGAAAAAGGTGAGCCTTATGCCGAAACATATCTGCACTCAATAAACTCACAGCTTTCGGCTGTGTTTAACTATGCAGTCAAATACTACAAACTTGGAATAAATCCATGTTATGTCGCAGGAAGCATCGGGAAAAGCCGGGCTGAAGAAATGAATTTCTGGACCAAAGAAGAATTTGAACATACTATGCAGTTTGAACAGAAACCGTCTTATATAGTTGCTTTCAAGTTGCTTTTTTACAGCGGCATGAGGGAGGGGGAGCTGCTTGCGCTTACACCGGAAGATTTTCCACGAGATACCGCAATTGTAGATGTAAATAAGAACTATGCCGTAGTAGATGGTATTGAATATTTTTTAACTCCAAAGACAAAGCGGAGCATACGGAAAATCACAATACCAGATTCTATACATGCAGAAGTTCTTGAATTCATAGACAGTATGTGCCTTGAACCGGAAGAACGTATATTCTATTTCAAAAAGGGCGGACTTTACAGCGAATTCAAAAGGATGATCAAGCGTTCTGGAGACAAAGAGATAAGAGTTCATGATCTGAGACACAGCCATGTGGCCATGCTGGTTAATATGGGATTTGCAATCGAAGAGATCTCCCGTCGCCTCGGGCATGATTCAATAAAAACCACATGGGATACTTATTCACACCTTTATCCCGGAACAGACAGGGAGTTAGCGCAACGAATAGAAGTTGTTATTAAAAAGGAACAGGAGGCTTCATCCGTCGCCGAAAATGAAGACGATGGCATTGTTGTAGATATGGTACCCGGTTCGCCGCTTGGCCAGATCAGCCAACACGCCCTGGCAATGGCTGAGCAGCAAGGAAACGAACATATACGAAAAAACAACAAAAACATCTTTATAAAATATGGGATTGATATTGAATCAGAAATGGTTTACGGATATAAACTGGAAACGTATCTGGATTTGATAGCTTTTGGGGATGCAATTATACAGACTATTTCTTCTTTTAAACCTTCGGCAACTCTCAAAGATCTTATTATGGCCATGTACTCTGATGCCATATCATCTTGTGAATTATCGCAGGGAAGCTTAAAAAATCTTGATCAGTTTATGGTTGATACAACGATTCCGAAATACAGCAAACTGTATGGAATAGGTGGAAAATAGAAGTTTTAACATCACATTAACATCACGAGGATGAAAAAATTCCCGAGAGCCCTTTATTTTCAAGGGTTCTCGGGATTTGCTTATTATTCAAACTCCAGATTGACAGTACGGAGTATTAACGCATATAGACGATTTTAAAGGCTTTTTAACCAGTTAAGAGCAACATAGCCACATAATCTAAATTTTAAAAATGCAATAAAAATGCAATGAGTGACACGACTACTTGCTATACTTCCATCGGCTTCTTCTTGATACCAACACTATGAAAAGTCCGATTACAATTAAATATACTTTGAAAGGAAGATCACCATGAATTACAAATTAGAACTCAAACAAATCGTGGAATTTCCACGCTGTCGCATTTACCGTGACTTCATACAAACTTTAATCACTACCAAGAGCATCCGAACTACCGGGGGCTCTTTTCTTTTTTATTATCTGGTATTATGCTCCTATGCAAATTACCGCACATCCTACCGCAGGATGGAACACATTACCTATACCATTGGTCCGGGAGAGTGGATCTGCACAGTCACAGATCTTCAGGAATGGTTTCGCTGCCGTTTCCAACATCAAGTGTTGTCCATCCTTCGATTTTTTGAAGAGCAGAATTACATTACCTACTCTCTTCTCGGCAAAAACCGCCTGGTCAAATTCAAAATATCAGACTGGCCCAAAGACAATACTGTATTGGAATACAACTATCCCTGTAAAAAAGATACAGGGTTTTTCTTTTTCCCGATTGCCAAAGTTCACGAACTAATTGGCATTGGAAAATGCTCGGAAATGGATGTTCTTCTGGATCTGTGGATTCATGCAGTTTACAACGATTCCTCTGTCCTGGGATCTGATTCCGGTCCCATTGTCTATTACCGGGATAATACCGGAAATCCCCTTACCAGCTTTAATGAACTGGGTGAAAGGTGGAGTCTGTCAAAGGCATCGGTATCACGACTCTTGAAGAAACTGGAGGAAAAAGAATACATTACACTTATCTCATTTACAGGAAAACACGGAAGCGTAATTTATCTCAACAATTACCTGTCCGTGATGTTTAATATCAGCGACGTTATGATTGACAAGGAGGAGATCGCTATGAAGATGCAATTACCAATCCATGTACCTGAAGAAATCACTATTGAGGATTCTGCTTCTGTTAGCGTTTCAGAAACTGTCACAGACTCACAAATCACCGTTACAAAAAATGATTCCTGCGTTCCAGATTCACACATGAAATTTATCGTGCAAAAAGTCGCAGAACTATTGGATTCACAAGGGATTCCATGTTGCCACTGCTCCAAAACCCGCTATATATTATCTCCATTATCAGCCTGCAAAGATATATTTAATACATTTACTCTAAATATTATCTGTCCCTACGGAAATGCCGCTTATCGGTTTGAGTTGTCCGTAAGTCCGGGGGATGAGTCTGCCCAAAAGATGCCTGCCGTGGCAGAGCCTTCTGCACTGAAAGGGGGGAATAGACATGGCAAACCGCAATACACAGGGATTTCCTTCACCCGAAGAAGATCCACGTTTTCACGACACCTATCAGTTTTTACGCAGATACCGGGATGCAACCTACAGCCTGAAGGTAGTCGTACACCAGATGGAGCACCAGTTTAAGCTCCAATACGACAATGACATCGACAAATTTCTGGACTCCATCTATGCTGCCGGGGCTGATCTTACCGGAAGCGACATCGAACAACGGGCAAAAAGTATTGCCAGAAGCAACCAGATGCTGAAGCTTTTGGAATCATCCATCGATCTCCTCCGGAACAATCACAAGCATGGGGAACAGTATTACTGGATTCTCTACTACGCTTTTCTCTCTCCACAGGAAATGAAAAATACAGATGAGATATTGGATAAGCTGGCTCACCACATCACCAATATTTCCTACCGCACCTATTACCGGAAACGCAGGGCTGCGATTGAAGCACTCAGTACCATCCTTTGGGGATTTACTGCAAAAGAGACATTGGATACGCTCAACAAGTTCTTTCCAGAGTAATACATATCGCCTATCTTCTCGGCTTTTCGTAATATCATAAAAATGTTATACTAAAAAATGCAAAATATATATTGACTCTCACGGAACGTCATAGCGTACAGTTATCTTATCAGGAACAGGAGGTCAGCAACTATGAGGACAGTCAAAGAAATATCAGGACTTACAGGTATCAGCGTTCGCACGCTTCACTATTACGATGAAATCGGGCTTTTAAAACCAACACAAAAAAGTAGATGCGGGATACCGGCTTTATGACGATAGGGCATTGGAAATATTACAGCAGATTCTGTTTTTCCGTGAGTTTGACATTCCTTTGAAAGAAATCAAAGCTGTTCTGGAGAATCCTGCTCTTGAAAGGAACCAGATCTTGCAAATGCAGAGAAAAATGTTGGTAGCAAAGAAAGAACGTATGGAACATCTGATTGCCAGCATTGATGATATCCTGAAAGGAGAGAATAAAATGGATTTTGCGATTTTTAGTAAAACGGAAGTTGAAGAAATGTTCCAAACTATGTTTGAACATATGCCTGACAATATGAAAGAACTTGCTGTAAAAGAGTTTGGAAGCATTGAAGAATGGAAAAAGCATTATATTAAAACAGTTTCATCAGAAGAAATGCAGAAAGGCTATGCTAAAGTTGTTGAGTGGTATGGAGGAAAAGAGCAATTCCTGTCTGTTGCCAACAATCCTATTAGCAAAGAGGCTGCAGAAAGTTACAACCAACAATTTGACAATCTTTTATACAAATTAGCAGCTAAAAAAGTATGTTCACCAGATTCTTCTGAAGTAAGAGAACTTGTTTCCGAATACGGTTTTCTTATGAAACAACTTTCACAGATAAAGAAAGAACACGGTCTGATGGTTGCACAGGCTCAATATTACCGTAATGAAAAAATCAAACCTATGATAGATGAAAAATACGGCAATGGTACAGCCGAATTCTTCGCACAAGCTTTCGAAGCATTTTATAAAGACAAGTAATCATTAGAACTACACAAAAGCACAACAATACACCATGCAGGGAATCAAAATGGTTTCCTGCTTTTTTTATGCCAACCAGTGAAAATGGCACAGAAATGACCTGCTTCTGCGATTGAAGCGTAAAATTACCCATGCTACAATAGGTATTGCTTATAGTTTTCCTTATTTCCAGCACCCATAGATGGTGCTTTTTTTGTACCTGTAAATTCAATCGCTGACAGCAGGTTCTATGTACTTTGTACGTACACTATACCTACAATACCAAACGTATTCTGTACGTACAGCCATACGTATAAAGTTTCCTATTATATATAGAAGGGAGTCAATCATGAAAACAAGGAACGAAATCTATCAAGGAGAGGGAGCCAAGCTCTTACGGTTCATTACCACTTACCATACTCTGAAGTATGACCAGGTTTTACAACTTTTCTCCCGACATGAGCAGTCTATCAAGTCATTGGTTACCAGCCTCATCAAACAAGGGCGCATCATTTACGATAAAGAGCATGACCTTCTTTGTGACAGCCAGCAGTCTGCTGAGAATCCTGACTATGCTATAATTACATGCTTTTGGGTACTGCTGGATTTTAAGAAAGGTATTGTATACCACACCAGTGGCGAATTTCCAATCAAGCTCAATTTCTTTTCGCAAGATGAACAATACGAAATCATCTATATCGGTGAAGAACAGGAGGCTCTGATCAATCATGTGATGGAAAGTATCCCATCAAATGGTTCCAAACGCCTGATTGTCTTAGAATCCGAAAGCCAGGCTGCCAAAATCACCATTGATGATGTAGCCGCTTACTGCCTTGTAAATGAATCCGGTGCTGTCAGTTACTACATGAGAAAGTAGGTTATTATGACGCAAAATACACCAACCATTTACCAGCGGCTTGAAAAACTGGAAGGGGAGCTGCAAAAACTGACGAATACCGTTTACGCTCTGAAGGTCACTGATATCCAGAATTATGATAAAAATTTTGAGGAACTGAGCGTCAGTGCTGCTCTTCGGGCGGAGCGGATTGCCTGCCAGATGCGTAACCTTGTCTGTCCGGCTCTCTCCCCAAATCAAGCAGTTTATCTTCCCAAAGCGGCAGATGCACAGGGAATGCGGATTGCAGAACAGCAGGGGATTCTCACCATTACGCTTCCCGGACTGCTTCCGAAACGAAGAGTCCACACAAACACTGCATTTCTCCATGAACCGCTTAATTATATGCTTCGGGAGTATGTAAAACAAAATGCCCTGCCCCTCTATCGTGACTGCGTGATATGTTTCAGTCAAATATATGACAGGGAACTTCCTCAAAGACGTATCCGGGATTATGACAATCTGGAGTTTAAACAGATTCTGGATACACTTTGTACTTATGTTCTGACAGATGACAGCGGCTTTTTCTGTGATTCCTACTACACGACACAGCTTGGCTTAAAGGACTGTACACTAGTATCGGTTATGGAAAAAGCTGACTTTCCGAAATGGCTGCAGAACCAGAAAAATCATCACGAAAGCATGTCGGAAAATCTCCTGACTTCTCAGGCAGAAATCCGACATCGGTAAGAACCACCGCAGGGAACTTTGTTTTCTTGCTTTTTTTATCTCCAAACCACCAGAGATTTACCCAAGTATAGGCTTGCATGGGTAAGAACTGAATTGAGGTGATGCTTATTTGATAAGACCTGACACTACGAAATACCGCTTACTGGAAATGATAGGGATGTGCGGGGAATTTCCCGCAGACCAGCTAAACAGACTCATCCCAAGTGCCTCCTATGCGGAAAAACTCATTACGGATTTGAAGGCGGAACACCTCATCCATACCCACTACCGGGATGCTCTCAGAGGCTACCGTCTTACAAAAGCTGCGAAAGAAATGCTGTTATCTGTCTCGCCGTTACGCTTCCAGTGCTATCTGACCGGCAATACCGAGACGAACCTCATCCGAAGTGAAGTATCCCGACGTATCCGCTTACATCAGAAAGCCGAAACGTATCTGACACTCCTTCATGCCGGGATTCCCTTTTATCCGGATGTAAAACCTGACATCTTCTGTAATCACCGCGAAGCTGGTTCCATCGGTATGCGAAGCCTTCCTCTTTTTTACGCTTCCAGAGAAATTAAGGAATTGGGCCCGGAGACCACGAAGATTAGGAACTCCCGCAGCATGGGCATCCTGATGGCACCGCAATGTGTCTATGTCCTTTACAACACGGGAAACGGAGTCCTGAAATGGGAATATCGAACGGAAGTCCGCTTAAACGCCTTCCTGCAGCATTACCTGCAAGGCTACCCTTACAACGGACATCCACAGATCCGGGCAATCATGACCGGAACCGACATGGAAATGGCTTTCCGGCTGTTTACCAGTACCGGAGGCTACAAAAAGAGCCTGTTTATGCTGGACACCTCCTTCGAGCATTTCCATTACCTTCCCAATACTCCGGAAGGGGAAGTGCTTTTAAAACTGCTGGTTCACCCTGAGATCATGGAAAAGCTGGACAACCTCCTGCTGTCCGATCTGGGCTGCCGCAGCGATTCAATTCCACTGGAACATGATGCCACGGATGCTTCCGGGAACCCCATCCTTCTTGCTTATGATTTTGACATGCAGCGAATCAACCGGTTCAATACCGGCTTAAATGTATACGGCAGATCCGGGAACCTGATCTGTTTCGATTTTCAGATTCCGGTCCTGAAAAAATACTTATCTGCCACAATCCATTTCTCCAGTATTGACCTTTGCAAATTCAAAAGGGGGTTTTTACATGAACCGTAAATGGTGGAAGCTCATTTATATGCTTCCGATTACCTTCTGCACCCTCTATGCAGGAGGCTATGTTGCTCAATTTATCCGCAACTATCAGACCTGGGAATCTGCCGGCAATTTTGCCGGAAACGGAACTGCCCCGCAGATCCCCTCCCCGAACCCGCTCGCCTGTCTGGATGCCCTGACTGCTTTCCCGTACAATCTGTATGGGATTTTTCTATGTCTGGCAGCTTTTGGACTCCTGACCTTCCTTCTCATGCGTATGGGATTTGACCGAAACGGGGAAATAACAGACCGGGACCGGAACCTGAATTATTCCACAAAGGGAACCTATGGGACTTCCGGTTTTATGACTTTGGAGGAAATGCATCAGGTACTGGAGCTTACGAATGATGTCAAGAAACACAAGGGAACCATTCTTGGAAAACTGAACGGAAAAGCCGTTTGTCTCCCGAAGGATACCCGCATGAACCGGAATATTGCCGTTTACGGTGCCAGCGGTTCCATGAAAAGCCGGGCCTTTGCACGCAACATGATCTTCCAGTGTGTTGCCCGCGGGGAAAGCCTCATCATCACCGATCCAAAATCGGAATTGTACGAAAGTACAGCCACTTACCTTGAGAATGCCGGATATATCGTGAAATCCTTTAATCTTGTAAACCCGGAAAACTCGGATAGCTGGAATTGTCTGGGTGAAATTAGCGGACAGGAAACCATGGCACAGGTATTTGCTGATGTCATCATCCAGAATACCGGTTCTGCCAAAGGCGATCACTTCTGGGACAATGCCGAGATGAACTTATTAAAAGCTCTGATTCTCTATGTGGATCAGGGATTCCCACCGGAGGCAAAGAATATCGGACAGGTATACAAACTCCTGACCATGAGTTCGGAAAAAGAACTGAACAGCCTCTTTGACCTGCTTCCGGTCTCCCATCCGGCAAAAGTCCCCTACTGCATCTATAAACAGGCAAGTGACACGGTACGTTCCGGCGTCATCATCGGACTCGGTTCCAGACTTCAGGTGTTCCAGAATAAGCTAATCCGCCAGATCACTTCCTATGATGAGATCAACCTGACGCTGCCGGGAAAAGAAAAATGTGCATACTTCTGCATCACTTCGGATCAGGACAGCACTTTTGATTTTCTTTCTTCCCTGTTTATGACCTTCGTATTTATCAAACTGGTCCGTTATGCAGACACCTATGGGGAAGATGGAAAACTGCCGATTCCGGTACATATCCTGGCTGATGAGCTGGCGAATACGGGAGCAATCCTATCGCTCAACAAAAAGATTTCCGTAATCCGAAGTCGAAACCTCAGTATTTCCTGCATTTTCCAGAACCTGCCTCAGATGCAGAACCGGTATCCCTTAAACCAATGGCAGGAAATCATCGGGAACTGCGACACTCAGCTATTTTTAGGCTGTACGGATGAGGTAACTGCTACATTTATCTCTAACCGCTCCGGTGATGTGACCGTTGGTGTCAGCAGCGAAGCCAAACAATTAAATAGCTGGAGAGTATCCGATTATACACCGGAATACCGCCAGACCAGATCCATCGGGAAACGAAAGCTCTTAACTCCGGATGAGATCCTGCGCCTGCCTCTGGATACCGCACTGATTATCCTGCGTGGCCAGAAAGTACTGCAGGTAGAAAAATACGATTACACCCTGCACCCGGATGCCCAAAAACTCATTCCCCGGAAGGCTTCCGAGCATATTCCGGAATGGAGAAAAGGAGCATGTAGTGAAGAATATACGTACACTCCGACTATTCCTGCTTCCCGCCCGAAGAGAACTGCTTCTTATGGAAAGCAGAAAAGAAAAAAACTGAACCGATTTTTGACCAGCAAAGCGTTTATCAGGAACCTGACTATCACGATTTCCCGGATGACTTCTCAGCAGATGACTATCCGTATCACACAGACATGGTTCCTTTAGATAAAGATTCTATCATGTCATAATTTGAAAGGAGACACTATGATGCCAAACGAAACAACCAACACACCTATTTTAACTCTGGATTCCGATACAAAGCTGGAAACAGCCCAGTCCATTTCAGACCTTACCTGGCATGAGATCCAGAATGCCTACCGTACCCGCCGGATCTTAACCGGAATGCTTGGCGGTATCGAGAAAAACAGAAAAACGGCAGCCTCATTGCCGTGGTTTACTACAAGGATTTCCGTACTGTCATCCCGGTAACTGAGATGATGATCCATCTCATGCAGGATGAAGCACACGATTATGGGGAGCTTGCCCTGCGGCAGAACAAAATCCTCAACAATATGCTTGGATGTGAGATTGATTTTCTGATCAAGGGATTAGATCCGAAGACACGCAGCATTGTCGCCAGCCGGAAAGAAGCGATGCTGAAGAAACGCCAGATCTTCTATCTGGATAAAGATGCTTCCGGAATGCCGAAAGTTTATGAAGACCGTATCGTGCAGGCAAGAGTCATTGCCGTTGCGGAAAAGGTAGTCCGGGCAGAAATTTTCGGTGTGGAAACCTCCATTCTTGCCAGAGACCTGTCCTTCGACTGGATGGGTGATGCCAGAGAACGCTTCCAGGTAGGCGATCACATCCTGGTACGCATCCTGGATGTGCGGGCAGACTCACCGGAGCAGGTCATTGTCCACGCAGATGTCAAAAGTGTGGAAGGCAACACCAGCAAGGAAAACATGAAAAAATGTAAGATTCAGGGAAAATACGCCGGAACTGTGGAAGACATCCATAAAGGCACCGTCTTTGTCCGGCTCTCCATCGGTGTCAATGCCATTGCCCACTCCTGCTATGACAACCGGACAGTCGGGAAAAAGGATCAGGTATCCTTTGTGGTGACGCATATTGATGAAGAGCGTAATGTTGCCCTCGGCATCATCACCCGCATCATCAAGCAGACCATATAAGGCTTCCACCTTATTTTTAAATAGCTTTTTTTCATATACAGCACCAATTAGTCCAGCAAATACACACGATACAGCTACATAAGGTGACAGAATAAAGTATTTTTCAGACCATTACCTTATTGTACTGAAAACGGTAACGTGTTATACTGATTCGGTATTACTGAACTGGAAAGACGGATGCATTTCGATCTTGCCCTCTAGTAACAAAGGAGGGTGATGCCCATGAATACAATGGAAGTATTGACTTTACTATTGGTAATTTTTGCGGCTTTGACTTATATAGATCGACATAATAAGACATAGCATCCACGACCCTAGGAAAGTTTTGGATGCTATGTCTTATACATAGAATATAAAATTTAACTGAGGGCATCAGATTTTGCATCTGAATACCTTTCTTGAGTTCATTATACACTGGGGGCTTTGAGAAATCAAGTCCCCCTTTTTATTACGACATTGATTAGTACCTGCATTAAACATCAGAAATTTATATTCTTACTCACTGAAACGAATTCTCTCTATCAATGAATCTTTCCTTACTGACTTTGCAATGAATATTGCCAATAACATCTGTATCACAAACAATGTTAAAATTATAATAATAGCTGCTGTTACCGGATAATGGTATGTGCTGATATCAAACATTCCTGTACGCTTTGCATATAAAAACAACGGATATCCTGCAAGACTTCCCACTCCGATACTGATAATAAGAGTGCCTACTGTATAGAATATACCTTCCAACTGGAGCATCTTCATCAACTGACGGTCCGACATTCCGATTGCCTGCATCATGCCAAGCTCCTTTTTTCGCACATGGACACTATTGATCATTGTGTTAATCAAGTTCATAATGCTGATTGCTGCCAGAATGATGATAAATGCATAACATGCACCTCTAGTCATCTGCATGGCATTTTCCCATGTATCGTACTCATTCTTCCAAGTACGCATCTGCAGTCTGCCTGATCCATCCACAATAGCCTGTAGAGATGCTTCCAGTGCCTCATCATAATCCTTATCTGCAATCACCTGAAAATAGCTGGAAGAATTATTTATGGTAAGTTTCTCTGCCCCTTCTTTTGCCATGATAAGACAGTTATAGTTTGTCAGACCTCTTCCATAATCACCAATTGCTGCCACTTCAATCTCTTTTTGAAAGGTATTATCTCCATCATGAATATTGAGTTTCAGCTTATCTCCCACTTTAATATCTGGATACCAGTGAAGTAGCGCACAGTCCAGAATCACTTTATCCCCGGATTTCAATTCCTCGTATGTGACATTGCCTTCAGTGATTCCTTTTTTCAGCTCTTCTGCGTATTCTTCCGGCACTCCATTGATAAATTCGCTTCCAATTTCTTCTTCAAAAGGTCCTCCTGATACCTTCAACGCGGTAAACACATCTACCCGCTCAACACCGTCAAGCTCCTCTATCTGCTGCTTTAGTCCTTCATTTAATGGATTATTCTTTTGAACCTCCGCCCATTCATATTCAGGATGCTCTTTATTCCCGGATTCCACAATTGGAGAAATCTCATATTGCCCCACAATCGAACTCTTTGCACTTTCCATCGGATTTGCACAAGACAGCACCGTTGCTACCATCATGACAAATATTCCGGTAACGGCCATAGATACAATCGTGATAGTACTCTTCTTTTTATTCTCTGCAAGATTTCTCTTGGTCAGTCGTCCGATATTCAGAAATTGATATCCCTTCCTGCTGCTTTTCTGTCGCTTACTGCCTCCCTGGTAACGCATAGCTTCTATTTCTGATACCTTCGCCGCCATACGCATAGGCTTCATCAGTGACAGATACACTGTACACAGAGTCACTGCAATTGCCAACAGATAAATCCACCAATAATAAAGTTGGACTTCTCCTTTAGCTACAACCTTGTATGCCTCTGTTATAAGTACGTTTGAATCCTTTGCATGTTCTACAAACTGGAGAAGTACAACTTTCACAGCAACTGTTCCGATCAAAAGTCCTATCGGAATAGCAAACAACGCCACTCCCATTCCCTCTCTTAGTACGATTTGTCTAAGCTGCCGTTTCGTAGCCCCGATTGCCTTTAACTTTCCAAATTCCCGAACCCTCTGGTTCATAGATACATAATAAACACTATAAATTGTGATAATGCCCGCCAATACAACAATAAGCATGATTCCTACAATCACCGGAATTGTAGCCGGATCCACATAATTTGCTGCAAGATACTCTTTATTAATATTCATGTCATCCTCGGAAATCCCGAACTGTCTGGCAATATTCTGTATCGTCTCTGTATAATCTGCAGTCGTATTTCCTTTCTGTCCATTCACCTGAAGTAAAAACCGATATTTCACCTGTTCTACCGGTATCTCCGCTTTCAGAAAGGCCTCTGAAACCAATGATGTATATTGTTTTTGTTCTTTGCTGCTCTCATTATCTGCTAAAAAGCCACAGATTCGAAATTCTTTCTCCTTCGTATAATCCAGTCCGTCATCTTTCAGAATCTGATAAGGTACTGTGATGGTGTCACCGATTTTCCCATTCTGTCCTAATGCTTCCAGTATTCCTTTTGAAACCACAATATCATTTTCTTTCTGCGGAAGTTGCCCCTCTTTCAGCTTCACTTTATAAAGTTCCATCCCTGTTCTGTCCATATACATCATGGAAACCGTCGCATCTTCCAGATTCATGTACCCCGCATCGCTGCGGAGTCCGTAAGTTTTCACATCGTGATGTGCCGCCAGTTTCATAACTGTACTCTCGTCCACGTTCCGATAAAGGGCATGCCATGTTGGATAAATCTTATTGATTACCGCAAAGTTCACTTCCACCATATCTTTTCCGATTGATGGGATTACGAACAGCAGTAATGTTGTCAGGATAATGGCAATTCCAATCAGTATGTTTTTGCTCTTATAATGCCGCATATTGCAATATGCAACTCTGGTCGTCATCTTCATTATCTTCTCACCGCCTTGCCATCTTCAATGATAATCATTTCATCCGCCATCTGGGCAATCGTTTCATCATGGGTAATCATGATAAGCGTCTGCCCGAAATCCGACACGCAGCTTTTCAATAGGCTCATAACCTCTAGCTCAGTCTGGGAATCAAGGTTTCCAGTCGGCTCATCCGCCAAAATTATCGCCGGTCTTGTCACCAATGCCCTGGCTATCGCAGTTCTCTGTTTCTGTCCACCAGACAAAGCAGACGGCATCGCATCTTTCTTATCCTGCAGTCCGATTTTTTTGAGAATATCTTCCACTTCCCGCGGCTTTACCTTGCGATTATCAAGTCCCAGCGGAAGAACGATATTCTCCCACACATTCAGCGATGGAATCAGATTAAAATCCTGAAAGATAAATCCTATCTTCTTTCTTCGAAACTGTGCCAGTTTATCATCTTTTCGAGAATAGATATCGGTTCCATCAATCCATACTTTGCCGGAATCCGGTCTGTCAAGCCCTCCAATCAGATGCAGAAGTGTAGATTTTCCGGAGCCGGAACGTCCTACGATAGCTGTAAACTTGCCTCTCTCTATCTGTAAACTTGTATGATCCACGGCTCTCACCTGATTCTCGCCTTCTCCATAATACTTTACTAGATCTTCTACTTTTAAAATACTACTCATATCTTCAAGTCCCCTTTCCATTTCATACCCCTACTATAACATTCCTGCATTACAAAACCCTTACAACAACCATAACAGTTTTGTAAGGGTTCCGACTATTCTCCTATTATGAGCGGCAGTGTCACTTTAAATATCATACCTTTCTCAGCCTTTCTTTTGGCTGCTATTGTCCCCCCCTGTTCTTCTATGATCTTTCTGGCAAGATACAGACCGACACCCGCTCCGTCTTTCACCTGTTCCTTTGCTTTCCTTCCCCGGTAAAATCTCTGATAGATCTTATGCAGTTCCTCCGCAGGAATGCCCATTCCTTCATCTTCTACTTCAATAAGCACATTGCTTGCTAGCTCCTGCGTCCTCACTGTAATCGTTGTGTGCTCCGGTGAATATTTGACTGCATTCTCAAGGATATTCGTTAATGCTTCTACCGTCCATTTTGAATCATGGTTCACAACTATATCATCATCCATCTCCACCTGAATGGAAATATCTTTTCCTCTTGCCTTCATATAAATCTGACTGACAGCCTCTGTTAGCGTTTTCTTCAGGCTTTCATGAAGCGAATGTATCTGGATCATATGTGTTTCCAGCCTTGAAAGATTTACCAGTTCATTCAAGAGCTGTTCCAGTTTGGTAAGTTCCTGTGATTCCTGCTCCAGAAACTCCCTCTGTTCTTCTCCTGTAACCCGATTTTCTGCCACCAGCTCATGACTCATCCGGAGTGATGCAAGCGGAGTCTTCAACTGATGGGAAATATCTGTAATCAGACTCTTCGTACCATTTTCTTCCTGCTCCAGACGTTCCTTCAAATCTTCGAAATATTGCCCCAGCTCCTTTACAGATTCCCACACCTTTAACCATTGTTCCGATTCTGATGTTTCTTCAGGATATGTTTGGAATTTTCCTTTTCTGAATTCCTGCAGACATTCATATAATTGCTGTAATTGTTCCTCATCACCGTATCTGCTCCAGTTTTTTCTTCGGTCCAGGTGCAAGAACAGGCCACATACTATGACTCCCACTAGTAATCCAATTCCCCAGATAATCCTTATAACCACATCTGAAGATCCACTCCCTGAGTGATAACCATAAGTTTCTTCCAGCATCTGTACGACTCTTTCTATCTTCTGATCGTCCCGGTCTCTTATAAAATCTACTGTTCCTGACTTTTCCCAGATTGCAACTATTTCCCCTTCCAGTTCAGGATGTTCTGCAAGGAGCAGTGCTATCTGCGTTGCTTTCGCATTTTCCTCATACTTTGTTATCAGATACATTCCTACTGTAAAAAATACTGCAAAGATTACATATACGATAAAATACCGTTTTAATTTTTGTTTACCTTTCCGGTCCATATATATCCCAGTCCTCTCACATTCGCTATCTCTTCTGTTCCAAGTTTATTCTTCAGTCTGCTGATATTGACAATAACCGTATTATCATCGATAAATTGACCGTCTATATCCCATACATGCTCCAGGATACTTTCTTTTGAAACAATCTGTCCTGCATTCTCCCAGAGATACAGCAACAGAGAGAATTCTTTCTTACTTAAAGTAACTGGTTCATCCCCTTTATACACCTGCATCGTTTTCATATGCACCGTAATCTCTCCGGAAGACATAATCTGTGCCTGTACCTTAGAAAGCCGTCTCATCAATGCGTTCACCTTCGACACCAAAGCCATCAGTGAAAATGGTTTGGTAATATAATCATCTGCCCCGGTATCATAACCATTTACAATATCTATTTCCTGATCCAAAGCCGTAAGATAGATAAGATATGTATCTCCACCTGCACGTACCATCCTTCCAAAATCCAGTCCTGTACCATCCGGCAATGTAATATCGCTGATAACAAGAGCATAATCTCCTTTTTGAAATGCTTCTTTTGCTTCCTTTATTGTATAAACCTGACGAACCTCATACCCTTCCCGTGAAAGTAACAGGGCAATTCCCCGATTTAGATTCGAGTCATCCTCCAGTAATAATATTTTCTGCATCAAATACTCCACCTCTATTTGTAATAACCTGTTCTTTTATCATATCAGTCCTATCTTTTGTCTACAATAAAAATAAAATTAACATACATACTTTTCCTTCATATGTTCAAGGATTTCACCGGATACTGCTTCAGAAATCGATCAATCCATTTCTGATTGCTTCTCTGTAACATCCGAAGTCTGGATAAAAGCTGTAGACAACTGCAGCTCTATGTTACTAAAGTCCTATCCATCAATACAGGAGTTATAGAATGCCGTGAAGATACCGTCAAATTCCATTTCAATAATATGTAGGCTGTCCATTGTGTGCTCCAGATAAGTCAGTGTTCCTCTGTCCAAATCTATACTCGGCTTTCCCAGTAAGTTTGCTATTACATCTGGATTTGTAATTCCAAACATCTCCTTTATATCCGGCATAAGATAATCCACGATATCCGGCAGCCTTTTCTCATACGCCTGTGCCAGTTCAACTGCACGTTTTTCATAATCGGAATGTACGCTGTCACAGACAAACTCAATCCCGTTTATTTCCATCTTATAGTAATCATTATTCTCATCATAGACAAACGCTGTACCCTTACTTTTTTATTTTTTTCCAAAATCCCCATGATATATCTACACTTTCCCGGTTCTTCCGCCATACACAGTCTAAAAAACTGTAACTTAATGCTTACGTTTGTAAAAAATAACTCCTGCCAAAATCAATAAAATAATTCCAACTACAATCATAAAAATAAAATTATCACCATTTAACTTCCCTGCTATGAAAATAGAAGTCGGGCCATCCGCACCACCAATAACAGAAACGGCTGTGTTTTCTTTCTGCTTCAGTACAATGCCAATGACTGCCAATACAATTCCTAAAATTCCGGCTATGATTCCCAATCGCTTTTTCATTGCTACCACCTCAAATCATTTTTATCTGCTCAATCAAATGTAAATTGTTATGCAAGTATTTCTATGCAAATGAAGCATAGATAACCCATATTTCTGCAAACATTACCAATAAAAGTACACCATCTATCATCCAATTAAACTGAATGTCCGTTAAGAAAGTTTTTGAATGTGTCAGGCAATATTTTACTTTTCTACGTCCAGTCAAAAAGTGATAAGCACTTGTAATATAGGAAATAAAAATATTTGTATTTTTCTTCCATAATCATCCGCAATCCCATTTGCAAAATGTACTGGAATAATACTCGGTAAGAAAAATATACTTACAAGAGCAAGCAAAAATCCTATTATACAAATTATCCATGTGAATTTTCTAGTATTGATAAATTTCATAACAATCCTTCTTTCTGCTAAATTCAAGTTTTTCCAATACATAACACGTACTTACATTATACTCCTCACCAATGCAAACCTCAATTTATTCTCCATCCTTTTTCCCGTTATTAAGCTTCGGGCAGTAAAATGCCTTTACTTCCACCCCATCTTCCTCCGACTCAATTTCCACATAATAATCCCGGATAAAGTATCCCGCATTATGCTCCTGAATGGCGTACAGCTCCAATGTCTGAAAATCCACCAGTACCAGATCACGGGGCTTGGGTTTTTGCGTTTCCTCACAGAATATCTCCATGCTTTCCACCAGCTTATCCAGGCATTCCTGACACAGATGGTTCTGTACTTTTTTCACATCGAAGATACTATCTTCCCCGTAATCCACCGATACTTCGGAAATCCCGTAATCCGACATCTGCTCCGTATGGAAAAAGCAGCCGCCTTCTCCTGTCCCGGTATAACCCATATGCCCGTTTCCCTGCGGGCCGGTAAGATTCCCGTCCTCATCATGATTCCGGATATGCATATCCATCACATACCAGTGATTGGTACAGATCACTCCCAGATCGTCAAACTTCCGGAAATAATCCATCATACTCCGTTCATCGCTTCCACACAGCCAGCACTGTTTTGGATCTTTCAGCTTGCTTTCTACTGATTCAGGCACCTTTCTTTCTACCGGGTGATATTCCTGCTCCTGTGTTTTTCAAGATAACCTGTCAGATCCAGCCGGCTGATTCCCAGTCCGATCAGAATTCCTGACGCACATGCCAATAATCCCACATATCCCTTTTTCATATTATAGTCATCCTTTAAGAATTAGTTTTATAATGCTTTTAGGATTACTATATCAAATCTTGCAATCACTTTCATCATAAATCGCATATTTTTATGTGTTTTATTGCATATACAGCTTTCAAAAAAACTGCCTGCGGCAATTTCGCAGACAGCTTCTATTTCATCATCTCTTCAATTATCACATCCAGCATCCGAAGCACGCTTTCCTGCTTCTTCGGTGTGAGCCTTTCCAGCTTTCCTTCCACTACAGAAGTATGTTCCATTCTGGTAAGAGGAATCACTTCCTTCAGCACTTCATTCGGTTCCGCACCTAATACATTCAACAGCTTTACAAATGTTTCCATCGTAGGTGTTTTCACTTCCCGCTCAATCGCACCCAGATGGTTGGTACTGATATCCACCAATTCAGCCAGTCTCTCCTGCGTAATTCCTGCCTCTTCCCTGTACCTGCGGATTGCCTTTCCCATTCCTTTCACACGCACACCTCCTCCTTCCAGTATTCACTAACGCTTAAAGCATTAGTCATGTAAATCCAGTATAATTGGTTGCAAATCACGCTTACAGTATCCATAAGGATTGCATTTATAACGCTTTTAGCGTTGGTCACATTTTTGGCACTCCATCGTCTGTAACTGGCACAGTCCTGCGATTGTAGCGGTAATTTACCCATGTTAAAATTGATATTGTCAAAATTATATGCAGAACGAAACGCAGCACTGCCGTATGGGAAGCCTCTCCTGCGGCAAATAAGCTGCGTTTTTTCTGTAAGATAGGAGGATCTTTACAATTTCATACTTTGATTTAGGACGCAGCCTGCATTGACCGGGCTGCGTCCTTTCTTGAGGCAGGAAAACCATAAGCAAAGGCAGGGGAGGTAATTCTCCTGCCGCTCTTATAAAAAGGAGGTACTTTTACGTGAAACACAAACTGAAAAACGCTCCGCCGGACACAAAACGGCATGTCAATTATGGCAGATGCCTGTATGCTGCATTTCTGGCTGTCACAGTCCTCTGCGGATACACACAGCCGGTTTTTGCCGCTACCATCTGGACCAAAGCCAATGAGATCATGAAGGATGTCTATAACCAGATTATCCTCATTTCCACCATTGCTGCAGTCGTAACGGCATCGGTTGCCCTTCTGATGATGAATTTTTCCAAAAGCGGAAAAACCGTGGACGAATCACGTGCATGGCTCAAGCGTATCGTCATTACCTGGGCGATCTTAAACGGGCTTGGCTTTATCATGGCTTACATCACCCCGTTCTTTGCAGGCGGAAAATGGAACGGATAGACGAAAGGAGATGCCACTATGGGAATACTTGACGGAATCGTGGAATGGATTGCCGAACAGGTCATGAACATTCTGGATCTGATCACCACTTCAGTCCTCGGTGCTCTGGGCTGTTCCATGGATACGTTTCTTCGCTACTTTCCTGCTGCCGAGACCATGTATCAGGTCTTTCTGGCACTGGGCATCGGGCTGATCCTCTTAAACTGGGTATGGCAGCTCTTTAAAAATTACTTTATGGGAGCCGGTATCGAAGCGGAAGATCCCATTAAGCTGTCCATCCGTTCCTTCCTCTTTATCTTTCTCACCTTCTATGCGAAAGATATTGTGGATCTGCTCCTGAAGATTTCAGGAACACCGTACAACTGGATTCTGACGGAAGACCTGCCGCCTTTAAAATTTGCGGATTTTAACTCCGTAGTCACAGTCATCCTGGGAGTCTGTGCAAATGGGGCGGTAGCCATCATTGCACTGATTCTGGTACTGATTCTGGCGTGGAACTACATCAAACTGCTCTTTGAAGCGGCAGAACGCTATATTCTTCTGGGGGTACTGGTCTACACAGCCCCGGCAGCTTTTTCCATGGGTGCCAGCCAGTCAACCGGAAATATCTTCAAAAGCTGGTGCCGGATGCTTGGCGGCCAGTTCTTTTTGCTTCTGATGAATGCGTGGTGCCTGCGGCTGTTTACTTCTATGGTCGGCACCTTCCTTGCCAATCCGTTATCCCTATAAGAAAGGAGGACCAAAATGAAACTTAGAAAGAAACTCATACCATTCCTGGTACTAACTGCCTGTCTGGTACTGTTTTGCTCCATGCCGGTCTTTGCAGCGGAGCTTACGGAAGCAGACGTGGAAGCGGCAGTTGCCAGTCAGGGAAAGGAAGCGGTAACCGGAAATGTCTTCGTCTGGTTCCTGTGTGCCATTGCCTTTTTAAAGGTATCCCAGAAAATTGATTCTTTTCTGGCATCGCTTGGCATCAATGTCGGCAATACCGGAGGAAACATGATGGCTGAACTTCTGATTGCAGGACGGAGCCTGACCGGTTCCATGCGTTCCCATGGTGGTGGCGGCTACCACAAAGCCTCTTCTCCCGGAAGTGCGGCTGTCGCAGGAAGCTTCCTATCCGGCGGGCTTGCCGGGGCAGTGGGAAGACAGGTACAAAGAGAAGCGGTCAATTCCGCAACCGGTTATACCGAACACAGCAGTATCGGAAACATGCTCTACCAGTCATCCCTGAACAAAGGCGGAGACTTTGCCAATCAGGTCATCAGCAACATTGCACAGGGAAATTACGGTCAGGTAGGTTCCATCAAGGGAGCAGACGCACAGAAAGCCTTTACTTCCTATATGGGCATCAATCCGGGCGGCGGTTCTTCCTATGATAATGTAGAAATCGGTGGCGGAAGGATCACCGGTACCGAAACCGGAAGCTCCGGAAACCGGGATTTTGCCCTGTACCATGCCGACCAGTATGCAGCTCCTACTCAGGGCTCCTACTCTACGGTACAGTCCGTGGATGGTTCCACCTGGTACAAGCAGTATGCACAGGATACGGTCGAAAAAACACCATATACTTCCGGCAGCGGCAAAGTAGCCTACAATGAATCCATTGTCCAGAAACTGCCGCCAGCCCCACAGCGAAAGGAGCGTATGTAACATGCCAAAAACAGCCTTGATGGGCAGTCCTCTTGCTGTCATCGGTACAGTATTCCGGCACAGGCGCACCCTTGCGAAAACTGGAGCAGCCGTCGGCGGTGTACTGATGCTTCCCATTCTGTTCCTTGTCATGCTTCCGGGACTCGTCTTCGGAGACCTCTCTGAAAATACCGGAGCACTGACCAGCAACACGGTAATCAGTGAAAATATCCGGGCTTCCAATCAGGCAATCGTGGAGGTGCTTCAGGAAAGCCATGATGCACTGCTTGCTAAGATCAATGCGGAAATTGCCAGACTCCCGGAAGGAGATACTGCCTCTATCAGCGATCCTTACGCTTCCAGTATCATCGTAAATGCGAACCAGCTCATCGCACAGTTTTGTGCCAGCCAGGATGACTATAAAAATATAAATATCAGCAAACTCAAAAGCCTGATCCGGGAAAACGAGGACGGGCTTTTTTCTTATGACGTTACTTCAGAAACGGCCACGGTGGAAGTTCCGGCGGAAGAGGAAAATGCACCACCCAGAAAGGTTACTTTTACCCGCCATACCTACACGGTCAGCTATGCCGGAGATGCCTACTTTGCAGATCACGTCTTTCATCTGACCGATAAGCAGAAAAAAACGGCAGACAGTTATGTGGAAAACCTGACCATGTTCTTTGGCGGCTCCGCTTCCGGTCTTGCCATGGCGGTAGGTGTCAGCGATGAGGTGCTGGCTTACCGGGCTACCATCCAGCAGGTCGCACAGAAATACGGCATGGAAGCTTATGTGGAACTCCTCATGGCAGTCATGATGCAGGAAAGCGGCGGGCGTGGAAGCGATCCCATGCAGGCGGCAGAAGGCGGCTTTAATAAGAAATACCCCCATGTCCCCAACGGCATCACCGATCCTGCTTATTCCATCGAATGTGGGATTCAGGAATTAAAGTATGCACTGGATAAAGCAGGATGTACCGGACCTACCGACCTGGACCGCATCAAGCTGGCGCTTCAGGGTTACAATTACGGCTCCGGCTATATCGACTGGGCAATGGAACGTGACGGCGGTTATACCAAAGAAAACGCCATTGCTTATTCGGATATGATGTGTGCCCGTCCGAACTGGCATTATGACCGGTATGGGGACAAGGAATATGTGGAGCATGTTCTCCGGTATTATCAGATTACCAATACCGGCGGAAGCTATCCGGCAAACGGAATGCAGATTCCGCACTATCTCCAGACCGATTACGGGAACATTCCTTATGGCGGCGGCTCTATCGCATCTTCCGGCTGCGGGCCTACCAGCTTTGCCATGATCGCCAGCTACCTGACCGGGAATACCATTACCCCTCCGGATGCGGTGGCATGGTGCGGGAATTCCTA
>ENA-OQJN01000182-OQJN01000182.1-human-gut-metagenome-genome-assembly--contig:-NODE-182-length-31052-cov-6.162361_pt1 | contig 31052 bp, 22 predicted proteins | sample MGYA00242610_ERZ504777 | MGnify/ENA primary metagenome ERZ504777 (study PRJEB26092, sample SAMD00036350) | human gut metagenome | host: Homo sapiens | study: EMG produced TPA metagenomics assembly of... | reverse complement strand
GTTATAACTGTTCCTATGGAATATATACTAGTGGAACAAAAGAATTTACTTGCGATAAAATTTTGATGAAGTAAAAGAATACTGTTAAAAGGTGGAAGTATTATTGCTGTTGATAATAAATAATTAATAGAAGTTAATTTTTGATAGAATTGCTGTAGGCAGTAATGATATTAGTGCTACAATTACTTATTTTTCTGCTGGTGGAATTAATAAAATTGATTTAAGTTGGAATAAAGGTTTAACTAGAGTTGGAGGTAAAGAAACTAAAAGTATTAATACTTTTGTAGCTATAAATAGTAATTCAATTATTAAATCTTATGATATTAATACTATTATTATGTTATTAACTAATAATGGTACTCCTACTGAAGTATTAAATGCTATAAATACTATATTTACTAATTTTGATGGATTTATTGCTGCTATTGGTAAACCTAATTCTGTATTTTATAATAATACCTATGGTAAATTTTATATTAGATATACTGGTGATGCTATAACTATACAATGGAGTAGTAGTAATACAATAAATCATATAGCTTTACGTAATGATGGTAATTATACTTATAATACTATTCAAATAGTTGACCAAACTCTTTATAGATTATCTGCTCTTACTATTGAGCCAATAGTTAATCCTAAAATATGGGTTGGTACTGCTACTCAATATGCAGCTATTGCACAAAAAGATAACAATACTACTTACATAGTTAAATAGAATGCTTAAATTATGGCTATATATCAAGGAGATATTGTAATACATGATATTAAACTTGGTAGTATAGATGTATTTGAAATATATCAAGGTTCTAAACTTGTTTATCCAGAGAATACTGAAGTTACTATTACGTTTAAATTGAATGTTTCCGGAACTGTTACTATTAATGGTTATACTCCTGTTATAAGTGAAAACAATACTAAATTTGTATTTACTATTCCTGTCAAGACTGATTATACTGCTAATATTAGTGCTGAACATTATAAACCTCAAACTATTAAAGGTAATAGTGGTTATTTACCTATAACTCATAATGTAGAATTAGAATGGGAACAAAAATTTATATCTTATACTGTTACTTTTCCTACTGACGGAGTTAAGGTTTTATTTGATGGAATAGAAAAAGGAGTTATAACTAATGGTAAGTTAGTTGTATTAATTGATGATACAGAAGCTAAAGATAGTTATATTGTTACATTTGAAGGTAGTAAAGCTAGTACATATAATACTAGTACATTAACAGTAGTTGATAGTGCTATTGCAAATACAGGTGGAAGTTATGATTTAAAACTTCCGACTAGTTCTGTTAAGACTGGATATAAGAGAACTGACTATGCATCCTCCACGGGGAGTATAACCAAAGGTTCTACTTATGCCGGAACTTGGATTGAAACTGTTGTTAATCTTACTGCTAGTTTTACTAGTTCTACTACTTTAGGTAGTATAAGTAATAATGTATTAACTATACCTAATAATGAATCTACTAATACTAAAAGTGGTACTTTAAGTGTTGTATTTACTTTAGAAAATAAACAAACTAAAGAAGTTAGTGCAGCTTTAAATCAAGCTGCTGGTGCTAAAGTTTATACTGATTGGGTATTAGATTTACAAACTGATGGAACTAGCGTTGAAGCTAAAGGTGGTACTAGAACAGTTACAGCTAATATTGCTCGTAGAACTTATAAATGGAATAACACTGGTACTGTTTATAGTGAAACTGCTACTCCTACTCTTAGTATTAGTGGTAGTGCTAGTCTTAGTGGAAATTCAATAATATTTACATCAAACGAGAGCGTTTCATCCCGTTCTGCGGTACTTACCGCTAGTTATGTAGGATTATCCAAAACGATTACGATAACTCAATCAGCAGGCTCAAAAGTGTATTCAGCGTGGTCTGCTTGGGCTGTTTCTATCTCGGCAAGTACGCAAACGATAGGCGCAAGTGGAGGAACATCAACAATAACTACTAGTGCTAGTCGTTCTAGAACTTGGACTTGGAATGGAGTTGGAACTACTCATACTGATACTGAAACAGGTACACCAACGCTTAGTGGAACAGCTACAGGTTTTACTTTAAGCGGTACTACTGTTACTGCTAGTAATAATGAATCAACAAATAGTAGAAGTATAAACATTACTGCTACTCATTCAGGTGTTACTAAGTCTATTACAATTAGTCAGAGTGCTGGAAGTAAAGTTTATGGTAGCTGGTCTAAATGGACTATTAATAAAAGTTCAAGTGGAACTACTATTGCTGCATCTGGTGGTAGCGGTACTGTTAGTGCACCTACTGCTATACGTACTAGGTCATATACTTGGAATGGAACAGGAACAAGTTATACTGAACAAGGAACTGGTACTCCAACTTTGACTAAACAAAGCGGTGATGGTAGTTTTAGTATAAGTGGTACAACAGCTACTGTTAGTTATGGTAATAATACAACAACTAGTAGTAAATCTACAGTTGTTCGTGCTACTATGGATACTGAATATGTTGATACTACTTTTACTCAATCTGCTGGTAGTAAAGTATATGGAAGTTGGTCAATATGGAGCGTATATTGTAATGCTAGTAGTTTTACAGTTTCTGCATCTGGTGGCTCTGTTACTATTTATAGCGGTGCTTCTAGAAGTAGAAGTTGGACATGGAATGGAGTTAGCGGTTCAGGTGGAACAGAAAGTGAAAGTGGTACTCCTACATTAAGTGCTAGTGGTAGTGGTTCTTTAAGTGGAACTACATTAAGTTATGGTAATAATACTTCTACTAGTTCTAGGACTACTAGAGTTACTGCTTCTTATGGTGGTTCTTCTAATTATTGTGATATTACTCAATCTGCTGGTAGTAAAACTTATAGTAGTTGGGGAGCATGGAATATTACTTTAACTGCTAATCCTACAACTATAGCTGCTGCTGGCGGTAATTCTACATTATCTACATCTGCTACTAGAAGTAGAACTTGGCAATGGAATGGTACTGGAACTACTTATACAGAACAAGGTAGTGGAACTCCTACATTAAGTAAAGTTAGTGGAGATGCAACATTAAATAGTAAAACTGTTAATTATGGTAATAATACTTCTACTAATTCTCGTAGTTCGGTATTTAGAGCTACTATAGATAGTGCTACTAAAGATATTACTATTACTCAATCTGCTGGTAGTTTAGTTTATCAAAATGTAATATATCATACTACATATTATGGAACTGGTCCAGACACTGGGATTGATAGTACTACTTATCCTAATGTATGGGAAATTGATAAAGATATATCTTCAGATGGAGAAACAATATATGTATATTATAAAATATATACTACTCAAAAATATACTTGGAATGGAGTAGAAGGAAGTGGTGGTACTACTTATAAATATTATACTGCCAGGGATATTGTAACTATTAGTGAAGTTAATTGTAATGTACTAGTTGGTAATGACAGTACAATAGGTAATAATATGATAGCTTTTGGAATACAAGTTTTATATAATTCTTCTACTAGTAGTAAAACATGGTATGTTAAATGGAGATGGCCAGGTTCACAAAATAATACTATTAGAGGTACTCAACAAGGTAGGCCTGTAGTTGGTCATTTTTGCATACAAAATAATAAGTTTACTACTACTGATGTTGCATTACCTGTTTATATAAATGGTATGAATGTAGATACTATATATAATGGAGAAACAACTTATAATAATATTAGTAGTAGTCCTGTTAATGTTTACGTATATATTCCTACTAATGTTAGTACATTTTATTCTGGTAAATTACAATTTTGGTTTGAACATGAAGATGGTAGCAGTGATAAATATAACTGTGGTTTAAGTAATTATAGTACAGTTAATGGTATTAGTATAAGTAATAACGGCACTATTATTAGTGTTAATTCTAATACTACTGTTTCAGGTTTTACTATACTATGTCAATTTACTATGACTTCTAATAATATAGTATTTAATGTAAGAGTTTTAATTGAACCATAATAAGAATACTATTTAATATAACAATATTACTAATGCTTATATTGTTTATTTACTCATTAAAGTTATTTAAATTAATCACATAATTATGAACAATAAACAACTATATGAAAAGTTAGGTCAGAATAGTTATGATAAAGTATTTCCTATTACTTATCTTCAAAATATTCTTGACAAAGATACAAACAATGATTTAACTGTTGTTCTTTCTCGGTTTAATCATTTATGGATTCCATATCAAGGAACTAGAGTTAATACTCGTAAAGCTGTTCCTGCTATTTTTAGACGTAATAGTCTTACTATTAGCTATTATGACGCTGAACATAATCTTTCTGTAACTGAAAGTTATATAGGTAGTAATCTACAAGCTGGTGTTGAAACTAGTTGGGTTTCTGATGATAATTGGACAAAAATTCTTAGTGAGAAGTATCTTGAAGAAAGTGGAGCTAAAATTCCTATTGCTGATGGTACTATTGATTGGGATATGCTTAATGAAGCTCTTAAACAAATGATTGCTGGAGATGGTAAAGTTAATATTATTAATTATCCAGATGAAGAAGATATTACTATAAGATTAAGTCCGGGTTGTTGTAATGTTAATCGTCTTAGTCTTAAAGATAGACCTTATGAGCCTGAATATAAAAGTGGTAAAGGATATAAAATAATTCGCAAGGTCTTACTCCCCGTGGAGGATGATGCTAGTAATGCAGAACAGCTTTTATTTGATGGTTTTCTTGATGATACTTATTGTGAACAATATGGTCAAATAATTCTTAATACAGATAATTATGAAGTTATCGATATTGATTTAGGTAATACTGCTGGTATTTATTATGATACTTATCATAAATTATTTGTTCTTAGAGTTAAGACTATTCATGATGGAGTTGGGTTTTATAATTATTATACTAGATGGACTATTGTAGAACCTACTGATAGAGTTCATCCTCTACGGGGGGTCAACACTGCTGTCTATGGAAATAGTGAAGATTATAATATTTATAATACTTGTCTTTCTGATGAGCGTCCAAGACTTGGTATTATATATGTTAATTCAGTAGATAATATTAAATATTATTTTAATGAAGAAAATCTAGTTCAAGTTAAGAATAATATTTATCTTAATTATAAAGCTGTTCTTACTCAAGATATGCTTAACGAAGAAAATACTCGTTATATTATTCGTTATGCTTTTGATTTAAGTGGTAAAACTATTACAATGCCTACTGGATGTGAACTTGTATTTGAAGGTGGTATTATTGAAAATGGTACTATTAATTTAAATGGTTGTAAGCTTGTAGGTATGGTTGGTGAAGAATCTGAATATCTTCCTAATGTTACTTGTAGTAATTGGGCTGTTGGTCAAATTGAATATCGTGGTGGAAAGATTTGTTATTGGAATGGTACTGAATGGAGAGTAATGGGTGATACTTCTGCTATGGAAGGATATACTAAAGAAGAAATTAATAACATGTTTGATAATTACTATACTAAAAATGAAACTTATAATAAACAAGAAGTTAATAATTTACTTGGTGATTATGTTATTAATGATACATTTAATAACTTTAAAGAAGAAATAAATCAAACTATTACTAATAGTGTTAATCTTGATAAAATTCAAAAAGCTATTAATGATGGCTGCGGAGTTAATATGACTATGCCTAGTGCAAATAGTAATAAACTCAGTCTTCCAATTTGGACAGGAACTGCTACCCAATATGCAACTATTACCCCAGTTGCTGGAATGACTTATAATATTATTGATAAATAATGAGTTTAACTCTTGGACGTCAAGGAGGAATTGCTCAGCCTCTTAAGAAACGGACAGTAGGTCAAACTAATATTGCTCATGTTTATGATGGTGCTAATCATATTTGGCCTACTTCTGTTATTCATTTTAGTGATTTTACTAGTGTCCAACTTAGATATATTTGGGGTAGTGATGATGGTCGAGATTTGGACACTAAATCATATTATGTTAATTCTCCTATTAATGGCTTAAACTATGTAGCTGTTGGTTGGTCTTGGAATTTAAGTCAAATTCCTTATCTATATTGGGGTGGTGATAATACTGACTCAGGTGCTGAATGTGTTATGTTTAATATTGAATCTATGATTGACCTTGAAGATAAAATGCCTGATATAATGAAAATAAATCTTTGTGCTAATTGGTTTGGAAGTTTGAGTAGAGGTCATGTTACTGTTGAATGTACTGCTTATAAAGGTGGAGTTATTGTTCATGCTTGGCAATTAAGAAATAATGAAATTGATGTTGATAATAGAGGAATGTTTATTTTTCCTTTGGCTGATGGAACTATTAATATGCCTGATGGACATGGTGGTTATAAAGAATGTTGGTATGGTGAAGTTGTTAAAAGACTTTCAAAAACTAATAATGAAATAAAATATTTTAGAGTTAATCCTGTTAATGATAAAGTTATTGGTTTAGATGATATTAAAATAATTCGTTATGGTAGTGGACTTGTTCATGACAATGGTTATTGTTGGTATGAAAATAAACCTAATGATAAATATAAAGTTTGGAATAATCAAGTCAATACAACTGGTACACCTATAACTCTTGATAAGCCAACTCTTAATATAACTAGCGATGATAATTATAGTTATGAATATCATACAGTTTTGCTAAATGAAGATAACACTGTTTATAATGATAATTATACTGATAACTATAAATTTAGATTTGGTTTTGTTGCAGGTAATTCTGAATTTAGAGGACAACAAACTATTCAATGTTATGTAGGTACACAAGGTGGTAAAGCTGATGATGGTAAGACTTCAATAGGTGAAATAAAATATACTAAACTTAACAAAATTGGTGAATTGACAATATATAGTCCTATTGAAAGTTAAAATAATGTTAATGACCAAATAAAGATAACGGTTTAAGTGTTATAGATTATGTAGTTCAAACTACAAGTATTAATCTATTTTTTTAACTTAAACCTTAATTTATTATGCAAGTAATTGAAAAAGTGAAAGTTGTTCCAGAGGGCTATAATGGTGCTGGAATGAATTATGACGGTTGTAATCGTCGTGATGTAAACGGTAAAGCTAATGCAGGTTTAACTCTTGGTATTATCGGTACTGCACTTGGTGCTTGAGCTTTGTTTGGTAATCGTCGTTCTAGTGTATTAGGTGGTGCTGGTGGTGGAATGTTAGGAGATGGTTCTACTAACATTAATGTTCTTGGTGCTACTGCTGGTAGTGGAAGCGGTGCTCCTACTGCTTTTCAAGCATGGGAAAAATCTTGTGAAGATACTTTAGCTCTTCAAGGTGGTCTTTATCAATGGGCTTTGACTCAACAGAATCAACGCTTTGAAGATAGAGAACGTCTTAATAGTGAATTGTTTGGTGTTTATATTGATGGACGTAATCGTACTGATGCTCTTATTGAGAAAAATAACACTGACCATTTTAATCTTTACAAATATACTCGTGATGCTGATGATGATATCCGTAAAGAGTTATCTGATTTGAAAGCTGAATTGGCTGTTACTAAAGCTATTCGTCCTTATCAAGATAAACTTATCCAATGCGAAATGGAAAAGATGTTTACGGCTGGTATCAACTATACTGATAGAAAGACTTGTAATGTTATCTATGGTGTAGTTACTCTTCCAAATGAACCTACTGTTACTGGTCTAGTTGGACGTAATGCTTGTGGATGTTTACCATGTGGTTTTACTCAACCTGCTAGCGGAACTCCTGCTCAGTAATATTACTAAGTTTGATTAAGAACATAAAATTGAAAGAGATATGATACCTGTTACTCAATTCATACTAGGTAATAGTGACCCTTTACTATATCCTAGTGAAAAAATGACTAATAGCATTGATGAACAAATTGCTTTTCTTCAAAGTCAAAAACAAGCAATCAATGAAGCTAAAGAAGTTGTAGAACAAATGTATCATGTTAAAGACAATAAGAAATATATTGGTGAAAAATATGATATGAATAAAGCTCATGAGATTTGTGAACGCTATAAAGAAGTATTACCTAATGATGTTGAACCTTGCGATGTTTATGTTGCAATTAATGCTCAATATCATGATTATGCTAAATTATTTGAAGAATGGTTTGGTGGTAATATAGATAATAAAGTGTTTGAAAGTGCTATTACATTTTGGTTTAAAGATATAGATTTTGATGGTGATAAAGTGTGGGAATATTTTCACATGAATAACTAATCATTATTGTAAAACTATAAAAGGGAATTATCTTCGGATAGTTCCTTTTTTATTTATCTAAATTTTAGTATGGACAAATTTATTGATGTAATTGTAGATGGAATCCTTAGTAATTTTGATTTTGGATTTATGTTTATTGTTAATGTTCTAACTTATATTATTATTAAAGTTATTGATTGCTTTAATGGTGATAATAAAGTTCCTACTTTTCATAAAAGATGTGTATTAGTATTAAGTATTGTTACTATGACTGGAGTTTATATTGGTGTTGGTTATGATAACGTTATTATGCTTGTTAATAGTGCTGTTCTTGCTCCTGTGTTTTGGAGTTGGGTTGTTAGTCCTATTTTAAAGAAACTTGGAGTTGGTTATAAAGATATTGATAATACTATTGGTTAAGATTGTGTGATGTCGGTTAGTTTGATTAGATTGGTTAATTCTAGCCTGTTCTATCCTCTACGGGGAGTATAGCTTGCCGAATTTGGCTGATTTTTAGCCTAGCTGATTAGTTATACACGATTGAATAAAAGTCTTACTGTAAGCCTAAAAAGTGGCTCTATGGACGTACATAAATATTTACAATATTAAATTTCAAAATAGTAAAGTTATGAGAGTTATTAAGACTAAACATTTTCCTTTTAATGGTTATAAAGCTATTAATATTTTTGGTATTATATTTACTAAAGGAGAATTAAGTAATAAAGAACTTAATCATGAAGCTATTCATACAGAACAAATGAAAGAGATGTTATATATCTTTTTCTATATATGGTATGGTATTGAATATCTTATTATAAGACTATTTCATATTAAGCAACATGATGCTTATAAAGATATAAGTTTTGAAGAAGAAGCTCACGCTTTTGATAATTATGCTAATTATATTAGTGAACGTAAACATTATACTTGGACTAAATATCTAGGTATTAATAGTTCTAAGACTGCCTAATTAAAAAATGTTAATAATATAGTTAAACTACTTGTTATTAACAATATAATTTATATTTGTAACAAACTAAATTCTAAAGATATGGAAGATGATAAAAGAGTTAATTATAAGTTAGAAGCTATTAGTAAACTTATTAATAATCTTAAACTTAGTATTTCTGGTAATAAAGAACATGATGAACTTGGAGAAAATAATGTTATAGTTAATCTTGATGAAATTAGTCAAAAGATTACTGAATTATATGAAATGGTTAAAGCTGAATTTGATGAATTTGAAAATCAACATAAAAGTGAATCAGATGAAACTCAAACTCTTCTTAATAATCGTTTTGACAAAATTGATGCTAAATTAGATAGTATTAAATCTGCTATTGATAGTATGAAAACTACTATTAGTGGTAAACTTGATACTGTTAATTCTACTATTAATAAAGCAAATACAGATATAGTTGCTGCAATTAATGCTATGAAATCTAGTAATGATACTAAAAACGATGCTATAATTACTGCTCTTCAAGGACTTGTAACTCAAGTTAATCGAAATACTAGTAATATTAATTCTCTTGATGGTCGAGTTGATGCTCTAGAACAAGCTTAATATGAATTTTAATTTAGTAGAAATGTATAATGGCTTGTTAAGATTTAACAAGCATATACTAAATGAACTTGCAGAAGGACTTAAACATCTACCTAATTTAGAAGGTGCATCTAAAGGAGATAGTCTTTATATTAATGAAGATGGTAATCCTACTTGGGGTTCTTCTGCATTTATTCCTAATAAAGTTGGAACTAATAAAAAAGCTGATTATAATTGGATAAGAGGTAATAATGGACAAGATACAGATAAAGCTGTTCGTTTGCTTCTGCTTGGCGGTGACGCTACTTACGATTCTGCGGCTGGCTCTGGTGCTAGTGTCGGCTTCTTTACCACAGTTAAGCTTGATTAAATAAGTCCACGTGGAACTGTTGCTAGGAGTAGTTGGTTAATTAATTTGTTTTCTGTTTTTGTATTTCTCGATACTACTCCTGCAACAGTTTATTATAATATTAAATATAATAAACTTAAAATATAATATATTATGACTAAAGATAAACTTAAAAATGATATTATTAGAACTATATGCTGTTTAAATAGTGATATATCTAATAAAGATAGAAATTTATTAATTAAATTATTAAATTCTATTGTTGATTATACTAATAATACTGAACTTGAACAAAAAGTTAAAGTTATAGAACAAAAGCATAATGAATTAGCTGAAACAGTTAATGAACTTAAAGCTAAAGTTGAAACATATTCTGATAAGATTAATGAGCTTGAAGAAAGAGTTCATCAATTAGAAAACGCAAGTCAATCTTAACATGGCTAGTCTTAATCAATTAGTTAGTGAATTTGCTCATGCTGTTGGCAATCCTAATAGTATTCCTCTTAGACGTAATCTTCGATATGCTATTCTTCATGGTCGTAATGAACTAATTCGTAAAAGTTATGAAAATCATAAATATGTTGATAAAGGTTTGCAACAACGTATTCGTGTTTCTATTATTAATGTTCCTGATGGTGACTTATATAATAGTCAAACTCTTGGACTTCCTGCAATTAAACGTACTAAACAAGAAGTTCCAAAGCCAGTTAGACTTATTAATAACTTACCTTTCCAATCAATTAGAACTACTGGACATACTGGGATAGAAATACCTTTTGCAAAAGAAGCTAGTGCTAAGTTTTATCATTATCTTGCAGGTATGTGTAATCTTCCTGTTTATGATTATATTAATGGTTATATTTATTTCTTTAGTAATAACAAAGATTGGTTTCAAAATATAGGTTCTATTATTATTGAATCCCCTTTTGAAATTCCTTATCTTGTTCCTACTGAAACTGTCGAAAAAGCTAAAGATGTAAATTATGACCCTATTGATGATGAAGCTAAATACGATGATGATGAATTTCTTATTCCTGAAGATATGATTGGAGCTCTTAAAGAAATTGTATTTAAACGTAATCTTGTTGAAGTTCCTCGTCAAACAAATGAAACTCCTATTGATAATTTTGTAACTAGATAAATTATGATTAAAGATATAGATATTAGTCATTATTATAAAAAGTTTATTGAAACTTCTAATGACGATATGGCAAAATATAATAAAGAACTTGAAGTTATAAATAAGATGAAAGCTGATTGTCGTGCTTATATTAAAAGTAAAAATCAAGTTATTAAAGATGATTTAAAAATTAATCTTAATGAATATGGGTTTCAATTTCTTAATGATAATGTTGAATTAATTAATAAGTTAGAACAATTAATTAATAATCGACTTAGTTATACAGTTGGAGAAAGACGTATTGTTCTTCTCCAACTTTTGCGTTATTGTAACTTAGCTAAAAAAGCAAATGATTATATTGTTGCTCTTAAACTTGCTACAAGACGTTCTGAATTAAGTCTTTCTGATTATAAAAAGTATATTCATAGATATTATAGTTATGGTGTTCATAAATGTGTTCTTGAAGGTTATGCTTATCATTTTTAAATATGAGATTGGTGATTTAGTTATTAATTTCTGGAGATATAGAGATAAACCTAGAGATACTTATGTTGATTGGAACGCTACTAGACTTAAAAAACAAGAAATTATTGATGCTGGTCTTAAACCTTATGATAAAGAAGAAGCAGAAATATATAAAATTCGTGGACTTAAATATGATGGTATTCCTTATGTAGTTTATAAAACTAATAAAGAGTTTTATGAAATACAACTTATTAATAATGGAACTCATAGTTATAGTGCTATTAAATTTAAGTATGCTAATTATATTAATAGAGAGCTTCGTGGTAAAGATGCTAAACAACTTAATTCTGAATGTAAAACAGTAGATGATATTTTTAAACTTAAACTAGGACTAAGAAGTAAACTTCTTGTTTATCTTGAACGAGAACCGAATGCTCCATTTAAATATATTAGAAATGTTAATCAACAAAAGTATGAACGTGGAGCACATAATAATGGTAATAAAACTAGATATAGTGATAAATAATATTATGGCTAAAGTTGTTTATTTTGGAAAACATATCTCTGATAAAATTAGAGATGCTAATAGAGTATTTTCAGAAATACTTATTAGTCCATTTATTGTTCGTAATGAAAGAAAAATAAGACATCAAACTTATGATGAATTTGTAGATATTAAGAAAAGAGTAATTATAGGTTTTGATATAGATAAACAAGGAGATTTTGTTACTAAAGATGTTTTAAACTATGTTAATAGTAATTCTATTGACGATAAAACATTTGAATTTATGCGTATCATCTATAATAAACTTAATTATAATAGTAATAAAGTTATTATAGATTTTTATGATAAAGATATTAAAGATGTATGCGTTAATAAATATATTCTTGATAAATGTATTAATAAACTACAATCTACTCATTGTATTCGTAGAACTAATATATTTAAAGTTTACATTGTTAACCATAATATAATATTTAAAGGTGATTATCTTGATTTTATTAAAACTTATAATGCTATTTATAGAAATGCTTTTACTGTTACAAATGTTTATGGTCATGTTATTCTTGATAAATCTATAAATTATGGCAAACAATAAAACTATTACAATAGAACATATTATTGCTAAACTCGATAATGATTTCAATCCAGATAATAGTGATTGGATTCCTAGAGTTCCTGCTTGGTGTGTTGATGCTATGAATGAACTTAAAGTTCTTCGTAAAGTTGATAAGAAAATGAAACTAACCGTCATTAATAAGATAGCTAAAAGTAAATGTTGTCTTATTGATGACGGTCTTAAAGTATATGATAGTAATGGTTGTGAAGTACCTAGAGCTGATACTAGTAAATATAGATGTGGTGATACTGAATCTACTCCATCCTCTACGGGGGGTCAAGCGGAGGACGAAAGTCCGAAGCGTGCTACTGATAAAGACTATCTTGGTATGCCTGATGATTGTTGTCCTAATGGTTCTAGAACTAGAGAGGTTATTGATACTGGTAAAATAGGATGTAATCCTGTTGTTTATACACTTCATAATAATACTGAATGTCCTAGATGCCAACATGAAGTACATTCTCATTGTCAGACCCCCCGTGGAGGATATGATAAGTCAAATCATAACTATATTCTTATTGGAGGTAATACTATTGAACTTAATTTTAATGATACTTGTATAACAGTTGTTTATAAAGATATTGAAACTCAATATAGTGATAATTATCATTGTGAAGTTCCTGTGATACCTGCTAATGGTAAATTAATTCAAGGTCTTGCTTATTATTGTATGGCTCGTATGCTTATGAGGGGATATAAACATCCTGTATTTAATCTTTCTGCTAGTCAATATGGTACTAATCCTTTCTATTTATGGGAAAGTATGAAAAAAGATATTAAGACTAGTATTTTATTAGATGAACAAAGTGATGATGATAGTGGTTGGAATGAGTTCTTTTATAACTTTACTTTTCCTAAATAATTATGAATATACAAAAGAAACTTAGTCTTAATAAACATCCTGGCGATTGTGTTCCTTATTCATTAGTTGCTGCTAAAAATGTTAAAGTAAGTAATGATGGAAGGATGATTGTTAATGAAGAAGGGCTTGAAGATTGTAAAGTAATTGCTAACGTTATTCATGAAGATGGTATTAATAATTTTAAAATAGTTGGTGTTATTCCTACTAGTACTGAACTTATTTTATTTGTTATTAATGTAGATAATAATGAATCTTATATTTATAGATATAATGAAGAATCTTCTAGTTGTTATAGAGTAAATAGTAATTGGAAATATAATGGTGGTAAGATTAAAGGAACATATACATATAATGTTAAAAATCATCTTATTATAGCTATTGCAGAAAGTAATGCTTCAGTTGATGTTCCTCTTAAAACTATTAATATTGATTTAGATTCTGGAAGTCCTGATACTGAAATGTCTATTATTCCTCAAGTAACTTTACCCACAGTTAGCAATTTAAATTATGCTAGTGGAGCTGCTTATAAAGGATTTTATTTTATGTTTATTAGATATAAAATAGATAAGACTAATTATACTAAATGGTATAGTATTGGATTTCCTATTTTTAATGATGTTATAATTCCACAAGTTATTAATAAAGTTTGTTTTCGTAAAGAGTTTGTTTATGATCCTAAAGATGACCCTAATGGATATTGCTATGGAAATAGTGATTCTTTTAGTGATTCTAAAGATATATGTAATCAAACTTTTGAAGTAAGTATTACTGGTGGTCGTTCAGGACTTTATCAATTAGGACTTATTATATGTAAAAAAGATAGTACGCAAGCTTTTAGAACTGATGATTTAAATAGTAATATTTTTAAGTTTAGTAGAGATGTACTTGTGGAATATAATATAGCAGATTTAACTACTGATTATTATAATTATTATAATGTTGGTAACATTATTAATTATAAAAATAGAATATATATTGCTAATTATGATGAAAAAAGTGATAATGATAATAGAACTTTGAGTGATGGTAAAACATTAGAAAAATCTGTTAATGATATTGTTATTAAACTTAGAAATAAATCTGTTAATGCTTATTATAACAGTTATAATGTTGTACATGCAGTTAGTGAAAAAGGACCTTATTTTAAAATGGCTAGTCTTGGATTTACTGGAACTGTAGATTATGAAATAGCTGATTATACTAAACTATTTAATAATAATCAATATCCTTTTCGTACTTTTAAAACTCTTCTTAATGAAACTGTTATTCAAGGTATTGCTGCTCATGAATATTTAAAAGTTAATTATAATACTGTAATAAAAGTAGGTTCTAAAGGCGGAGCTAATATTAAAGAATATTTAGCATGTAATTGTTTTATTATTCCTACTAGTTATAAGTATGAAAATAATATATCTAGTTATAGTTTACCTAGTGAAGTTAAAATTGTTTGTTATACTTATAATGGTGTTGGATTTACAGAAGATGCTGTATTTACTAGCGGAGTTATAATATTTGGAACTGCTCAATTTGATATTGATAATTGTAAAATGAGAATTACTCATAGTATAATTGATCCTTCTTATGATTTTAATGAACGTAAAAAGAATGATACTCTTATTCCTGGAGAAGTATATAATTTCTTTATTCATTTTGTTGATAAGTATGGTGATGCTAGTAGAGGATATAAATTATCTAATAAAGATAAATATATAAATGATGTTATAAATGATAATTCTCATTGTACTATAATAACTGTTGATTGGATTAATGGTACTGCTGGTACTATTTCTTATTGGGTTGTAATTAGTGGAACTATTCCAATATCTAGTATTAGTTCTAATGTTAAACAATATATTGCTGATAGTAAAATTGTAGTTTATACTGCTGAACCTATTAATAATCCTTTAACTAATATTTTACTTAATAGTGCTGGCGAATTAGAAGCAACTAATAGAGATGATTTATATACTCTTATTTCTAATTATTTTATAGACTATCAAGATAAAGATAAATATAATGATTTATATGTTTATCAAGTTATAAATAGTGGTAGCTATACTCCAACTAGTAATCAAATTATTTATGGCAATTATGATAATGAAGCTAAATTTGGTTATTATGAAAATATTAATGGTGATGAACTATTTAGAATACCAGATTTAATATTTAAATCTGAATCTATTGGCGGAGAACATACTAGAGGTTTTGTATATAATATGAATGATACCTTTAATAAGTTCTATATTAATGTTAATATTGATAATAATCTTTGGAATAAAATAAAAGAATTAGGTTATGTTGGTTGGTTTGTTAGTTATGAAAAAGTAGAACCTATTACTAGATATACAGGATTATTAACTAGAAAAGATTTTGCTAATATAGCTAGTAATGTTACATGGCAAAAATCTAATTATACTGCTAAGCCAGGTTTTGTTTCTAATAATTATACTAGTGATAAATGTTATCTATATAGTGGTAGATTTGACATTGATGATACTATTAAATATGATTTTAATATAATTCGTATTGATGGTAAATGTACATTTGAACCGTTTAGAGAAAAATCTGATGTTGTTGATATGGTTGTTAATACTACTTATCCATATAGTTATAATATGCCTGTTATAGGAGTAATAAGTAGAAATGTATATAAACCTATTAATAATTATAAATTAGTAGTAGCTGATAGTATCGCAGATGATAGAGCTGGAAAAGGTACAGCATTAGAAATGGATGATTATAAAGAACTTTCTTTAGATGCTGAAACTATGTTTCTTGCTACTGTTCTTAATTGTACTAGAAACATTTATATTAATAAAGAAAAAGAACTTATAAGACTTAATGATGTTCGTTATTCTAGTGGAACATATTCTATTGAACATGGATATAATGGTAGAATGACATATGATGGAGTATTAGTATATAATGATAATAAAGTTATTATGAATGAAGGAGATTATAGATTATATTCACCTGATAATACTCCTTATTATTATATTGATGGTACACATCCTTGTTGGTTTGATAAACCTTTTGTTGAATATATTCAATTTCCTCTTTATAGTGATAAATTCTTTGAAAGTAAATGTTTTAATAACGAACCTAGTAAAATAGCATTTAGTATTAAAGAAGAAACTGATACAAAAAGTGTTGCATTTGGTACGTTTGTAGAACCTAAAAATAGTGTTGATTTATTTAAAGACCCTATTGGTAATGTTGACCAATTTGTTCCTAAGTTATTAACTCAATATCGTAATGATATTATTAATATTACTCGTTTTGATAAAACTATAAGACGTAGTAATATTATTCAAGATGAAAGTGAAGTTAATGCTTGGAGAGTATTTCCTATTGAAGGTTATAAAAATATTACTGAAAATAAAGGAATAATTACTAATCTTGTTGGTATTGGATATTATCTATTAGTACATACTCAACATAGTATGTTTATGTTTGATATCAGTGCTGCACTTAAAACTAGAGATGAAAATGTACAACTTTATCAACCCGATGCTTTTGAAGTTGATTATAAAGAAGTTTTTACTAGTGATAAAGGATATGGTGGATTGCAAGATGATTTAGCATATATAGTTGGAGAATTTGGTTATATCTTTTATAATGATGATTTTCATAAATTTTATCAATTTGATGATGGTCAACTTAAAATAATGGATGAAGATATTAAATTATGGCTAGATAAATATCATCCTAATAAAGTTAGATTTGCTCATGATAAATATAATAATCGTATTTTAATTAAGTTTGATTATACATATGATAATATAAATCCTGTTAGTAAAACTATTATTGAAGAAGCTCATAATGAAGTAATAAGTTTTAATTATAAAGTTGGTAGCTTTATTAGTTTACATGATTATTACTTTAATAATGCTTGGTCAACTAAAACTAAATGTTATTTTCAAACTGAACATAATAATGATAGACTTAATTGTCCTCTTCATGTGTTTACTAATGAATATAATTATGGTAGATTTAATACTCACATGGGAGATGATAGTAATAGTCTTTATATGATTTCAAGACAAGAAGTTGGCGAAGAACCAGAACTTGTTTATAATAGTTATATTGATATTATTATTAATGAATCTTATGAACTTATTAAGTTTCTTGAATTTATTAAATATAAAGTACGTAAGATATATATTCCTTTCTATAGTGATAATACTAATAATCCTGTAGATTTAAGAGAACATCCTTATGCTGGAGATATACTTCGTATATTTAATGAAGATAATGATACTGATGATATTGATATTAATATTGATAAACTTAATAAGTTTAATGCTTATAAAAAACCTTGGTATGAACTAACTCAATATAACTTTAATTATTTTCGTAATACTATTAATAAACATCCTAATTCTCCAAGTGATAAACTTCGTAGAGTATATGGTAATTATTTTATAGTTCGTTTCATATTTAATAATTCAGATAATAAGCGCATTGAATTTGAAAGTATTGAATGTGCTCAAACCCAATTTAGAAAATTATGATACAGTATAGAGATAGACAAAGACAAAAAGCTTTTATTGGTGCTATTATTGGTGCAGCCGCTAGTATTGCTGGTGGTATTATTAAAGGTAATAAGCAAAAGAAAGCTCAAGAAAAAGCTCAAGCTGAAGCTCAAGCTGCACAAGACCATAAAGATGCTTTACAAAATGCTCAAGCTTTAACTAGTGCTTATGCTAATCAAGATTATGTTGGTCAATATAATGATAAGCTTACTCTTAAATGTGGTGGTAGAGTTCGACGTAAAGCTGGTTTCGGTACTGAATTTGCTCAAGCTCTTCCCGGTTTAGGTAGTCTTGCTAGTTCTATTACAGGAGTTCAAGGACTTGGTGAATTAGGTACTGCAATAGGTCAAGGTATTTCTGCTAATCAACAAATTAATGAAAATAAACGTATTGCTCAAGAAGCTGAACAACGTAAACAACTTCAAGCTGGTCAGCAACAACTTAATATTACTTCTGATAAAATGACTAATCCAATGACTATGTATCAACGTTCTAGTTTTATTAATAAATATAAATGTGGTGGACGTAGAAAAGCATGGATTGGTGCTGCTATTGGTGCTGCTGGAAGTTTAATTGGTGGTATGTTTGGCAGTAAAGGACAACAACCAATTCAAGTTAAACAAGCTAACCAAGCTAGTTATAGTGCTCCTAAAACTGGTCTTGAACGTCCTGAATGGATTACTAATGGTACTGTTCAACAACCTGTTATGCCTCAATCAGTATATCGAGATAGGCTAAATGTATATCGCTGTGGCGGTCATAAACGCTAGTCTTTTGCTCTCTGTTGAATTATTATATATAGGTATGAACTATTAATCGACTGATAGGCTATCGTTCAGCAGAGAGCCTTAAAATCAATCAAATTACAATTTCTCATTATATTATATAAAATGCCTAGAAAAGATAAAGTTATTCATATAAGTAATTTACCTAGTACATTTAGAGGTAATATTACTCGTAATGGAAGATTTATTCAAAATGGTATTCCTCCACTTGGTGGAGCTTATGATAAAGTTGCTAAATCTACTGGTTTAATAAGACTTGGTAATGAATTTCTCTATAATGGTGTAAATAATTTAGTATCTAAAGATAATAGAGAAAAATTAATGAATAATACTGCTGGTAGACTTATTAATTATGTTAAAGATTTTAATAAAGAATCTTTTCCTAGTGATGATGAACTTGGACCAACATTTCCATTTAATATTATTCAAACTCCTAGAAGTAATGGAAAAAAGCTTCCTCAAAAGCAATATGCTGTTGGTGGTAAAGTACCAAATGTAGTTGCTGGTGGCATTGCTCAACCTCTTGGTAATAATTTCTTTTATATGAATGGAAGAAAACATAGTCAAGGTGGTATTGATATTGGTCCTAGTGATAAAACTGGTATTGAAGTAGAAGATGGTGAAGTAATTGAAACTAATGGTAATGAACTTAAAGTTTATTCTGCACAACCTATTATTAATGGTGTTAGTCCTGCTAAATTAGTTATGGGTGGAGCTAATCCTAATAAAGTATTTAAAGCTCAAGAAGATTTTAAAGATAGAAATGGTATTAATGATGATGGTACTAAAGCTAAATATGGTAAAGAAAAATATGTAGTTAAAAGTGATAATACTAGAGTAACTCCAATAATGGAATCTCCTAGAAATAGTGGTATTAAACAAGGAGATTTTATTTATCATCCAGAAACTTATAGAATAGCAAATATTAAAAGTAGTCGAAATGAAGGAAATCCTTATCAACATTTTATTTTTACAGGTGATGTTGGAAAACAAGGTCTTGAAGTTATTGATATAGTAGATGTTAATTCAGATAAATTTAAAGGAATACCTTATACTCGTGACCATTTTGGTAAATATACCAAAGGTTATAGTCGTAAATCTAGAAAACTTGGAGGAAAAAATATGATTGTAAGTATTAGCGGTAATGTTAAGAATGGATTAATTCATTCTCCATCCTCTACGGGGGGTCTACGCGATAAATTTGCTGTTGGTGGAACTCGAATTAATCGTCACGGAAGAACTTGGGAATATGATGAACAAATTGGAGCTTATGTTCCTATAACTAATAGAACTATTAGTAGAACTTCTGCTTATCCTATTAATAAATCTGCTAGAGGAGAAACTATTGTTGGTAGTGATTATACTTTTAGAAATGGAAAATGGTCTAAAAATAGTATTATAAATAATAATGTAAATAATAATACTAATAAATCTAATATTGATAATGGTAATCGTCGTCCTCAATATTATGCAGAACGCAGACTTCCTTTATTTGAAGATGGTGCTGGAATTACTAGTGGTTTAGTTAGAGCCGGTTGGAGTCATGGAAATAATAGAGGTATTAGTACAAATAATACTAATATTCTAAGTTTATCTGAAACTAAATCTAGCGGGAAGACCCCCCGTGGAGGACGTAGTAAGTCAAGTCAATCAACTCAATCTGTTCCTACTAAAACACCTCCTATTGCTGTTTATAATCGTAATCTACCTAAAGTAGAAGCTAATATTCCAACTACTTTATCTGTTCCTACTAAAACACCTCCTATTGCTGTTTATAATCGTAATCTACCTAAAGTAGAAGCTAATATTCCAACTACTTTATCTGTTTCTACTAGTACACCTGCTAAAGGAACTACATCTTCAGATGGTAAAGGACAAGGTAAATTTAAAAATCTTACTACTGCTGATTGGATTGGTTTAGGTAGTAATGTTGCTGGCAGTTTAGCTAGTTATTTTGCTAGTAAAAGAGCTATTAATAAAATGAGAGGTCCGGGTCAACCTACTCTTATTAGCGCTAATAAACTTAAAACTAAATACAATATTAATCCTCAACTTGATAGAATTAGAGAAGATAAATTTGAAGCTTATCGTGATATTGATTCTAATACTGCTAGTAGTCGTGTTAGTTTAGCTCGTAAACAAAGAGTTCGCAATGCTGCTGGTCAAGCTGTTAATCAACTTTATGGTGAAAAAGAAAATATCGAAACTAATCTTATTAATCAAGATAGACGTAATCAACAGAGTGTACGTCAATTTAATGCTCAACAATACAATCAATATATAGATAGAAAAACAGCATTTGATAATGGTATTAGAGAAGCTAAAGTAACTAATATTAATAATTTATTTAGTGGAATTAATGCTGGTATTCAAGATATGATTAGTAGATATGAAAATCGTAAAGCTTTAAATAATACTATTGGTGCGATGAGAGCATCTGCTCCTAATGTAGATGATAGAATTATGCGGGATGCTGGAGTTGATTATGATGAATTTATTATTCGTAAACGTAGAAAACTTGGAGGAAAACAATCATGCCGATAAACTTTTATACTCCTACTTTTAGACAACAAGTTAATCCTATTGACTTAAATGTCTTAGCTAGAACTTATAATACTCTTGAACAAGGTCATCAACAAGCTATTCAAACTAAATCTCAAATTGATGCTCAACTTGCTCAATTAGATTTAAATGAAGCTGAAGATGCTTGGCGTCAAGAACAACTTAATAAAGTTCGTAATGCTCTTACCGAAAATATGCAATATGGTAATGCTTATTCTAGTCTTGATGATATAGTTGGAACTTATGGAGATATAACTTCAAGTCCCGGAATGATTGGTCGTTTACGTGCTCAACAAGATTATAAAGCATATATGGATAATCTTGATAAACGTACTGATTTATCTGAAGATTATAAGAATTATTATCGTGCTGTTAATAAATATAATTATCAAGATATAACTGATAAGAATGGTAATGTTATTGGTGGAAGTAAATGGGCTCCTATTGATAAAGAAGTTTCTGAAATTCCTATGAACCAAATACTTAATCAAGCACTTCAATGGGCTGCTAAAGAACAAGGCGGCAGTAGTCAAACAAGATGGCTTGATGCTAATGGAAAAGTTACTGATGATATTACTAAATCTGTTACAGGAGAGATTTATTCTCATACTAAAGGTGATTGGCAAAGATTAAGTAAAGCTAAACTTGCTGAAGCTGTTAAAGCTGTTATTGAAAATACTCCCGGTGCTAAAGCTAGTCTTGAACAAGATTATAAAATTGCTAAATGGAAATATGACCAAAATGGAAGTAATCCTGATATAACAGATAAAAATGGTATTCTACTTACTCCTGAGCAATATCTTGCTAAACGTATTGACCCTTTCTATAATGCTGCAACTTTTTATAATCAAAGTAGTAATACTACTTATGGTGAAGCATGGAAAGCTCAATTAGCTTTATCTAAACAAGCTGGTTCTGGAAGTAGTGCTCAAAGAAAACAAGCTATTGATAATTTAACTTATAAAGGTACTCCTGTTCGTATTGATAATTTTATGCCTGCTCAAGCTCAAGCTGAAATTACTAGCAATAGACAATCAATAGCTGGATTACTTAGTAAATATAATCCTGATATTAATATTAATTTAAGCACTGCTAATCCAGATGATATTAGAACTAGTATAATGACTAATATTACTAATCCATCTGATAGAGCCTATGCTTTAAGTTATCTTAATGATATTATTGATAATCAAGAATATATTAATAATCTTAAAGTTGGTAAATCTCAAGATAGTATTGATGGATTTGATACATATAATTCTATTATTAGTTTAAGTGATTTACCTAGTAATAAATATTCAGATAGATATAGTAAATATGTTAATCAAATATTTGGAGATAGTTCTGCTATTAGACAATATTTTAATAATGATGATGTTTATAATTCATTTATTAATGCTATTGGAGGAGAGAAAAAAGCTTCTAGTCTTGGAGTAAGATTTGGTTCTGATGGTAATGGTTATAGATATGCTGAATTACCTAAAGATTATCATAAATCTATTTATAGTTTTGGTAAAGCTGTTAAAGAAGCTGAAGATACTAGAAATCCTTTAAATGCTTTTCTTAATTCTGCTAAGACTAGATTTTTTGGTTATGGTGATAAATTTGTTCGAGTTGATTCTAATGGTGAAGAACATCATGCTGGATTACCAACAGGTAATAAAGAACCTTATATTGGTTTAATTGATTATGTTGATTCTCTTAAATCTAAAAATGATGCTGTTCTTGATGGTGGTCAAATAACTTCTTCTACTATTGGTATTAGTGCTTTAACTCCAGAATTAGCTGAAATTAATTTTATGATGAACGCTAATCCTGAAAAAGCTAGTAAACTTTCAGCTTATAAAAAGAATAAAGAAGAACAAGCTATGATGGCTATTCGTAGTGGTATTGATTTAACTCAAGGTGAAGCTTATATTACTAGTAAAAATGGAATATTTGAACCTATGACTTCTGAAGATAGAAAAGCTTATACAGCTTATCTTAGAAGTGCTAAAGAAAATGAGATTACTCCTACTATTGTTCGTGACCCAAAAACTGGAGATGTTGGAGTTCAAATTAATATTGCAGGTTACTATGATACAGAAGGTAAACTTAAAAGAGAACCTATTACTTTACTTGTAGGTAGTGGTGCTATTGATAGTTCTATTATTCAATCTTGGAATCAAGATACTAGTTGGAGAGCTGCTGGTAAAGTAGAAAATTATTATAATGCTAATAGACCTATTTCTCTTACTAATAATGCTGCATTTACTGGAATTGATAAATTTAAATTAATACCTAATGGTGGAGGTTTTAATTTAATTAATTCTACTAATAATCAAACTATTGGTTTAGTAAGTAAAGAAAATGCTGTTGATATTGTAGATAATTTATCTCAATGGGAACAAACTGTAACTGCTGTTAAAGCTGGTATGGCAGTAGATGAAAATGCTGTTAAGGCTATTCAACAAAATGTTGCTACTAAACTTGCCCAACTTAGTGGCAGTTCAGACCCTTATGTTATTCAATATTACTATGATGAATTAACTAATAATCTATATTAATATGGATGTATTAAAGTTTCTACAAGGTGGTAATAAAACACCTAATCCTGAATATAATCCTAAAACTAAAAAGGGGGCTATACAGCCTCCTACTTTAGTTGATTACAACCCCGGCACTTCTATTAGTGACCGAGGTCGTGGTCATTTATTTAGTCGTATTGCTGGGCAATCATATAATCTTAATCAATATGATATAGATAAATATGCTCCTTATGATGTTTATGTTAATCCTGTTGATGACCCAGAAAAACTTGATAAAGAACGTGCTGTTAATCAAAGTAATTGGGAACAAGGATTAAGAATGATTGGGCAAATTGGTAATGAAATTACTGTTGGAACAGCTATTGGTTTTGCAGATTTAGCTGATGCTTTCTATAATATGGTTAGTAATAGTCCTAATGATTATCAATCTGAAATAAGTTCTGAACTTGAATCTTTAAAAGAATCTATTAATGAGCGTTTAACTATATATAGAGAAAATCCTAATGCTGCTTTTGATATTGGAGATTTTGCTTGGTGGGCTAGCAATGTTCCTAGTATAGCTAGTTCTTTAACTCTTATGGTTCCTAGTACTGGTCTTGCTAAAGGTGTTTCTTTATTAGGTAAAGGTATAAAGTTTAATAAATTAGCTAATAAGATGGCTAATGCTATTAATATGACACAAAAGAGTAGAGCAATTACTGGTAGAATAGCAGAAGCTACTGCTATTGGAGTTCCTTCTCGTTATCTTGAAAATTATCAAGAAGCTAGACAAACTTATAATGATATTGAAGATTATTCTAAAACTCAACTTGCTAATATGAATGATAAACAAAGAGAAGAGTTTTATAATAATAATCCTAAATATAAAGATATGTCTGATGAAGAAGTAGCTAAAGATATTGCTAAAAATAGTGCTGATGTTACTTTTGCTGAAGATTGGGCTAATGTTCTTTTTGATGTATGGCAAGTTTATAGTTTAAAGAACTTATGGAAAAATGCTTTAAGTGGTAATACAACTAGTTCTAGACTTAGAAATTTAAATATTGCATTTAATAGTAATATTGATGATGCTGCTGCAATTACTAATACTTTAAGTAATAAAACTACTAAACAAGCTATTACTAGTACATTAAAAGATATAGGTGATGATATTCTTCATGGTGTTAGAGCTGAATGGACAGAAGGGGTTGAAGAAGCTATTAATTATATAGCTAGTCAAGATGGTTTATATAATGGTAAAAAAGTATTTGATAAAGATATTCCTCAACAAACTATTAAAGATTATCTTCAAGACCCAATGTTATGGGAGCAAGCATTTTGGGGCGCTCTTGGTGGTGTTACTTTTAGTAGTGTTATGAATAAAGCTGGAGAGTTTATTAATAAACGTCTTGATAAAGATTGGACTTCTGCTGAAAAACAAAGAGAGAATGAAATTCTTGGTCGTACTGCTACTTTTCAAGCATATCAAGAAAGACTTAATAATATAGCTAATGGTAAAAATCCATTTATAACTATTACTGATGAAAACGGTAAACAAGTTAATCCAGATATTATTACTGGTACTGAAGAAGAACTTCGTAATATAGCTGAAAAAGAATATATGGATAATATTATTATTAATTCTATGAATGCTGGTAATTTAGGACTTCTTGAAAGTTCTATTAATAGTAAAGAATTTAATGATAGTATTACTAATAAACTTGGATTACAACAACAAGATAGTAATGAACTTATTAATAGATTTAAAACTGAAATTAATAATCTTAAAAATGAATATAATACTACTTTAAATAAAGTTAATAGACTTGGTGGCGGATTTGAAGTTGGTCGTATTATAGCTACCCAAATGGTTCATGCTCGTAATCGTCAAGAAAATTATAATAATCTTCTTAATTGGGCTAATGATGTTTTAAATCAAGATATTACAAATAATCATATTGAAGATGCTGATATTAATTCTGCTAAGAATGGTATTTATCAGCATATTATTAATAGTATTCAAAGAGATATTAAAACTATTCAAGATAACGCTGCAATTAATAATTCTGTTAAACAAGAACGTATTGCTCAATTAAATGAGCGATTAGATGCTATTAATAAACTTTATATTCCTATTGATATTGAAAATAAAAATGATGTTCAATCAGCTATTCAACTTCAAAAACAATATAATGAAGTATTTAAAGATTTAGCAGAAGTTGTTAATGCTGAGATTAATGTTGAAGTTAATAAAAATCAACTTAATCTATCTGATGATAATATTAAATCTCGTATAACTTATCTTAATAACTTCTTTGATAATAGTCGTAAAAAATTGTTAATAAAGCTATGGACGATTTACGTAATGCTTATAAACAATATGGAAAAGATTATGTTAATTCTGTTATTAAAGATGCTAATAATGGTAATAAACCTAATATAGATAAAGTTATTAGAGATGCTTATGCTGCACTTGATTTAAGTTCTAAAGGTAATGAACATCTTAAAACTACATTAGAACAATTAGCTGAAATTGCAGAAATTGAAAACGATGTTAATAATGCTCCTAAAGAGGAAGAAGTTGCTCCTGTTAATCCTGATGTTAATGAAGTTAATGAAACTGATGTAGATGATACTAGTTCATCTCCATCCTCCACGGGGAGTATAGCGGAGCGAAGCGGAGCGGTTCCTAGTGAGCCTACTAATACTGAACAACCTCAATCTCAAACTGAACAACCAATTTCTCAAGAACCTATTAGTACTGAACAACCTCAATCTCAAACTGAACAACCAATTTCTCAAGAACCTATTAGTACTCCTAAATCTGAAGTTAATAATACTCTTCCAGATGATTATTTCGAACGTGGTCAAATAGGTACTGATTTGGTTTATGAAAGTATAGCTGATTTAGAAGATTCTTTAGGGCATGAGTCTACTAGTAGCGATTTACTTAATGCTAGACAATCTTTTATTGATAAACTTAGTCAATCCGGATTTGAACAAACGGAAGCTACTGACATAGTTAATAATATTATTGACGGTCTTACAGGAGGTAGTTTATATAGTTCTGTTCAAGATGATAGTACTAGACGTTTATTACTTAATGCTACTTATGCTACTGTTACAGGTAATGAACGCAATATAGAAGCTGTTATGAATGATTTTGCTAATAGTGTTGATAGTGAAGGTAATACTAGAGGTAAAATTGTTAATGGTAAAGTCTATCTTAGTATTGGTCAATTAGTTGAATATATAGATAGTATTACAGGTAATAAAATTATTAAAAATTATTTGTTTAATCAAATAAAAAACTATCTTTACGCCAGCACTAATAATCAAGGTAAATATCGTGCTACTGATGAATCAACTATTAAAAAACTTAATGCTAGACAATTTGTTCAATATGTAGATGGTATTGCTAAAGAACGTCTTGAAAGACTTCAAGTTGAACATATTAATAATGTTAATCTTAAGTATATAGTAGAGAATGAAAATGTTAAAGCATTTACTTCTATTAAACAAGGTGATTATCTAGAAACTGAATATGATAGTAAGCTTAAACGTATTAATATACTTGCTAATGGTACAATTATTGGTTATATAGGAGTTCCAAATATTGATAAGTTTGGTAATTATGATATGGTTAATCAAGGTTGGAAATATAATATTCATGCTGAAAATGGTCAAGTTGTTTCTCCACTTAAAGATGCTTTAATTAGTATCCTTGATGGTGATAGATTTGACGAAGAATTTATTGGTCATTTATATGAACTTGCTGTTAAAGAAGAAGTTACAAATAAAGAACTTGATACTTTATTTAAAGAATTTGAAGTTAAATATCCTGATATTGTTAAAAACTTTACTACTCCTGTTGCAAGTTTTAATTTAGCTGGACATCTTGTTAATCTTACTAAATATATATTTAATCAGCCTTATGAAAATAGTCATGAAGCTAGTATTAATCGTTGGTTTAATAATCTTCTTAATAGTTATGATCAAGCTATTACAATAGTAAAAGGTGATTTTAAAGGTAAGATTAAAGCTGTTAATGTTAAATATGGAGTTCTTAATACTATTGATGATGCTAATGGCGAATGGAATGATGTACAAGAAACAGTAGTTAATTATAATGAAGATGTTAATAAACTTGGTGTAGTTGTACAAGGTCAAGTATATCTTAATGGAGAAAGTAAACCTACTATTATTGAAAATCTTACTACTAATGGTATGCCTGTTATTAGTATTCCAAGTAGTGATGGTACTTCTCTATATGCTTTTTGTAAACAAGTTCCATTAAATAGTAATTTACTTAAAGGTGATGCTCGACGTATTATTAATTCTATTAAGAATGAAGTTAATAATCTTTGTAGAGATTATATTAGTGGGCGAATAAGTTTTGGTGAACTTAAACAAAGTCTTGGAGATATATTTGGAAATAATAAACTTATTAACGGAGATAGAAATACTGGACTTCAAATTAGTATTAATCCTACTAATATAGGCTTTTATGTTAAAGGTGCACATTTTAATGGTAAGGATTATGCTTTTACTATTAATTCTGATGCTGGTAATTATAAACGTAATATTATTATTAATTCTCCTTATGTTGTTAATAGTGCTTTTAAAATAGGTAAAAGTTATGGAATTAATGCCAGTACTATTGATGAACTAGATAATGCTCTTCGTCCTGTTATTGATGAAATGTTTAACTATGCTCAATTTGCTATTAGTAAAGATTTTATTAATGATAATACAAAAACTAATGATAAAACTAATAAATATATTTATCGCGAAAATGGTAAAACTATTATAAATATTGATGGTAAAACTTATAGTTATAATAGTTATCAAGATTTTATTATTAGTAATGGTTTAGTTAGAACTAAACTAGCTAATACTAATACTAATGAAACTGCTGGTAACTGGCAAATTGATGTTCATTCTAAACTCGATATTACTTATGAACTTGAGGGTAGACCCCCCGTGGAGGATGGAGCAATACCTGAACAGCTATCAGAGTTCATGTTAGATGATACTCTTAATGCTATTAATTTTAATGCTTTTGAGTCTGCTATAACAGCTAAGAATTTAACTCGTGGACTTAAAAAGTATTTTGCTAATGACCAAACTGCTATTGATTATATTGATGCTCTTCAAAAAATTGGTATATTACCTAAAAATATTCAAGTTGTAGATAGTATTACTGATAATAACAGTAATAAAGTTAATGCTGTTTATCATCGTGATACAGATACTATTGAACTTAATCGTTCTGTTATTGCTGGTCAAAGAGTTTATAGAGTTGTTAATATTATACTTCATGAAAGTTTACATAGACAACTTTATACTAAATATAATACTGAACAAGCTATTGCTTTAGTTAAACCTATTTATGATAAATTTAAAGCTTGGCTTGATACTCAAGATGATTCTACTAAAGAAAGACTTAAACCTTATCTGTTTGAGAACTTTAATACAAGTGAAGCTCTTGAAGAATTTCTAGTTGAAAGTATTACTAGTAATGCTCTTATGACTGCACTTAATGAAATTAAATATGATAATAGAAAAGTTAATAAACGTAAGACTTTATTTAGTAAACTTCTTGAAGTTATTGCTGATATGTTAGGTATTAAGATTAATGAAGATAGTTTATTAGCTGCTGCTAGAGATGCTTATAAAGCTATTAAAAAAATGCCTAAAGAAAGTAATCAAGAGGCTATTCAAGGAACTTTTCAGTTTGAAGAAGAAACTGCTAGTACAGAACAAACTGAAAATCCTAATGAAGATAACAGTCAAGATTATAATTATAATAATGATAATCTTAATGATGGACTTGATATGTTTAGTAGTGTTGATGATGATATAGTGCTGAATATGGCTGAATTGACTAGCCGTTTACCAATAGACCAACAGTCCGAATTTGCCACTTTACTTGACACAGGACGCATCAGTTTTAGCTGTATGTAGAATTAATCGAGTAAATATAAAAGTCGCTTAAAACGAAAGAAAACAGCCTCTATGAGATGTAATAAAATTTTACTTTACATTAGTCATAGAGGTATTGCTATTAATGAATTTAAACTTAAATATAAACTTATGAGTTGTGGAAATATTAAACTTGTAGGATATAATAATCTTAATAATGTTATTATTAAAGAACATGGTTCTAATAATGCAGATTATTATAGTCTTATAGCTATGGTTGAAGACCCAATCTTTAAGAAGATTGTAGCTGATAAAAATATTAATGTTAAAACTTCTGGAAGACAAGCTTATAATGCTCTTCTTGAAGCTAGAGCTATTAAACTTCGTAACATGGATGATATAGCTTCTGTTGCTGAAAAAGAAGAACGTGGTTTGTTTAGTACAATTAAAGCTAGAGATACAGCTATTACTTATATGGCTGATATTATGAATAAACTTAGTTTTAATTTTCTATATAATGGTGCTCCATTAAATTTTAATGAAATTAAAAAACGTACTAATGAAACTGTTATTAATGCTGGACTTAAACGTGCTAAGAAATTAGCCGGAAGTGATGAAGCTAAAAATAATGAACTTAATAGTTTTATTAATAATCCAAATCCTGCTACTAAAATTAATGGTCTTGGAGCATTTCTTCGTAAATATGGTAATGCTCAAGATTTTAATTATGGTGCATTACTACGTTCATTAACTAATACTGAATTTAATGAAGCTCTTTTTAATAATAAAAATGTAGCTAAACTTATTAAACGAGATGAGTTATATCAAACTACTGATTATGAAGAATTAGGCGGTTATCTTGATGAAACTTCTACTGAAGGTGATGAAAATAGTATAGATGATGGTATTGATTTAATGACTCAACTTTGGAATTTAAGTATTGGTGAAGTTAAAGATTTTAATAAACACGTAGAAGAAATTATTAAATATCATCTTGCAAGTTTACCTAAACTTACTGCTGCTTCTCAACTTGATAATGGAAGTTATCCTTTTGATACTAATAATGAATTAGGAGTTGTTACTTTTCTTGATGCTAATTACTTAT
>ENA-OQJN01000181-OQJN01000181.1-human-gut-metagenome-genome-assembly--contig:-NODE-181-length-31088-cov-3.437873_pt1 | contig 31088 bp, 30 predicted proteins | sample MGYA00242610_ERZ504777 | MGnify/ENA primary metagenome ERZ504777 (study PRJEB26092, sample SAMD00036350) | human gut metagenome | host: Homo sapiens | study: EMG produced TPA metagenomics assembly of... | reverse complement strand
ACAATTTCTTGTCAAATAGTAAAAATCAAAATTTTTTTATTCTGATTTCTTGACACTCTTTTTTCTGCGTGATATATTAAAACCGACTTATGAATGAGTCATAAGTCATCGACCATTTAATTTGGTTGCTGTTGCAGTTATACTTTCGCCGACTGTTTCCCCCAAGAACAGTCTTGCGACGGTGAACTCCAATTTATATATACATCCTCATTGTAGGATATTCCCCAGATTTGTATATAATAATACAAACTGCAAAGCAACGAGGAAAACCTCTCAATGACATACCAAAAGCAAAAAGCACGGTTTTACCGTGTTTTTGCTTATCATTTTTGCTCATACAGTTGAAAATTTCTTCTATTTATGAGAAGATAAAACAATCATACAGTACGAAAGGAACTCTATTATTATGTGGATAGCTGATAATTGGAAAGATTACGAAGTCATAGACTGCTCAAAAGGTGAAAAACTGGAGCGATGGGGAGATTATATCCTGGTTCGTCCTGACCCGCAGGTCATCTGGGACACTCCAAAGACAGACAAAGGATGGAAATCCAGAAACGGACACTATCACCGAAGCAAAAAAGGCGGCGGCGAATGGGAATTTTTCAGTCTCCCGGAGCAGTGGCAGATTCATTACGGATCTCTCACCTTTAATTTAAAACCATTTAACTTCAAACACACCGGGCTCTTCCCGGAGCAGGCAACCAACTGGGACTGGTTCTCTGAAAAGATCAAAAAAGCCGGAAGACCGGTCAAAGTCTTAAACCTTTTTGCCTACACCGGAGGAGCCACACTGGCTGCGGCTGCGGCTGGCGCACAGGTCACTCATGTGGATGCGTCCAAGGGAATGGTCACATGGGCAAAGGAAAATGCGCTCTCCTCCGGTCTGAAGGATGCACCGATCCGTTGGCTTGTCGATGACTGCGTAAAGTTCGTAGAACGTGAAATCCGCAGAGGCAACACTTATGATGCCATCATCATGGATCCTCCTTCTTATGGAAGAGGTCCCAAAGGTGAGATCTGGAAGATCGAAGACATGATCCACCCGCTCATTCAGTTGTGTACGAAGATTCTGTCAAAGGATGCTCTGTTCTTCCTTGTGAATTCTTATACAACAGGACTTGCTCCTGCTGTTCTGACCTATATGCTTGCAACTGAGTTAAAACCATGGAACGGAAAAGTCGAATCTCAGGAAATCGGTCTTCCGGTCAAAAATACTGGTCTTGTACTGCCTTGCGGTGCATCCGGAAGATGGGAAAGCTGCAACTAAAACAAATAAAAGCAAAAATCTGCAGAAAGTGCCGAATATAATTTCTCAACGCACTCTCTGCAGATTTTTATTTCACTTTAATTCTTCCCAGAATTTCTCCGATCGGCGCGGAAATACTTAAGTTTGCTCTGACTGCCTTTGCCATCTCTGATTTATTGATCACCACCAGATACTTTCCGCGAAAATAATCGATAAATCCTGCTGCCGGATATACAACCAGAGATGTGCCTCCGATGATCAGCATATCTGCCTGCGAAATCACCCTGACAGCCTTTTCGATTATCGTTCCGTCCAGCGCTTCTTCATATAGAACAACATCCGGCTTGATCCGCCCTCCGCATGAACACACTGGTACTCCTTCTGCCGCTTTCACAAATCCTGCATCATAGAACCGTCCGCATTTTTCACAGTAATTCCGATGAATGCTTCCATGCAGTTCATACACAACCTGACTCCCCGCGGCCTGATGCAGCCCGTCAATATTCTGTGTGATGACTGCTTTTATCTTACCTGCATTCTCAAGTTCTGCCAGCTTCAAATGTGCGGCATTGGGCTTTGCATCCAATACCATCATCTTCTCCCGATAGAACTCAAAAAACGCTTTCGGATGCTTTTCATAAAAACTGTGGCTTACTACTTCCTCAGGTGAATATTTATAAGACTGATGATAAATTCCATCCGCGCTTCGAAAATCCGGAATATTACTTTCGGTAGATACCCCTGCTCCTCCGAAAAATACAATATTGCTGCTCTCATCGATCATTTCCTGCAGTCTCTCTACTTCTGCTTCATACATGTTTCCCACCTCTTTGTCAGTTTCTATTTACAGTTTATCAATCTTCAAATAAGTGTCCCTGCTCAATATGCTTCTGAATGATCTCCTTCATCTGCTCCCAGATTATCTCTGAAGTCTCCGGGATCCGCTCATTTCTTTTATACACCTGACTTCTGTGTACTCCGTGCTCTTCCCAGCTTTTCCCACCTGAAGCATCATTCAGCAAAAGAGGCTGGAAATTATCGAGAAGATGGGCATATTTTGCTTCCGGAGTCTTATAAGCTTCGAACTCTTCCCACAACTTGCGGAATTCTTGTCCCTGATCTTCCGGCAGTAATCCAAAAATACGATCAGCCGCCTTTTCTTCCCGTTCCCTCTTGGTCGCCGCACCACTTTCATCATATGCATACGTATCTCCTGCATCAATCTCAACAAGATCATGAATCAGAACCATGATCATCACCTTCGTCAGATCCACCTCTTCTTTCATGTAATCCTTTAAAAGTACTGCCATAAGCGCCAGATGCCAGGAATGTTCTGCGTCATTCTCTTTTCTGTTTGCATCCGCAAGATATGTCTGCCTGAAAATATTCTTTACTTTATCTACTTCTACAATAAACTGTATCTGCCGTTTTAATCGTGTATCCAATTCTTCTCTTGATCTTTCCATCGTATTTATTCCTCCAGTAATTCTTTCATATCACTGCATCCATATCTGTCCAGAAAATCTTCCATTCCTTCTTTGATCTCATCTCTTGTGTAATGATACCTGTGAAGGACCTCGTCCTCAAAACAATTCAAATACGCATAAAATGTCAGCGCCATCTCCAGATACTCCATATCTCCAGGTACCATTTCTTCATAGAGAATATTTTCCGCTTCATTGATCTTGCCTTCATCAGCCATCCTGCATAAACGTGTATACAGATCATCTCCTACATGGTATCTGTTCGTTACATCCAGTTCATACATGGGTTTCTTCTTGTTGAATAGCAGTCTTCCCAATACATTTGCAAATTCCTTGATCATACGCATAATATAGTCTTGTTCAACATTCATATTTTCTGCTCCTTTCTGCGAATCAGAAGAATTCTCATTTTTTTCATTATACTCTTGCCATCCTCTGTCAGCAACCCGGAATCTAATCTGCCCGACATTTTTTCAAAAATATATTGACTTGGAGCACACTCCATGCTTTATAGTATTCTTATATCAAGAGTACACAAATACTCGAATTTCCAAGAAGGAGGGATTCTCTTTGACGATCAAAGAAGTCAGTGAAAAATATCAGATCACACAGGACACCCTGCGCTACTATGAACGCATCGGTATGATTCCGGCGGTTCCTCGAACATCCGGTGGTATTCGTAATTACAAAGAAGCGGATCTGGGCTGGATTGAACTCGCCCTGTGTATGAGAAATGCAGGTCTTCCAGTCGAATCCATGATCGAATACGTGCATCTGTTCCAGGAAGGAGACGAGACAATCCCCGCAAGACTCCATCTCTTACTGGAACAGAAAGAACATCTGATCGAGCAACAGAACAAGATTTCGCAAATGTTAAAACGCCTGGAATACAAGATCAGTCGGTATGAAGAAGCAGTACAGACCGGAAAACTTGTCTGGGATGAGGATAAAGCGGAGGAATGCAGGAAACGATAAGAGCTTGTATTAGATAAAAATTGGCATACAAAGATGATCATCAAATAAGAAAAAATCAACAGCTTACACTTTCCTTATTTAGATATGTAAGCTGTTGACGGTTAGTGCCCAATGACATTCCTGTATCTATAATTTTTTGTTTACTCCACAGAAATGATAAAATGCTCCAAGCATTCCTGCATCATTTTGGTGCTTTGCGAATACTATTTTAGTACATTCCTCAATACTGGATATAAGATACTTTTTGACAGAATTTTGAATTTTACCTCGCAGAAACTCTTCCTGGGCCATGATGCCACCACCAAGCACAACAATCTCTGGATTGATCACATAGCAAATATTAGCAATTCCCTTTCCAAGGATTTCTGCCATTTGATCAATGGCACGATTACAAATCATATCTCCTTTTTTGGCTTCCTCGAAGATACGGTATCCATCCCACTTATCTTCAGAATCTCCTTTCCACTGGGATACTTTTTACTTAAATAGCTGGCTGCCCCAACGCGTCTGAAAATCACTGCCATCCATGTGCATATACCCAACCTCACATGCACTGTTACTAAAACCATGAAATACCTTCCCATCTAACACGATACAGCCACCAATACCCGTACCTATGGTCAACATCAAAACCACCCTGCATCCTTTCGCTGCACCTGAACTATATTCTGCAAGCCCTGCACAGTTTACATCATTTTCCACTTCACATGGTATATGAAATTTATCCTCTAATGTCTTTTTAAATTCCATCCCCGCATAGTCAGGAATCAGTGGTGCTGAATAAAAAATAGAACCGCTTTTTGTATCTACCATTCCTGCAGTAGAAATGCAGATACCCGAAATCTTTCCCTTGGTTTGTTCAATCAGATGCTCCACAATCCCTATAACTTTCTTCAGAATTGCAGGTCCACCCTTCCACGCTTCTGTTCTCAAAGTTTCTTTCAAAATAATTTCCGCATTTTCACAAATGATGCCATACTTAATTGCCGTCCCCCCAATGTCAATACTTATATACTTCTTCATTTCATACCCTCATTTACTTTCTTATTTAATCCCATCTGCATCTTAAATCAAACTCTTTTCAACTTAAAAAGCAACACCCGGCTTTTAAGCTGAGCCGGGCATCACTACTAACAAGTATCCCTACATGGAATCTTGTCTACGTATTATCATTATAGAAATTTCTTCTTCGCATCACAGATCATCTGTGCAGCTTCTTTTACAATCTCCATGTCCTCATCTACCAATGCTGGAAGAGGCTCTCTTACTGCACCAAGTTCCAGTCCTTCATTAATCTTTAGAATTGCTTTAATAACTGCATACATATTTCCATGCGCTGAACACATTTTGTAAATTATCTCATTACAAGCATACTGGATTTTTCTTGCCTCTGTCATCTTTCCTGCATTTATACACTCATCCAACTTTAAGTATAATTCAGGCATAGCACCATAGGTTCCCCCAATTGCACCCTCTGCCCCGATAACACGTCCGCTCATAAACTGCTCATCAGGACCATTAAAGATAATGTACTCAGCTCCTGCAGCCTGCTTAAACATTTGGATATCCTGTACCGGCATAGAGGAATTCTTGACACCAATGACGTTGGGATTTTTCCTCATCTCTGCAAATAAATTCTGTGTAAGTGCAACACCAGCAAGCTGAGGTATGTTATAAATTACAAAGTCTGTGTTCGGTGCCGCTGCACTAATGGCATTCCAATACTGTGCAATAGCATATTCCGGTAAGTGAAAATAGATGGGAGGAATTGCAGCGATTGCATCTACCCCCAGCCCTTCTGCATGTCTGGCAAGCTCCTGACTGTCCTTCGTGTTATTGCAGGCCACATGGGCAATAACTGTAAGTTTACCTTCCGCTACTTTCATAACATTCTCAAGTACAATCTTACGGTCTTCCACACTCTGATAAATACATTCTCCGGAAGAACCGTTTACATAGACACCTTTTACCCCTTTTTTTACAAAATATTTTGTCAGTCCCTGTACACCTTCTGGACTAATGTTTCCTTCTTTGTCATAGCAAGCATAAAAATGCCGGAATCACACCTTTATATTTCTCAAGATTTCTCATCGTTTTGCTCCTTTGCTTTCATAAAAGCCATTCATTTTGTTTTCTCCCCCTAGCGTTCCATTTCCTCTACAAATGATTTTGTGATTAACTGTGGTCTTGTGATAATCGAACCAACTACAACGCTGTACGCACCAAGTTCAATGACATGCCTTGCCTTTTGGGGTGTATTGATATTTCCTTCAGCAATTACCTTGTGTTTGACTCCTGCAATAATTTCTCTCAGAATTTCAAAATCATTCTTCTCTATTTTATCTCCCTTACTCTGCTCCGTATAACCGACTAGAGTGGTCCCAATAAAATCAAAGCCAAGATCATCTGCATGAAGGGCTTCTTCTATGGTAGAACAGTCCGCCATCCAAAGCTGATTAGGATATTTTTCTTTCACTTCGTGGAAGAATTCATCCAAAGTCTGATTGCTCGGACGTTTGGATATGGTTGCATCCATTGCAATAATATCCGGTTTCACTTCCATCAATTCTTCTATTTCCTTCATTGTTGGAGTAATATAAACTGCACTGTCTTCATAATCCCTCTTTACAATACCAATGATTGGAAGATCCACTTTTGACCGAATCTCTTTAATATCTTCTTTTGAATTTCGCACGGATTCCTCTCGCTCCGCCTTCCTTTGCTGCCAGTGCCATTCTTCCCATGATAAAAGAAGAATGTAGTGGTTCATTCGGCAATGCCTGGCATGATACAATCAATTTTCCCTTCAGATTTGCCACTTTCTGATACATCTCTTTTCCTCCTTGGATTTAACTTCCGTATCATTCATTTCCTCTTTATGAAAATAAGCGGTCACGGTATATACCGCCTATTTTCTTTAATTATCAGGAATATTACATCTTATGGTTGAACTTTCAGTTCATCAATATTAAACCTCTCATATTTCAATATATTTTTCAGATGCAATTCATTTCTTGACCAGGAATCATATTTTTCATATAAAAGCCCAATCTCGCCATCCGGAAGCTCTGTCAGACAGGAATAAGAGTAGCCCATTTGAGGGGTATCCACAGAATAGCAATATTTCCAATCTACAGAATACTTATCTTTTCCGGAATTTCCTGTTTCGCTGATCAAACCAATCCATATCTTTCCATTTTTTCTGCCATTGGTCGCATTTGGTGCTGATAGTAAGATAGCAGGCTTTCCATCAACAGGCTTTGAATAATTAATCACTGACAACTGCGTTCCATACCCTGTTGTTGCAATTTCTGTTAGTGGAACTCGCTCACTCCAGGTTTCTCCTCCATCTGTACTCATCACTTGTGCAATATATCCTGATCCTGTACGCAGATAAGTTTTCAAGGAACCATCCGGCATTTCTACGATCTGTGCTTCTGCGGTTGCCCCACCTGTATTCTGGTCTGCTTCTACGTATGTCCAGTTATCTCCATGGTCATCACTATACATAAATCCCAGTTCTGCAGATGATTTCGAATACAATGGAACAATCAATCTTCCGGCATGTTCTCCATTTGCTATCTGTTTGCCTACACCTGGTCCCAATACGAGAAATTTTGATTCCTCTGGCTTAAAGGTACTTACAATCTGTAAATCAGACCAGGTTTCTCCCTCATCATCTGAGTATTTCATTGCCAAATAAGTTGTTGGGAATACTTTAAAATCTGCATCTTTATAAAAAACATTCATATTTACGTCCGTGTCTGTCTGTGTTTCCAACAACTTTGTACCTTCAAAATTGTAATCATACTGTTTACATAGCATGGCATTTCCATTTTTGTACAGATTATATTCACCATCAACACTATATTCAGTTGCTGAATTTGTAGTATCGTTATAAATGGTTCCATTTTCTCTTACAGAGTAATCATACGTTCCTGCCGCATCATCCTTCCAGTGCAATTTCAAATATTTCTTCCCATCAACCTCTTTAAATCCAGAACCTACGGAAGCGTTGGAACTTCCAATTCCTGCCGGCATCATATCAGCAAAAAGAAATACCCGATGTGTTTCCTTATCCTCTAAAAGTACCGGATCTATGTAGGAAGCACTCCCTTGTATCTGCACATTCTTGCCCACCGAATCCCGTGGCCAGTCTATGTTCTTTGCTACATAATCGTCAAACTTCAATGGCAATGTCGGCTGTCCCCACGTTTTTCCACCATCTGTACTTTTCGCAAATGCTGTATTGATCTTACTTTTTGCATCATGGGTGCCACCATATCTTGCATCTGCTGCTGCAATCACTGTACCAGAATCCAACGCCAAAAGGGATGGGATTCGGAAATAGTTGGATTTTGTAGCATCTCCTGCATAAAAGATATTCTCTGCATATATAGTCTTTCCTGTCACAGCAATAAGTTCATCATCAGAAAGTACATCCTGATATACCTGCATTCTCTCTATGGAACCTCCAAATGGATAGGCAACGGTTCCCTGACGCATGGTACCGCCCAGCATTACATTGTCTACTCCTGTAATATCACTGATAAACTTAAATGCCTCCTGATCCAGCATTGCTATTAATTCGCCATTTGCAAACAGCTTGTACTGTTTATTTTCTTTGTCCGCTTTTAATGCAACTGTGTTGGATACTCTTCCCCCCTTATAACTACCACGCACAGCAGCCGGGCAATCCAGCGTATATTTAAACTCGCCATCTGTATTTCTCAATTCCATGCCTACGCCGCCTGCATTTGTGATATATAAGTGGAAATGTCTATCCTGATTTCCTTTTGTACCATTTCCCACACTCAATAACGATTGAATCGCATTTTCACTGGTTGTTTTATAGGAGATAACGATAGTTCCCTGTTCCAATGCTTTTACTGTTGCTGCCCCAGGTTCTTTACTCAAATCATATCCTGTACCTTCCGAGATTTCGATTCCTTCCTTTTGCAAAACTGGTACTGAAGAAAATTCTGTATCTTGTTTCTTCTCTGCTACAGCCTCAATCACATCTGTCTGGGCCTCTTGGGCATATACACTCATTGGTGCAACACACATCACTGCAGTTGCTGCTATAGAACAATTTTTTTATACTTATTCATATCGTTCTTCCCTCTCCGATAATCTCACTGAGTTTCACTTTTCGATCTTCGAACCTTGATTTCGTGCAGGCATCTGCTGTCGCAATCGCAGCTCTTGCAGCTTCTCCTGTGAGCAATGGTCTGAATTCATCGTCAACTTCCTTTCCATGGAGAATGCCATTTAGGTATTTCATCTCATTTTTCATAATGCTGTGGAGCCACATTGGCGGTTTCTTTCCTGGCTTTCCATACATAATGGCACCATCCATCTCCGTACCATGATAGATTCTTGTCCGATCATCATCTTCTTCCTGTGACTCATGCACAAGGAAATGTTCCTCCCTGCCATCTACTTTCAGTGTACCGCCACAATCACACATATCAATCTTAATTGCACCTTTTGTTCCTTGAATCAGGACGTAATGTTCTGGCCAATGGAAAGCAGACCCCCATTCTAATACTGCATACCGATTATCAGAAAACTGCATATTCACAAACAACATGTCATCTTCATCTCCAAAAGCCTCTCCCTGATGTGCAACATTTCCACCTGTCATGGTAACTTCTTCTGGCATTCCTCCCATCAAAAACTGTACACAATCCAATTCATGGATGTGATGGTACAGATGTCCACCTGATTTTTCCCTGATTTTTTTCCAGGAAATAGTTGGCTGCTGTTCTTCCCATCCATTTCTTGCAGAATGGCAATAGAGAACTTTTCCAATCACACCATCATTAATCAGTTTTTTCGCATAGCGTACCCCATGGAAGAAATTCATAACATGACCTGCCATAAAGATTACACCGTGTTCCTGACAGGTTCTTACCATTTCGTCACAATCCTGATAGGAAAGTGCAATGGGTTTTTCACAAAATACATTCACGCCATGTTCTGCTGCTTTGATGACCGGCTCTTTATGTAAGTAATTAGGTGTGGCAACAATAACTGCTTCAACATCTTCCCTGCTATATAGAGTATCCAGATCCGTTTCCACATCACAATCCAACTCCTCTGCTATGGTCTGACCGTTTTCCGGATCAAGGACTGCCACAATCCTAGCACCCTCCTGTTCCTTCATAATTCTTCCAAGTTCTGCACCAAAATATCCTGTTCCTACAATTGCATATCCTACTGTTTTCATTACTTAATACCTCCAATTTTTTTATTTTACTGCACCATCTGTCATTCCACCTGCAATTTTATTCTGAATAAACATAAAAAATATAACGGATGGAACTACTACGAGAGTTGATGCTGCCATCATATCTCCCCAGTTCAATATTTCAGCTCCCTGCAAAGATTTTAATGCCACGGAAACCGTCATTTTATCTGTACTGTTAATTAAAATCAATGAATATAAGAATTCATTCCATGCATTGATAAATGTATAAATTGCTGTTGCTACAATCCCCGGCATGACCAGAGGAAGAACAATCTGTACAAACGTTTGAAATTTATTGGCACCATCCACTCTTGCTGCTTCTTCAATTCCCAATGGCACCGTTTTGAAAAATCCTACCAGCATCCAGACTGCGTAAGGAACGCTAAAGGACAGGTACACAATAATCAGACCGATCCGGGTATTAACTAATCCCAACTTCGCCATTACCATAGAATAGGGAATTGCCAGCAGAATGGGTGGAAACATGTATGTAGCTACAAGTACTTTTGACATAATGGAACCCAGTTTTGGAAAAAAACGTACAATCCCATAAGCCGCCATAGAAGAAATCACAATTGCAATGCACGTTGTGATAATGGCTATGAGCAAACTGTTTCCAATATTTTTAGCAAATCCCAAATCCTGAATCACATGGGTAAAGTTATCTAAGGTAAAATGTTTCGGTAAGAACCTGGTAGGATTGGATGTCAATTCTCCCGATGACTTCACCGAACACAACAGTACCCACACTAACGGGAAAAACGCAATCAATGATAAGATTATCAAATATAGATGGCAGAAAGCATTTCCGACTTTTCCTTTTCGATTCATCATCATTTATCCTCCTTTTCCCATTTTGCAATAATCGTAAAGTACACTACACATACCAACAGCAAAAATGCCAGCAATAACATGGTGACTGCAGAGGATCTTCCTAACAGTTTCGTATTCCAACCCATGTTGTAAGCATAAATCGGCATTGTTGTTGTTGCATTTGCCGGTCCACCACCGGTAAGCAGGTAAATAATATCAAAGTTATTGAATACCCAAATTGTACGAAGAACAACTAAAAGTCCAACAACAATCTTAATATGCGGTACCGTAATGAACCAAAACTGCTGAAGCTTAGATGCACCGTCAATCTGTGCCGCTTCATACTGATCCTGTGGAATTGTCTGCAAAGCAGATAATACATTCACCATGATCATCGGTGCACCAAACCATACATTGATAAAAATTAACGTCAGGAATACCAGACTGCTATCACTAAGGAACTGTGGCAATTCGCTGCATATTCCAAGCTGAACCAGCATATTGGGAATAAATCCAGACACTCCATTTAAAATCCATTTCCAGGACAATGCTATTACAATGGATGGAAATGCCCACGGAATAATCATCAATGTACGATAAATACCTTTTCCTACTTTTACACGGTTTATTGCAAGAGCCGCTGTAAATCCAATAAATAACTGCCCTAATAATGAGCCTATAGTCCATAAAACAGAATTTAGGAATGCCTTATAAAAATTTGGATCTGTCAACACTTCCTTATAATTCGCCATTCCTATAAAATCATAGGTCAGCCGAATCAAGTGCTTTGATGTCATGCTATAATACAAGCTGGAAAATATGGGGTATATCAGCAAAACACCTACCACCAGCAACGCAGGGAGTACAAAATCCAACGGCATAATCTTACTTTTCTTTCTTTTCATCATATATGCCTTTCCTCATTTCCTGGGCTATCTATCTAACCCGTTTTTCATTGCTGCACGGTACTGAATAATTCATTTAATTGCTTTTCTGCTGTTTTGGCAGCCTTCTTCACATCCGTACCATTCGTAATAATATCCTGGAACATACTTTCAATGATTCCCTGAGAAGTAAGGAAACCTGCCTGAATGCTTGGACCATGCTCATATCCGATAGCGGTTCCCTTCTCCATTGCATCTGTAATCACATCGACTGCGTTGGAGAACTTTTGAACTGTCTCGTTTTCCTTATATTCCGGCGTATCAGAAATTCCACTAATGGAAGGAAGCATTCCTACTGGAGTCGCATCCAGGAATTTAATATAGGTATCTCTCTCATACAGTTTTTTCATAAAGGCTTTACAAATTTCCGGATGTTTTGAATTTCTCCAAATGACCATAGGAATATTAGAAGTCTCAGCTCCATAATCTGGATCATCCGCATTCAGCTTTGGAAGTGGCGCACAATCGATCTGATCGATCAAATCCGGAGAGTTGGTTTCCACCCCGCTAATCTGGAAACCCGAATTAAAATCAAATGCTGTTTTTCCCTGATAAAACAAATTTGCCTGATCCAATACAGCATAATTGACAGAATCTTTCGGAGAACAGTTTTTATAAATATCCAACCAGTATTTGATTCCATCTATTGCCAGGTCACTGGTCAGATCTGCTTTAAGGTCATCGGTCAAAAGACTCCCTCCCCCACTCCTGACATAAAAATTCAAAAACCTGGTTGCCATAAGATCATTTGAACCACAAGGGAAGGAACAGCCATACACACCATCTTTTGTAAGTGTTTTTGCAGCCTCAGCAAATTCATCCCATGTCTTAGGCACAGAAAGTCCTGCTTCCTCCAATAAATCCTTACGATACCACATAACCTGTGCGTGAGAATACAGTGGCAAGGAATAACATTCCCCATCTTTTTCACCTTCCGATAATGCCGTCTTTGAAAATTTGTCCCTTCCAATATCATCTATTAAGTCATCCACAGGCACCAAAGCATCTGCATCCATCATCTCTACCACATGCCCTGGAAGTGCAGTACTCATGTCTGGCACATTTCCTGAAGCCAGCCCCGTTGTCCATTTTGTGTAAAAATCTCCCCAAGAGAATGTTTCAATTTTAATATTTACTCCCGGATTATCTTTCATAAACTGGTCCGCGGTTTCCTGTATCACTTCCAGTCTTGGTCCTTGTGTAAAAGAATGCCAAAATGTAATATCTCCTTTCAGCTCCTCGGATGCCACTTGATTTGCTGCGCCCTCTTCTTTAGAACCACATCCCGCAAGTATGGTAGATGCAATCATTGTTCCGGCTAATAAAATAGCTGTTTTTTTCTTCATAATCTTACCCTCATTTGTTCGTTATGTTGTTATTTAGTTTCATTTTCCCAATGCAGCCACATCATTTGTTTTATTGTAATCTTATTTTAGTCACTATTTTTATACATATCTACTAAACGCACACTCAATAATAGCATTTTACACTCATTTTTTACTCTCTTGCTACTTTCCGATATTGATTCGGAGTAAAACCAAAGGCTGACTTAAATTCCCTTATAAAATAATTCGTGTCTTCATATCCACATGCATACGCAATATCATTGATATTGTCATTACTTACCAGTAAAGCCCTTGCTGCTGTTGTAAGCCGAATCTCTCTCACATATTCCATTGGTGTCTTTCCCATATTAATCTTAAATAGGCTGCTGAATCTCTGTTTACTAAGATCTGCCATTTCTGCCATCTTTTGTGGCGTGTACTTTTCACTTGGATGCAGAATAATATAATCTGCCACTATATAGATCCTTGGATCGATTTGCTCATTCTTCTTTGAATTCCTATCCCTTAATGACTTTTCCTCTATTGTTTCCACGAAATCTCCAGTCACCTTATCAACCTTATTCCCGTGCATAGCCAGCGAACCAATCAGAAGATCCAAATTCCCTCTTACAAAGCATTTTTTTACCATGGAATCCTTTTTTACCCACTTATAAATTTCTTTAAAGTAAACATCTTCTCCCTCATTGACCGAAACTCTTGGAATCCCATAATATTCCGCCAACATGTCTTCCCCTTCATAAAATACCGAGGTAGTAAAACGAAGACTGTAAAACTCAAAGGATTCACTGAGCGCACGACAAGACATTTTGCATCCCTGCGGGATATATACAATCTGATTTTCCTCCACAATAATTTCTTCCCCGTCAATACAAAGTTCCGCCTTTCCTTTTTCAATATATCGGAATATACTATACGGAATCACTGATTCCGGATACACCCATGTTCTTCCCATGGAATAAAACTCAATATATAAAAACGTAAATCGTATGTTATCTACCACTGACATATCATCCTCCATTGATTAAAAAACGGCTATAATGACACACCAAGATTTCTCCCTTTCTTTGAATATTCCTTTAAAACAGATTCAAAGATCGGAAAAACCTAACTATGTATTATAGCTGCTTTCATCATAATTTCTTTAAACTTTAATTTTAACGACTATTTTTTTACTATTTCCGGTGATTTATCCATCATTGCAACCTTATGTGCATCGCTTGGAAAGCACACCATAAACTCTCCTGCCTTCAAAAGATAACCGCCTGATTCATCCCCTTGATAAAACCCGATATCTTTTTCTTCACTGAACGGCGTTTGGATTTGCAAACTACTTACATCAGCAGTTGCAATTCTTTCCACTCCTTCAATAATATAATGAACATCTATATACTTTTGATGTGCTTCATACATACACTCCTTTTCTTCCTTGCTAACAAATGATACTGGGTTCGCCACTATGACTCCTTTCTGAATTACGGTATCCGGAAATGCTTCTTCCCATCTTTTATTTCTGCCAAATAGCATAATGCCTGATAGATTTTCCTGTCTTCCTTATAGTTTTCCTTATTCTGAATCGAATCAAATATCATCTCTGGTATCTCCTTTCAAATTAGAATCTCATGTTTTTTTAACGTATTACGTAAAACTGTGGCCATGATCTGGTATCCTTTGGCATTTGGGTGCAAACCATCATAGGTAATCTTATCCAACGGCTTGTCTGTTCCTGGAAATACCATTGTAGCATAATAATTTACAAAAATAAGATTATTCTTCTTCGCCACTTCTGCCAGCCACTCATTCAGCTCTTTGATATAATTTTTTCTACTCCTTTCATCCATCAGGATCGGAATATGAATTGGTAAAAGAGATGTTAGAATCAAGCAGATATTTTCTTCTTTTGCCTGTTGTACAATTTCTGTAATATGCAGCTTTGCAGTTGCCACTACTTGATTATACGGTGTCGGCTCCAATCTTTTCCAATAATCTCCTTCCAGCTCTATGGAATCATTAATTCCTATTCCCAGGATACAATATCTTGGACGTAATTGAACTGCATCTGTATAAAATCGCTTTTTTAAGTACTTTGTTGTATCTCCCGCAATGCCCCTATTAACAAGAAAGTGATTACCACTTCCAAAATATGCATTTAGCTCCCAATACTCTGTAATGGAATCCCCAATAAAGAGAAAATCTGGCTTTTGGTTTGTGTAGCATAATGCATGATTTTTTATATCGAACTCTTTTCTTTTTTATCCGCTGCAACATTTTCAGAGAAATATTCCAGCCTCATGTATCCTTCATCTGTTGAAATCATCTGTTGCCTCCTTTTGATTTACTATAAATATGCGTTTGCAAAACACCACAAACCGCATAGATACAGCCTTTTTTGTTACAAAATAAAATATCTCCTCAAAACTCATTTGCAAAGTAAGATTCCTACCATAAAATTTGTATGTCCTATCTTCCTGATGATTTATTGCTCGCTGACATTACACAACTTATTACCGTAATAGTTGCTAATAAAATTCATCAATATAAGTATCCGTAGCCTGAAACCTCTGATTGTCTGACAACGTAGGACTCTATCTACATTTCCATCAGGATTGCAAACGTGTTTCTCAATTACCTATATTATAAAAAATAAGTGCACATTCCGAAACTGAATATGCACTCAAAAATAGTATTATACGCTTATTTTATTTCCTTTTTCACATAAAGAAGGTATGACATTCTCTGAAACTCTACCTGTGTGTTTATATCTTCATTAGAGAATTATTTCATTGTCCATAGCTATGTAATCAATAACCTGACAGATTCTAACACGCTGATCCTGGTTTTAAAACAGATGTTTGAAAATGAGTACTATTGTATCTTCCCTGATGGGAAAAAATTGCACCCACTCATACGGAAACGCGAGAACCGTCATTCTCCCACACAATACTATTCACTTAAATTTATATCTTCTTCACTATATAGCACTTCCCCGTTGCTTTCAATCACTTTCTGATACCGGTAAAATGATTTCTTCTTATACCGTTCCATCGTACCTGTTCCATCATCATTTCTGTCTACATAAATGTACCCATATCGTTTTTTTAATTCTGCAGTAGATGCACTGACAACATCGATACATCCCCAGGATGTGTATCCCATAATTTCCACACCATCCTGAACTGCTTCTCCCACCTGTATCAGGTGATCCTTAAGATACTGAATCCGGTAATCATCCTCTACTGTTTTATTTCCATTCTCATCTTCGTTCAGAACATCTACAGCTCCCAATCCATTCTCTACAATGAACAGCGGCTTCTGATAGCAATCATAAAACATATTCAGCACATAGCGCAATCCTTTCGGATCGATCTGCCACCCCCAGTCACTTGCTTTGAGTGTTGGATTCGGTACTCCTCCCAGAAGATTTCCAAGACCTTTTTTCTGTTTTTCAGGATCTGATGTCGCACAGACACTCATATAATAACTGAAGGATACAAAGTCTACCGTATTTTTTAGAATTTCTTCATCTTCCGGAGCAAACTGAATCTGAATTCCATGCTCTCTGAAGTATCGTTTCATATATCCCGGATATTTTCCTCGTACATGCACATCTCCATAAAAATAGTTACGATGCTCTGCATCCATCGCCGCGATCACATCATCTGGCATGGATGCATTGCAATCTCTGTTTTTCCTTCTCTGCATACTGCATTTACATATGCTCTGTGCCCGGATGCCAGATCCACTGCCCTGACACTGCATCCCTTCAACTCTCTGTTTAACACAATCTTCGTACTGTGCGGAAGATACAACAGATATCTGCCATCCGTTGTCTGCGCCATACGAATCTGTGTTGTCTCATTCTCTAACACTTCCTGTGCCGGTATCAACTCTCCTATATGAAGCTCATCAAGAAGCTGACGGATCATTCCATAATCCCACGCTCCCGGAAACTGTAGTGCTTCATTCCATGGAAACGGTGCGTCAAATCCTTCTCCAAGGATTGGATTTGCGGGTTTGTTCAGTTTTTGCCAGTTCCAGATTCCATGAGCTCCATAAGTCACCCCTGCACAAGCCCCGGACAAAACGCTGCTCCATGCTGCTTTTCTGGTATCTTCTGCCTGAAAACGACCATATATTTTTCTGCTGAACCCCATCTGTTCATAACATGGTTCTGCATTGATCAACGGTTTTTTCGGATATTTCTTACGGAAATTTTCCGGAAGGACATATGCCATATCCTGCCCTTCCCGATTATGTCCGGACTGGAACATATAAAAATCCAGTTTTTCCAAAAATTCTTCCGGAAGAAAATCATATCCCCGTTTGATATGCATCGTTTTCAATGTATGCGGACTTTTTTCACATAAAACATCCAGTGCATCCCGATAATAGGACACTGCTTCCAGCGTATCAAAATCTGTATCTCCGCTTACAATGTAAATCGGCTCAAATCGATCAAAAACATGTACAATCTTTTCTGTATATGTTTTAACAAATTCCTTCGGCATTACATTACAATCCGTAATCCTGCTCTCCCATGTTCCCGGCACATAATTTAACCAGAGCACCACCAGCGCCAACTGAAATCCTTCCTCTTCCGCCAGTTCACACATTCTGACCGCATGCTCATAATACGCCTCATTCCACTTTGTAAAGTCAAACCGATGTCCATCCGCTGTCGCAAAAGGATACAGTCCGATATCCGAGATACAACGATCCCACTGCGGCATTGTATTGATCTGGAGAACATTAAATCCCTGCTCTCTGCGTCTCTTCAGATAATAAATCCACTCATCCTCGGTTATATTTGTAAACGCACTCCAGATGGTATCTGCCAGATAAAAGAACGGCTTTCCATCCCTACAAAATGTGCTTTTATCCTCACTTACTGTTACTCTGTGCATGATGCTCTCCTTTCGTTCCTATTTGGAAACACAGTTCAGCAGAACTTCTCCTCTCTTCACGCATTCCTCTGCTGCCATCTTAATTTGCATATAGTCTGCTGTATTTGCAACAATGACCGGTGTTGTAATATCCAAACCTTCCTTTTTGATTCCTTCAATATCCGCTCTGACCAGAAGCTGTCCTGCTTTCACATGATCACCGGCTTTCACTTTTACATCAAAACAACTTCCATTTAAAGTCACCATATCCATACCTACATGGATCAAAATCTCTGCTCCGATATCTGATTTAATGCCTACTGCGTGTCCGGTTGGATACATCACACTGATTACTCCGTCACACGGTGCACAGATTTCTCCGTTTTCCGGAATTACTGCCGCACCCTGTCCGGGGATTCCTCCCGCAAACGCTTCATCTCTTACCTCAGAAAGAGGAATCACTTTTCCACTGACCGGCGCCAGAAGCGCTTCATCTTTTGCCGGAATCATTTCCTGTGGTTCTTCTTTCTTTTCTTCTTTTTTCGGAAGCATATCATCACTATATCCAAAGAAATACGTTACAATCGCAGATCCAAAATAGGCGATCGCACACGCGATTAAAAATCCGACACCGATATATCTCGGTAATGTCAAAATGCTTGTTCCAAGAAGTGTTGGTGCTCCTGTTCCAGCAGCAGCTACGATAGCTCCTGCAATTCCGGAAAATACCGCCCCGATGAAAAATGGTCTTTTAAACCGCAATGTAACTCCATAGATTGCAGGTTCTGTAATTCCTGCAAGAACTGCCGAAAGTGCTGCAGGATCTGCCAGTTCTTTAACTGATTTATCTTTTGTTTTCAGGAACACACCAGGTGTCGCTCCTGCCTGCGCCATATTATTTGGTCCTGTGATGGTAAACAATGTATCTCTTCCATACTCTGCAATATTATTCATAACGATCGGAACAAATCCCCAGTGTACACCAAAAATAACTGCTGCCGACCAGATCAGACCAAGCAGTCCCCCTGCAATAACCGGATTCAATTCCACCAGTCCTGTATATCCGGAAGCCAGTGCTTTTCCTACAATATCTGCAATCGGCCCGATTACAAGATAAGTTGCCGGAACCATAATTGCCAGACTGAGAAGCGGTGTCAAAAAGGTTTTGCATACTGTCGGTACGATTTTCTTCAATTCTTTTTCCAGTTTTAGAAAATGCATATACTGAATCACAATTGGAATCACGGATGAAGTATAGCTTACTAAAACAACCGGAATCTTCAAAAAGGTCAATGCCTCCCCGGCAGAATATGCAGCTGTCAGATCCGGATAGAGTAATGCCGCTGCAACTCCCACTGCCACGAACTCATTCGCTCTGAATTTTTTTGCTGCGGTATATGCCAGAAATACCAGAAATCGTATCCATAAATGTATTCAGGAGATTCTTTTTCTCCCCTGACTCCACTGCATCGCTCTGATTCTCCTTTTTTAGATCTGTAACTTCAAAATTGTATCATATACATCCGCTACATGCTGCCCGATTACAACCTGAATCTGACCACCACTGTCAAGTACTGTAATCACCCCCTCCAACTGCTCCAGTTTTTTCTTATCTACATTCTGTGTATTTTTCACTTTAAATCGAAGTCTTGTTGCACAATGAACCAAAGAATTTACATTTTCTGATCCGCCAAGATATCTGACAATTTCCTTTGCCAGTTTCTCATAGTTTTTCTTTGCCATGGTATGCTTCCTCCTGTTTTTCGTAAACTGTAACGCGCGTTTTGTTATCTGAGAACAAAATAACATTTGTCGGAAAAACTCTCAATCCCCTTTCGATTTTTCTGCTATTTTACAGATTTTGTCTTTCTTTTTCTTTGCTTCTTTCCCCCAATTTATGAAAAAATAACAGGTATTTAAATTTTCTTTAAATACCTGCCACCAAAATTTTATTCAATACATATATTTTGATTTATCAAATACAGTCTGCCCCTCAAAAAGCCTGGTTCTATAATATACTCGCATGATCTCCTCATTTTCATCTTTCATATACTGCATCAGATGCTTCACGGCTGCCAGATGTCTCTTCGTGTGCGTTCCCTTGATCAACGTCAATTCAAATCCAGGAAGCTCTACCGGCGCAACTGCATCAAACCCGATCAATGAGATATCCTTTGGAATCCGTACATTTCGCTCTAACAGAGCCTTGATCACCCCCATGGAAATAACAGAGCTTTCCAAAATCAATGCAGTCACTCCCCGCATCCCTTCATCCAGATATACAATCCTGCTATGCCCCTTATCTACCAGATAATCTACACCTCTTCGGATTCCTTCCCGGTTATCGATCAGAAAACTATTGATTCCCTCTTCATAAAACAGATTATCTCCTGTTACAATCGGTATCTGAAGTTCTAAAAAGGGATAAATATCTGATTTTCCCATTTCTGCCGCCATGATGTAGATTCCTTTTACGTCCTTCTCCCTGCATTCAGCAATCAGATTCTCTACATGTTCACACTTTTCCTGAAACAGACGATATTCAAATGAATACCCGGATTTTTCCACAATCACTTTTATCGTTTCAATCACAGGATGGCGCACCTGGTGGTCCACTAATCCATTACTCCTTATATGCTGATGAGCAGTGATGTTTATAATACAGAACCAGCATCACACTGCACAAGATCCATCCTAATGGGTATCCGAGCACAATCGGAATCATGGATTCTGATACTCTGGACACAACAAATAAGTAAATCTGCCGGAAGAGAATCGAATTTGTCATCATAATTAACATCGGTCCTTTCGTCATTCCGATCCCTCTTAACGTACTGTCGTAAACTGAGTTGACACAGAGCGCAAGGTAAAACGGCATTTCTATATGGATAAATAATGTTCCGAATTTTACAACGTCCGGACTTTGGATAAACATGGATACCAACGATTCTGCGAAGAGATTAATTAGAATGATCATGCATATCGCAATCCCAAAGCACATTGTCAATCCTGTCCGGATTCCTTTTCTAATTCTGTCATATCGTTTTGCCCCATAATTCTGTCCGACAAATGTCATCAAACCAAGAGAAAGACTTTGAATCGGAAGCAGACAGAATTTATCAACTTTTCCATATGCTGACCATCCCGCCATTGCCGCTACACCGAAATGATTGATATACGACTGTACAAATACATTAGAGAATGACACAACTGCCGACTGTAATGCCATCGGTAATCCGACGCGTACTATCTTTCCTATCATTTCCGGATTGAGTCTGATCCTATTCCAAACCACTCGATAACTTGCCCGTTCTCTGCTCAGAACGATCATTACAAGGACAGCAGATGCCCCTTGCGAAATAACCGTAGCATACGCCGCTCCTTCTACGCCCAGACTGAACCCTGCCACAAAAATCAAATCCAGGACGATATTCAAAACGGCTGAAAAGATAAGGAAATATAACGGTCGACGGGAGTCACCTACTGCCCGAAGGATTCCAGCTCCCATATTATAAAAGAGAAGCCCTGTTACTCCGAGAAAATAAATTCTCAGATATGCATCTGCCTGTACAAATACCTCTGCTGGTGTATTCATCAATTTAAGCATTTGTGTCCTGAATCCCAGCGCGCACACCGTACAAATCACGCTCATAACAAATGTAAGCCCAATCGTTGTGTTTACCGCAATCTGTACATTCTTCTCATCTTTTGCTCCGAAATACTGCGAAATGATAATTCCTGCTCCTGTAGAAAGTCCCATAAAAAAGCCGATAAACGTATTGATCAGATTATCTGTCGCTCCGATTGCTGCCAGAGCTTCTTTCCCGACATAATTACCTACAATAATACTATCCGCCGTATTGTAAAGCTGCTGAAAAAAACTTCCCATCATCAGTGGAATCGAAAACAGTAATAATTTCTTCCAGATTTTTCCTTCTGTCATTGAAACAACTTTTGTACTCATTTGTTTCTTCACTCCGTTCCTGTTTCTTTCCTCATTTGTTACTGTTCACAGGGAACCTGTGAGCAGTAACCCGCATTTTACTATATATTGACCGTCTTTCCACCTGGCACTTCCACGATCATTCCATCGACATTAATCCATACAGAATCAAATCCTGGATTATATACTTTATCTGCATCAATTGTAAACTTCAAATTTTTTGCAGCCTTCATATAATCCACAATTTCAATATTCGTCGCATACCATATATCTTCCCGATTTCCCACAAGCTGACAGAATTCTTCTATCAGCTCCCAGTTATTATCTCTTGTAAACTCAAAGCTGTGCCCCCATACATACATCATGTATAAGTACTGTGCTTTAAATAATTCAACAAACTTCTGGCCGTTTTCCAGCAGATTGTGATTGTGATGGCAGGTTGCCGTCCATTTCAGATAATTCTCCGGCATACCAAAGCTATCCGTACTTCCTACAGTCCGACAGTACTCAATTCCCAGTCCCGGAAGCAACCCGACAATTTCATCATTGCAGGAACCATTCGGATAAGACATTCCTCTTACCGGATATCCAACCGCTCTCTCAAGCGCACGTCGATCCTCCAGCACCTGCATAGCGGTCTGCTCAATCGGACATCGACTGATTGTCGGATGCAGTACGGTATGGCAGGATACCTCATGTCTCTGATAAAGCGTTTTCCACTCTTCCACCTGGATTCGTTCTTCATCTACCAAGCCTGAATTCAAGTGAAATGTCCCACGAACTCCATTTTGATTCATAATTTCCACGAGACGTCTGTCTTCCACCCGTCCATCATCGTAACTAAGCGTCAGAACCTTATGCTTTCCTTTCGGAAAACATACATAGATATTTTTCAATTTGTTCCTCATAACGCACCATCCCCTGTAATATTTTCCACATTCAATACTGCGCTGAAGAATGCAAGTGCCATTCCCTGGCCCCATCCCTGGATCCATTTTTTCGAAATACCACAGTAACCCTCCCGGTCTTTCATCACCGCCGTGCCTCCGGATACATCGGTCACTCTGCCATCCGGATTTACATGTGCGAGAATTCCATCGATTGATTTCTGCACATATTTCAAATGAAGCGGATTTCCTTTCAAAGTCAATGCAGCTGCAATCCCCGCAGACGCAGAGATTTCTTCATAGGACTCCTCATCATCCAGGATTGTTCTCCAAAGTCCATTCTCTGTCTGTAATAATTTCAATGCTGACAACTGCTCATTCAGACTTCCTACAATTTCAAGATACTGTGGATATAGATAGCATTCCGGCAGAATTCGTCCCACCTGACACATTGTATAAGCTCCCCAGCAGTTTGCTCTTCCCCAGTGGAAACCTGACATATGATCTTTTGTGATGTTATTGTATCCGTGATACCACAATCCGTTTTCTTCATCTTGAAGATACTGGATATGCCAATAGAACTGATTCAACGCATCATCAATCAATTCTGCATCTTCTGTCATTACACCTACCCGCAGCATAAAGAACGCTGCCATAAATAGCGTATCCGCCCAACACTGCTCCGGAAAATCATTCTTTGCAGAAACCGTATGCTGCAATACGTGATTTCCGAAACGCAGTGCATCATTTCTCAGATAGGCAATTTTAAACCGGATCAGATCCATGTATTTCTCTTCACCGGTAGCCTGATACAGCGTGATCAGACAATGCCCCATCGCGCAGGTGTTTACTGTCCAGACAGGAAGTCCAAGTTCAATCAGTTCATCTACCCTCTCTTTTAATACGTTCAGATATTCCTGCTTTTTTGTTGCCTCATATGCTTCTGCAATTCCGTAATACGCGACTCCGCATGGCCAGTCCCATGTCATATCCATACGCATCGTACGCGCAACGATTTTATCCATTTGCTCTTCTAAGTTTGCTTTATTGTATTCTAATTTCCCCATTGTTTTATTCCTTTCCGATTAACTTTTTGATTTCTTCTGCTACAAAATGCGCATACAGTTGTGCTCCTGCCTCTTGTAGATGGACGTTGTCTTCACGATACCATACAGCAGTTTGTTCTTCTCCTGCCTTTGCACATGCTTTTCTTGTAATCCCCAGCATATCCACATATGGAATATTTTCTTTATCTGCAAGCTTCTTCATTTCTTCTGCATATTTCGGAAGTAATGCATCGATTTTTGCGTTTTCTCCCTGTTCATTTGCCAGACACGGACGCAGACAGATTGACGAAATCAGAATCGGATACGCCTTCTTTTCTCTTGCCACTCTTATATATTCCATAAGAGATTCTCCAAATGTTTCCAGCGGAACATAGCGTTCTTTTTTCTCTGCTGCCGCATCATTATGTCCGAACTGTATCAACAGATAATCTCCACTCTTCATCTGATTTTTGATGTCCTCAAGTCGACCTTCTTCTCTAAAAGATCTGGAGGATCGACCTGCCATCGCACAATTGTCAACGATAATATGTCTGGTTTCATAGCTCATTTCCTGCGAAAACGGACTGCTGTCCCGATGCGCTTCTTTCCAACAGTTTTCGGCTTCCAGGGCGTCAACAAGCTTTTCTCCCCATCCGGTCTGTGGTCTTTCTGACTCATGATAACTCTGTGCCGTCGAATCTCCTGCAAGATACAATACCGGCTTACGTTTCATCTCCGGCAGTACCTGCCTGAAATCCATATCCGAAGCATAATAAAACTTCGTATACCCCGGCTGGTTATAGCAGTTATTCTGCCATGCCACTCCACACCGATACTGCACATCATGCATCAAAGTAAACAATTTATGTTCCGTCAATTCCGTTGAACTATAAATTCGGATTGCGGAACTGTCGCTTGTCCGCAGAAGGATCTCCTCCCGGAAATCCCCGAAGATATCAGCCACAAGACATGGATTTCCTTTGGTACCGTTATTTGTCAGCGTATTCTCCGGACGGAGCATCTCGCCGTGTATCATATCACTGATCACTCCTGTTGCAGTTTCATGAAGATAATCCTCGCCGTCCGTAATCTGTGTCGTCAGATCTGATGCCCAGCGAATCGACATATTGCTGCCCGGCGAACCTGCCTCCAAAAGAGTTCCGTGACAGTCATATGTCCCTTTTCCGTTCACCCAGCACTGTAGCCCCCTTGCATTGGGATGAATATCTCCAATCATGCATCTTCCCAGATCTTCCTCCGCATATTCTCCAAACACAACTTCTCCATTTTCCGCATGACGCAGGGCATACCCGTATGGAGCGTTAATCCCTTCTTCAAAAACATTAAAAATCTCCAGCCCCGGACGATCCGGATCGATATCTGCCACATGCATGGCATCTCCGTGTCCAAACTTAGCTTCTCTTCCGTCCGGCAGCATTCCATAAGAACTGTATAATAAACTTCCGTCATGATCGATACATGCTGCTCCGTAAATGATTTCCATACAGCCGTCCCCATCTACATCTGCTGTTGCAAGCGAATGATTTCCCTGTCCCGCAAGTTTACCGTACACCGGATCCTCTCCTTTTTTCAGATGCGGATTATCATGAAATGGATTGTTCATTGGAACAAACCCACTGTCTACCTTCCACTCCGTCTCAAATTTGTTTTCAAAGAAACGATATGCCGTCAGTGTTGATCTTGTGTAATAGCCACGGCATACAATCAGATACGGACGTTCTCCATCCAGATAGGCCACTCCCGACAGGAATCGATCCACACGGTTACACGGTTCGATTCGTTTCATTGCATAATCTCCCCATCGCAGACCATCATCAGTACGCCCGACAGGAAACTCTATTGTTTCCAGTTCCTCGCCATTCCCGGCAAACATCGTCAAATACTCCGGGCCTTCATATATGAAGCCTTCAAACTCTCTCAAGCAATTTTTATCACTTCTTTCTTTCGCATACACATCAATAAAATAATCCGTCAATTGACGCGCATCCTGCTCTGACAGCGGATACTCAAATCTTTGCTCTGTCCCAAAACATTCTTCTAGTGTAGATGGCCATGTACCACTGATAACTTCCGGCTGCTCATGCCAGCTTTGGAATACCTTTACCAGATGTTCATAATAATCTTCGGCCGAACAAACATATGAATCTTCATGCGTGATTCCCGCACACATATCTTTTTCCGGTATTGTGATATATTGTTCTTTTCTTTGCCTTCGAAGAAAATCGTCATTTTCGTACCCGGTGCCGTTTTCACTGCCATCTCCGCCTGTCCATCTCCATTAAAAGTCATAACAGATAAACTGGGTATAATGAGCACCGGCTCGTATATTTTCTCCCCATGTCCAGGCGCCACATCAATTCTCCATCCAATTTATAACAATCCAGATAGCAGTGACCGGTATATCCTTTGATCGAGACATCATGGGAGTTGGACGGATCCCATTTCACAATATACTCATACTCTCCATCGCCGTCTACATCCGCCACAGACATATCGTTTGCTGAATATGTAAATGCTTCTCCTGCCGGGGTAATTCCGTCTGCCGGTTTCTGAATAGGAATATCATAATATCCATTTTTTCCAAAACATTTACACACTCACACCTGGATAAGATGTTTTCCATTTTATGACAGGTGCCCACACTATACTGATCATCCATACCGCCTTGAATATCCCAGATAATTCATACTGTCATTCACCTCAGCGATGCTTTCTCCGTTTTCTATAAATAACAAATCCGACGCCGTCAAGCCCCTCTTCCATCTTCTCTTACTCCGGTCACCTCTGTAAGGAACAATCGCCAGCTTACGAAAACACCTTCCCTGCACGGCACTGCGATCAGACCGCGCTTCAGTTGCTCCAGTTGTTCCTTCTGAATATAATGAACCGGTGTCACGAACAGCTCCTCTGCCGTTTCTTTTCCATCTATCACCGGAACCAGTTTTAGATAATGCGGCCGGTGCGTTGATTTTTTCAATCGATAAACCCTCTCTTGATCTGCCGGAATTTCCCCTATCATCTGATACCTTACTTGCTCTCCCTCACGGTCAGACCAGTAAATTCTGTAGCTTTGTGCGCCAATAGCTTCATCCCACATGATTACTGCCTCGTTGCGGGTGATCTGTGCTAATTCCATCATCTTGTTTTCCTTTCCGCAGTTTCCTATAGAAACACAAAAGGCTCCAACCAGTTTTCCTGCTGAAGCCTTTCTCACTACTCTAATTCATTTATTTATCGGCTTTATACAGCTCGTTTACTTCCTCAACAAGTCTGTCTCCTCCACGATCAAGCCACAACTGTGCTGCATCCTCAAGACCTTTCTATCGATCTGTCCACAAATGTACTGTGTTCTTGCATCTTCGATAATCTGCTCAATATCTGTACCAACTTCTGCATTCACCTCTGAGTTTGCAAGATATCCCAGTGCCGGATTGCTTACAGCAAATGGCTCGTTATACTCATAGGACTCGTATCTTGCCTTCTGAACTTCATCCATCTCCAGTGACGGGCTCTGAGAAAGAAGGTTCGGAATATATGCTTCTGCCTGGTTCAGACCTGTATTCGGAAGACTTGACATTTCAAAATCACCGCTCTTTTCAATGTTTCCATTCTCGTTGATTGTATAGCTGATATCTTCCAGTCCGTAATCAGCCAAAACCATCATCTCGTCATCACACATTTTATCCAGGAATGTAAGACAGTTTTTCAGATCTTCTTCTGTTTTAGCACCTGCTTTTGTAATCATATAGAAACCATTGTATCCGCTTGTCGCCAGTGTTTTTTCCTCAATAGGTCCTACAAGCTGCATCGTTGCGGTCTTAGAAGAGTCCACTACAGATGTGATGTTATTTGTTTTAAAGTAATCCCAGATTCTTGTACCGCCGTCCATGACATCTACGAATACTCCTGTTTCTCCCTTCTTACATGCCTCCTGGAATGTACCAGAATCAATTGTTGCCCAGTCTTTTCTTACCAGACCTTCATCATAGATTTTCTTCATCCAATCCAGTGCTTCCTGATACTCTTCTGTCTGGTGAACCGGAACCATTTTTCCATTCTCTTCTACCCATTCATTTCCTGTACCAAACCATGTCTGGATTACATCCAAAGGTCCTGTATACTTTGTAAGTTCAAGACCATATGTATCATCTACACCGTTTCCGTCCGGATCCTCATATGTAAATTTGTAAAGCATCTCGTATACATCTTCAATTGTCTTCGGATCTTCTGTGATTCCAACTTTCTCTGCCCAGTCTTTTCTGTAAGAAAGACCTAAACGACCTTTGGCACGCGCACGATATAATCCGATGATCTGACCGTCCACTGTAAGTGCTTTTGAAACTTCCGGATCTGCCTGGGAGAGATTCGGATATGCTTCTGAATCTTCCAGATATGATGTCAGATCCCAAAACGCACCTTTCTTTGCGGCATCTACAATATTTGCACTCAGTTCTACATTTGATGTAAGAATCATCGGCATATTATCTTTATCCATCAATGTCAATCCAAGTTTTTCTTTGTATGTACCGTCATTCTCAAATTTCCACTCTACACTGACTCCTGTGTAATCTTCATATTTCTTGATTACTTCATCAGAATGCTCATTCTGAAGCTCTGTGCCGTAAAAAGCCGGAACCATCATACTGATGACCGGTTTCCCGTCTTCTGTTGTTGATGATGTGGATTCCTTTTTATCGGAAGAACCACCACATGCTGCCATTGACATTGCTGTTACACCCGCGAGGGTAATTGCTGTTGCTTTTTTCCATGTTTTTCTCATAATCTTATCCCTTCTTTTTATATAAATTGTATTTTATATCATCCTTTTACTGCTCCAACCATAACACCCTTCGTAAAATACTTCTGGATGAACGGATAAATGATCAAAATCGGAATGGTCGCAACTACTGTCGTTGCCATCTTCACTGACTGCTCCGGAGGTGTACCGAATGCACCGAAGTCCATCCCACTCTGTGTTGCCACAGAGGACGTCATAAAGATGATTCTTCGAAGTACGATCTGAATTACTTCTTTCTTAGAATCCGAAATGTACATCATTGCATTGAAATACGAATTCCAGTGCGTAACTGCATAGAACAAAGATACACTCGCAAGTACCGGTTTTGAAAGCGGAAGAATAATCTTCATAAATATCTGTAGATCGTTACATCCATCCAGCCTTGCCGATTCCTCCAACTCCATCGGAAGTCCCTGAAAATAGTTTTTAATAATGATCATATTAAACGGATTGATTGCTCCCGGCAGCCATAATGCCCAGAAAGAATCTCTCAAATTCAACACATTTGCTACAAGAATATAAGTCGGAACCATACCTCCTGTAAAGAGCATCGTTACAATTACCATGTTAATAAAAAGTTTCTTCCTTTAAAATAGTTTCTTGATAACGGATACGCTAATGTACATGATAAAAACATATTTATCGCAACACCAACCACCGTTACAAAAACCGAATTGAGAAGTCCTCTGATTGTTTCACCATTTGCAAAGATATATTTGTATGCATTCAGTGATATTGTATGCGGGATTATGAAAAATGCCCGTTCTGTCAGTTCTTTTTCTGTCGCAAAGGATCCTGCGATTACATAGAGAAAAGGAAGCAGAGTAATCAGCGCAAACGATGCAATAAACAAATAAATCAGCACCTGCACCGCCTGATCAGCCGGACTTCGTTTAATTTTCCTTCCCTGCATGCCATTTTTTACGCTTGCTTTCATTTTTGCCATTTTTCTCACCCCTTTTAATAGAATCCTGATTCACCAAACACTTTTGCAAGCTTGTTCGCTCCGATGACCATAACCATACTTACAACGGATTTAAACATTCCTGCTGCTGTTGCCAGCGAATAGTTTCCATTCACAACACCTTTTGTGTAAATATATGTGTCAAACACATCCGATGCTGCTCTGTTCATGGAGTTCTGCATCAGATAAATCTGTTCGTATCCTGTATTTAAAATCTGTCCCACTTTCAAAATCAACATAATTACAATTGTTGAACGAATAGCCGGAAGAGTTACATGCCACATTTTCTGCCAACGATTTGCTCCATCCATATCTGCTGCTTCATAAAGTTGTACATCTACGCCTGAGAGAGCCGCCAGGAAGATGATTGTTCCATATCCGGTTTCTTTCCACATGTTCTGTCCGATGATCATCGGAACAAACAAATTCGGATCTGACATAATATCAGGTGCATTTTTTCCAAAAATCATTGTCAGAAAATGATACACGATTCCGTCTGTTGTTGAAAACAACTGAGTTGTCAGTGCCGCCACAATTACAAATGAAATAAAATGAGGGATGTACACCATCGTCTGTGTAACACGTTTGAATGCCATATTTTTCACTTCATTTAATAAGAGTGCTAAAATAATCGGTGCCGGAAAATAAAAAATCAGGCTTGCGATTGAGATTGAAAGAGTATTCTTTAACAGGCTCCAGAAATCCGGTCCCGTAAGAAATTTCTTAAATATGTCAAATCCTACGAAAGGACTGTTTATAATTGCTGATATCGCTGAATCTCCGTTATATGGACTAAAATCCTGAAAGGCCATTGCCAATCCCCCATTGGAAGATAATTAAAAATCAGCATGTACAACACACCTGGAATAATCATGATATATAACCATATATGTGCTTTCCATTGTCCTGTACGAGATGTTACTGCTTGGGTTTTTGCTTTTGTCTTCATTCCCACTTTCTCCTCGTCCTCTTTTTATCATGATCGGCTCATGATATCTACGATTGCGGTCCGCTTCCGTGAGCACATTGTACCGTCTCTTTCATTCATTTGTAAATAATCATTTTACAATCTGTTATTATCCTTTTACACATGCGAAAACCCCTTGAAATTCAAGGGGTTTCAGCTTTTATCGCATTCCGGTTATCATGTTCTGACCACACTGTTTTTCTCTTGATAACAGCAAAAAAACATGATTATCCACTTCTTCATTTTTATTTTAATGTTCTTTTCTGAATGCCGCAGGTGTCACTCCGATATGTTTCTTGAAAAAACGGATGAAATTCTGCACGTTATTATACATTAATATTTCCGATATTTCTGCCACCGACATTTCTGTCGTCAACAACATATATTTTGCCTGCATCAGCTTTTCCTCGTTTACCATATCTGTAAACGTGATATTTTTTCTTTCTTTATTATTTTCCCGATATAATTTGGATGATAATTTAATGTCTGTGCACATTCACTCAGTGTTATATTTCCTC
>ENA-OQJN01000180-OQJN01000180.1-human-gut-metagenome-genome-assembly--contig:-NODE-180-length-31243-cov-3.828930_pt1 | contig 31243 bp, 34 predicted proteins | sample MGYA00242610_ERZ504777 | MGnify/ENA primary metagenome ERZ504777 (study PRJEB26092, sample SAMD00036350) | human gut metagenome | host: Homo sapiens | study: EMG produced TPA metagenomics assembly of... | reverse complement strand
AAATTACATTGGACAGAGTTGTCGGAGAACACAAGCTTCCCGATAACTGCATCGTAATTGCCGCCGGAAACCGTGTGACAGATAAATCCGTAGCTTTCAAAATGCCGAAAGCTCTGGCAAACCGACTTATGCACATCGAAATTGAAGGCAGTTTCAGTTCGTGGAAGCAATGGGCAATTTCCTCCGGTATCAATGATAAGGTTGTCGGTTTTTTTGTCTTTCAGGCAAAGTTATCTCATGGGATTTGATCCCGACAGTAATGATCTCGCTTTCCCGACTCCCCGTTCGTGGGAAATGGTAAGCAATGTTCTGAACTGGATTGATGATGACATAGACAGCATGTATTACTTGATTGCCGGACTTGTCGGAACAGGTGCAGCGGTTGAATTCAGAACATGGGCCAAGGTATATAAAAACCTGCCGGCCGTTGAAGATATTTTTGACGGCAAAATGCCACAGATGCCAAAGGATACTGATGTCATGTACGCTTTAACGGCATCTATGACCGCCTATGCACGGATGCACAAAGATGAAATGAGCAGAATCGCAAATTCAATCCGATATGCAGACAAAATGCCTCCCGATTTCAGCGCAGTATTGCTGAAAGACTATATGTGCATAGATAAAAATTACAAAGAAAAGCTCATGCCCATTCCGGAATTTGCAAGGTGGCTTCAAACGAAAGGATGGTTAATGAATGGCTCTGTCTGAAAGCAAGATTAAAGGGTGCATAAAAAGACTTCTGTTATCACGCATGCGCATTTTGTATAACCATGGATTTTACGGTTTACTTTTAATGCATATGATTTATGCTGTCAGTGAAGAAATTGAAACGGCTTGTACGGATGGAGTAAGGATTACTTTTGGCATAGATTTTCTCGATAGTCTCAGTGATAGTGAACTTGACTTTGTCATGATGCATGAGATTTTGCATGTTGTGTTACAGCATTGCTTTCGCGGAGATGTTGAAGACCCTGAAGCATACAATATTGCGGCTGACATTGTTGTCAACTCTAATATTATGCTTGAGAACGGAATGAAAGCGAGCAGTATAACGCTAAGCAAATACGGAATAGCAATGCATGTTGCACCGGACGGAAAAGAAGGGCATGAATATACTGCCGAACAGGTCTATGCTATGCTTCCGAAGAATCTTAATAAAAAAGGCAATAATAAAAAAGGCAATAATAAAAGTCCAGGTTCTGCTGTCGGCAGGGCAAAAAAGAGATTTCAAAAGAACAGCATCAACCGGTACGGGTATGGGATGATCATTCACGGTGGGGCAAATATGAAGAAGATGATACACTTCGTGACGTATGGGTCAAGCGGTTTGAAGACGCAGCAGAAGCTATTAAGATCAGAGATCCATCAAACGCAAGAGGCCTTCTCCCTGCTTTTGCCGAGCGTATTCTTAAAGAACTAAAAAAAACGCAAACTGATTGGCGGACAATCTTGAATGATTTTATTCAGGAAGAAGTTGTTGATTATTCGTTTGCTCCACCGGATCGGAGATTTGACGACAGTCCGTTTTTCTTGCCTGATTTCAACGGCAAAGAAGATAGGGTAGAAGATATCCTGTTTATGATTGATACATCAGGGAGTATGTCGGACGATATGATTGCAGCAGCATATTCAGAGGTTAAAGGAGCAATTGATCAGTTCAACGGAAAACTAAAGGGATGGCTTGGCTTCTTTGATGCGGCGATTATAAAGCCACAGCCGTTTAGCGACGAGAACGAGTTCAAGATAATCAAACCCGCCGGAGGTGGTGGAACCGACTTTCAAATCATTTTTGAGTATGTATTTCATCATATGTCCGACAAATTGCCGGCAAGTATTATCATATTATCAGATGGATATGCCCCCTTTCCTCTGGAAAAGCTTGCCGGAGGTATTCCGGTGCTTTGGTTATTAAACAATGAAGAAGTGAATCCGCCTTGGGGAAAGGTTGCAAGGATAACCGTATAACATAAGAGATTTGAGCAATGTACAATGAGCAAATTAAGGAAATACTAATGAAAACATATGATATATGTGCATAAACACTTGACTGTAGCCCATCCGCTGTGTCGGAAAATAAACTATATTATTATACTTTGGGCAAGTATTACGAAAAGAAATTATTTTGCTTCGAAATGTATTAGAGTCTCAGCTATCTAAAAATTTGATTACTTGGAAAAACATTTAATGATTTGTTCTGAACGCATTACAGAGAATGCACATATCAGAACAATTGCTGAAAGAAGGAGAGCTCCAACATAATTGTGCTTTTTATGACGGAATTTGATTAGAAAGTACCGCGTGTAATATTAAACCGAAAAGAAAAGAATCCGGAGGTACAAAGTATGCAGTTTTATAAATTCGAAGGATTTACAGTTTCTGAAAACTGGTCCGAAGAAAACAATGATCGCAGAGTAATGCGTGAGAAGGTAAGAAAAATCTCAATGAAGACAAACTCTTTCAATCAGAATCAGCAGCGTAAAGCATATGCGTTTGTTACCGATGCTTCAGAAGATACCGTAACTATTGGCGTCATCGTTAGAAATTACGCTGATGTACATAAACTGATATCCGGATATCTTCAGGCAATTGAAATGGAGCTGAAGGATACTTGTCTTGAAGAAATCACCTTTAACAATTTTCGTAATATGCTTAGCTGTGCCGATAGATACGACTATATTAACGATGATGACGAGGTTCTCGAACAGTTTGATCTGGATAAACTTAACGCAAGATTTGGCAGAAGCGTTGAATATGGAGAAAATATTCTCGACTGCTGCGACAAAAAGTCTATCTATAATGAAGCTCGTAGGTTCCTTGCAAAAGATACATTTATTCCGGAACTTGATCGTATTTATGCAGGAAGCACAAAGCATAAGGTTAGTGGTCATCCTGTGCATTATATGATTCAGACTGATGACGGAGAAACCCGGAAAGGAATGCTCAGGGTGCTTCTTCAGGCGTTATATGCCAATAGCAGAATCCTCAGCAAGCGGTATATCTTTTTAAACATTAGACCCGGCGAAAATTTCTCAAGAGCAGTTTATGAATGCCTTTACAAAAGTAGCTTTGGCGGAGCCGTTATCGTTAGATATCTTGCCAACGACGACACAGAAGAATATTATGCAAATTGTGACAGAGACACAATAGAAACTCTTTGCGAAGTTATGAAGAAATACTGCAATCAGGTTCTTACGGTGTTCTGCTTTCCCCGTGAATGTACAAGTTCTAAAGATATTTTTTACGAGAATCTTGGAAATATTAGTATTGTTGAATTAAAGGAAGAGTTTGTTTCGGGAGAACGCGCGATAGATTTTCTTAAAATGCTTGCAAAAGATAACGAAATCCGAACTGATAAAAAACTGTTTGAAAAACTCGAGGATGAGAAAGGTTATCTTGCACCTGACCTTCACGACTTGTTTGACAACTGGTACAACAACAAGCTTAAGACCGGTGTATATCCTCAGTATAAAGATATTGCGACCGCCAAGGGTGAAGTTGTCAAGGCAGCGCCGAAGGGTTCGGCTTATGATGAACTGAATCAGATGATTGGTCTTGATGAAGCAAAGAAGGTTATTAATCAAGCACTGAACTATTATAAAGCACAGAAGCTTTTTGCGGATAAAGGAATGAAAAGCGATCACCCTGCGATGCACATGGTCTTCACAGGTAATCCGGGAACAGCTAAGACTACTGTTGCAAGACTCTTCGCAAGAATTATGAAAGAGAATAATCTTCTCTCCAAAGGCAATCTAATTGAGGTTGGTCGTGGCGATCTGGTGGGTAAGTATGTCGGCTGGACGGCTCCGACGATTCAGAAAAAATTTAGTGATGCAAAAGGAAGTGTTCTTTTCATTGATGAAGCTTACTCTCTTGTAGATGACAGAAACGGTTCTTTTGGCGATGAAGCAATTAACACTATTGTTCAGGAAATGGAAAACCATCGGGACGATGTTGTCGTTATATTAGCAGGGTATCCTGACAAGATGGAAGGGCTCCTTCAGAAAAATCCGGGTCTCAGGTCGCGAATTGCCTACCATGTTCCATTCAACGATTACGATACGGCAGCACTTTGCGAAATAGCAAAACTTATCGCAAAACAGAAAGGGTTTACATTTACTGACGAAGCTTGTAATAAACTGACTGGCTTGTTTGATGCCGCAAGGAATGAAAGCGATTTCGGTAATGGCAGATATGTCAGAAATGTAATTGAAAAAGCAAAGATGGCTCAAGCTACCAGACTGCTAACAATGGATTTTGATTCCATTGAAAGTGAAGATATTGCATTAATCACCGCTGATGATATTGAAATTCCTAAGTCAAGTGCAAAGACGGAAAAGAAACAAATTGGTTTCAGCACATAATGCACCGCATTTGTACATTGGTGAACTGTATATTATGAATATAGAAAAGAAAGGACGGAGAACATTTTGATTGGTCATAAAAAAAGCTGACAATTGAACATTTTGGAAAGATCAAGCGTTTTGAGGCTTCTTTCCATGAACAACTCACCGAGATTTCTGATTCCAATACAAATGATATTATTCAGGCAATTGGGTTGATAACCGCAAACAAGAGCCTGACAGATCATCTTGCACGCTATTTTAAGCGGTTTGACTGTATTCAGTTTGATGAGGGCAATTGTGCAAACAACTTCAACGCTCTCCAAAACAGCGATGTGATACTGATAATTTAGCCGATAATGACGATTCGGATACTTCATCTTACGATAACTCTTTAGGCAACAAGTATATCTATCAGAATATTACACCTGAGTTTCATTATCAGAACTTTAGTGCTGACACAAACGCTTATCAGCAGGTATCGCTTTCGGTAACTCCTGAAAAAACAATGAAATTGTAAATTATATTGCATTTGCTTTCGTTTACGGTTATAATGGGAATGAAATGACGGTTAATAATGCGGAAGTAAACTTACTAAAAAGTCAAGCTGAATCAAAGTTGCGGCAAGGCAAAGATGTAATAACTTATTATAAGAGTGATGCGTTAAATATCGCAAACTCAGTAGACAGCACTAGAAGTAAGTGTGATCCCAAACATAGAGGGTCTGCTTCTTTTAAGCATTATCTTGTTAAATATAAAAATATAAAGTGGAGTATCCATTCGTTTTATGTATAGGGAATACAGGTGGTATTATGGTTTATACTTTTATGAATTATGACGATTTTAATAGTAAATATAACGATATATTAAAAATTGCCACTTGCTATAGTGAGAATTTTAGTTTTTTACTGTGAGATAGATCCATAAAAAGGATCATTCTAATGAATATTTTAATTTCTTGGATGGTTTTAGAAATCATGAAAATTCCAATTAGGTAAAATAAAAACACCCAGATATACTGCAGGACAACAAATCCATTGTTTCAGAATTAATAAAATAACAACGGCTTTATTGATGAAACCTATAGATTTTTCCTCTTGGAATGCTTATGATTATCCTGAAGATTTGGCTTTTTATAAAAATTGCATACCGTGGTTTCGCTGTATTTCACATGAAAAAATGGTGTTAGTCAATGAGACCAATTTTAGTGCATTTAATGAGTTAAAAAAATAGGCATAAATTTTAGATTGATTAATAATTCTAACTATATTTGAAAAATTTAAAACGAATGTGGGTAAGTAGGCTCATTTGAGCCTACTAATACCTAAAACTATTCAAGCGGTGAAACTTCATATTACTATTATACATTTGACGGTTCGCTTGAAAGCGAATATCGCACATCATCTGACGGCAGTATTACTTACTACATTGTTACCGATTCAGACGGTAATACGGTAGAAAAGACATTTGTAAACGGTCAGACAAAGACTATTACAACAGGCACAGATAAGGGAGCAAAAAACATGAAAAAAATAATACCACTAATATCAATATTATTGATCATAACACTGTTATCTGTGATATGTACAATACCATATGCAGCAACTATCGTTAATGGCAGTAATTACGAATTTACAGTTATGGATGCAACCAAGGTCCAAAAGTATGTTGTAGGTATGATTGACTTAACTGATGATGAGAAATTTCTTTACAATACTAATGGTGACAATGTTTTGACCGTTATTGATGCCACTAATATTCAGAAAATTATTGTTGGATCTCAATTCGATACATCAGAACCGTCATCTTTGACAGAAACTACTTCGGTTTACGGAACTGAAGCATCCACAGACAGTCCAAAGATGACAACAGAAAATATGGAGTTCACAGAAACAACGATATCGGATTTCTCCTCTGCTTGTACTGAAGTAACAACTGAATATACTGAAACTACTACAGAATGTGTTGAGGAAACAACAACTGTTGATGAACCATCGACAGAATCGACTGAAACAACTACGGAAGAAGTTACTGAACCTTCAACAGAAGAGTATACTGAGCAGATTACTGAACAGCCTACTACAGAGCCAAAACCAACTGTTCCGCCTAAAAGTGTGAAATTCAATAAGAATACAATAACACTTGGGGTAGGGGAGTCATATACTCTTATTACTACTATTGAAAATGGAGATATTTCGCAAGTAGAGTTTACTACAGATAATAGTGGGGTAATTACTGTAGACGATAAAGGCAAAATGACTGCTGTGGGCATTGGTGTCTCTACAATTACAGCAAAAACTTATAACGGACTTACAGCCAAATGTAAGGTTACTGTTAAAAAGCTTGCTAATAGCATAAAGCTTGATAAGACAAGTATTATACTTGGAGTCGGTGAACAGTATGATTTTTCAAGCTATGTGCCGAGCGGAACAGCAGCTTATTATCGTTCTTATTATTCAGATGATCCGAATATTGCTTTTGTTCAAAAAGCCGGAGGTTTGATGACCGCAAAAAAGGCAGGAACCACAACTATGAGATGCAAAATGCCAAACGGTACACAAGCAACCTGTAATGTAACGGTCAAGCCGCTTGCAACATCTCTTAAACTTAACGCAAGTGAAATTGTACTGTACATAGGTCAGAGTTTTGACATTAACAGCAGTGTTCCAAAAGGTACAGCGGCATATTACAGACTTTATTCATCAAGCAATTCAAAAATAGCTGCTGTAACAAAAGGCGGAGGTGTCGTCAAAGGAGTAGCGACAGGAAAAGCAACTGTAACTTGCACTTTGAATAACGGAAAAAAGCCATTTGCAATGTATACATAATGCCACAGAGCAAGAAGATTTCAAATGTTCCGTTAATCGGTCAAAGTAAGCTCCCGACAGGCTGTGAAACCTGTAGTGCAACAATGCTGTTGAATTTCTACGGATATAAAATTTCTGAAACGACATTTGCAGATAAGTATTTGGTAAAAAACCTTTCGGTTATTCAAACGGTTCATACACAGGACCTGATCCGAATTGTGCCTTTGTTGGAACACCATACAGTTCCAACAGCTACGGAGCGTATGCACCGATTATGGTAAAATGTATGAATAAATACCTTTCCGACAAATCATACAAGGCTGTAGAAATCAGCGGGAAAAGTCTTGAATATCTTTCGGGTAAGTATGTTGCACAAGGTCAGCCGATTATGGTGTGGGCAACAATTAATATGTCACCGTCATTTAAGACAACCACTTGGAGAGTAAACTACACCGATGAAAACGCAAAATATAAACTCGGCAGTTACTACACTTGGACTGCCGGCGAACATTGTCTGTTACTCACGGGCTATGACAAAGATTATTACTATTTCAACGATCCGTGGACGAATGCTCGAACCCGTTACTCAAAAAGCCTTGTAAATACAAGATATAACGAACTCGGCAAACAGGCTGTAGTTATGGTGAAGAAATAACAAGAACCTTCTCTGATGAATTTATCATTAGGGAAGGTTCTTTCTTTTATTTGTTAGTATATTCTATTAAGGTAAAAATGCCTTTAGGAGCTTAAAATAAATCGCTGTGCGTTCCGGTTCTTGTCAGATACAAAATAAGTTCTTCATTACTAATTTCGTAAATCAAGAGCCAGTCGGGGGTAATGTGACATTCCCTACAGCCGGAATAATTCCAATTAGTTTGTAATCTTTATATTCCGGTGGCAGTAGTTGTTGTTCAGCTATCATTTCAACAACATCATCAAGCAATTGAATATTGTATCCACGCTTAATTGCCAGCTTAACATCTCTGTTGAATTTTTGTGATGGCACAATTCTTAATTTACTCATTGGTAATATCCTCTAAAAGCTCGCTAAATGATGCATAGGTTTTTTTGTTTGGATTTTTTTTCAGTTCTTCAACTTCTTTAATGGCAGAAATTGTATCTGCATTTGGAGTTTCATAGTTAATGACATTGAGCATATAACGGATAAGGTTGCCCTTTACATTTTCGCCACCTTTTACAACAATACTTTTATAAGCGTTGTAAATATCACGGTCAACGGTAAATGAACAAGTAATCTTATTGGTACTCATAATTTTATCACCTTTCAAAAAAATATTACTAAGCTAACACGGCGGTATTACCGACACAGTTCGTTTTCGTAAGTTTCTGGTCGGCTGTGCTGCTCTTGTTTCAGAGCAGGTAAATTATTCTACTCTTGCGGAATCCGCTGACATTGCACCAAGTACAGCAAAGGAATGGCTGAAAGTACTTGTGGGACTTCACATTGTTTATCTGCTTGCCCCATGCTTGCCCCATATTCAAACAATGAACTGAAACGGCTCAGCAAAACACCGAAACTGTATTTCTGTGACACCGGTCTTTGTGCTTACCTTTCGATGTGGCTGACGGCAGACACTCTCCGTAACGGTGCTGCAAGCGGTCATTACTACGAAAATTATGTGGTAATGGAGCTTGTGAAAAACTACGCTTACGCTAAATCTAAAGTAAATATTACCTATTTTCGTGATTCTAATGCAAAAGAGATTGATGTTTTCAACGAGGAAAACAATGTCATTCATCCGTTGGAAATCAAAAAGAGTGCTTCTTCTGATCGTCGTGAGGTCAAAAAGTACAGCGTAATTGACAAGGCTTCTATGAACCATGGAAACGGTGGCATCATATGTATGTGTGAGGAGCCGATACCGATTGACAAGGAAAATTGTTTTATTCCGAGCAATCTAATCTGAATCAATCCCATAGCAAAAGTATATTTTCGAGAAACTGAGCAGAGCCCAAAAGCTCTGCTTTTTGTTTTAGTTTGCCCGGAAAATGACAGAAAAGGAATGAACGAAATGCCTAAGAAAAACGACTTCACCGTCTCCAAAAAATCGTGATATACCTTTTTTATGTTATTTAACTCTGTCTACGCTGTAAATTGTAAATCCGTTGAATTCCTTTTCATCCTTGTAAACAATGACGGAATCCTTTTTGCCGTAATATTGGTTAAGATAATTTTCTTTGATAAAAGTAATGTTCTTATCGATAACATATACATTTCTTCCGTCAACGACCGCCTCATAAATATTTGTTGAGAGGTTGCGGTTCACAAGCTGATTTGTCCGATGAAAATAGCCGAAACCGTCAACATTATGGAGAAAATCGGAAGAAAAATCCCCACAACGGATGAATATAGTTATCGGTATATGAAATGTATTCTTTAGCTGTTACAGGATCGAGAACATAATAATTTTCGGGATGTCTGTCAACCTCAGTATAAAGATCACTCGGCTTTTTGTCATATGAAACAGGAGTGATATGGAAGAAATATGACGCACAACTTGCCACACCTAATATCACAAGTACAATAACCGAAATAAGAACAGTTTTCTGCTTTTATCTGTAATATTGCTGTATTCGTCTTTTCTGAGATGACCGAAATCAAACGAATACATTGTAAACGAAAGAATCATCAGCAAAATTCCGTACATTGTGTATGCCGAAGAATCCATTGCATAACGAACATACATACAAGCCGCAAATCCCACTGCAAAATACAAAGCGGGGAAGAAGGCAAATCTTTTTTTCTGAACGGTAACAAAAACAACCATAATGGCAAGTATTACCGCAAAAGCAATAAGATATGAATCAAAATTTATAATATGTCCCCATGCATCTGAAAACAATGCACCCGCATTATCAAAGAAATTATACGGATTTTCTCGTTTTTGGATATCTGCAACCTTTTCAAGGGCAGCAGTATTCAGTCCATTGTTTTCATCATAATATCCGTCAACAAAAAGTTCATACTCATTTGCCGAATTTATTCCGACCGAATTAAGCTCCTCACAGTAATCGGAATAGTTTGGAAAAGCATTATCATCGGTCTTATCGGCAAGGACGCTGTATCTGTACAGCTCCGAAGTTTCTGCATTTGCATTATTGACCGAATATGAATAATATTCAAGACCGCAGCCGACAAGAACAATAAAGACAAATACAAGCACAAAAGGTCTGAAATACCAGAAGAATTTTCTGAACGGCAACTTGTACTTTCTTTTTGCAATCATATCACCGATGAAGAATGTAATAAAAAATGCAAGTCCCACAAAGAAATATTTGAAACATAAAAATGTTCCGAATATAACTTCAAGTACACCAATCCAAAACGGGAGAGAGTACCTTTTATTTCTGATTGCATTAAGTGCCATCAGAAACCCTGCCGTAAGCAGCAAAGCTGCAGTTTTACTGCTTAAAATGTTTGAATAATGGTCAAATGAAAACAAAATATTCAGCACAAGAGTGAATATGAAAGCCTTGTGCTTTCCGAATTTATCGGCAAAAACAAATGTAACAGAAGAAAAAGCGGCACAGGAGAGAAGAATTTGAAAAAGTACAAAACAGTTGAAATTCAAAAGAATGTACTGCAATGAACCGGTAATTGTCGCAAAAATGTAGTTAATATCATTATTGTAATAGTTATGATACTGACAGATATATAAAGAATTGTAAAAATCGTCAGCACTGTCATAGGAAAATGCAGTAACACCTATAATCAAAGCCATAATAACAATATTAATTGCCAAAGCAAAGAAGGTCTTGCTTTTTAGTGCGTTTAATATTTTATCTTTCATAATAACTCCTCTGCATTATCTTTCTTGTTTAAAAATCACTTTCTTGATCTTCTTTCGTTAATCAAGAGCTGAAGATTCTTCTGTTCGTAAGTATTAAATTTAACATTCTTCTCAAATTCTTCGGGTGTATATTTGCCCTCATACCATGACTGCGAGTTAAAGTATGCATTAAGGCTTGCGTCCTTAAAAATTCTGCCTCGTCTTGCATAAATCTCATTAATTGCAAGCTGTAAGTCGTCATCACTCAAAGCGCTTACCTGTGCGTTGCTGAGATATGAAGAATCGCTGTTAGGAAAGATAAATCCGCCGTTATTATTAGTGTTTGTATTGCTTGATGACTGTGAATTTGAATTGCCCGAAGCGCTGTTCTGACTATTTGATGACTGCTGAGCCTGTGTTGCAGGAGCTTCTGTTTCTCTCTGAATCTGTCCGCTTGAGATAACAAGTTTAACAACTGTACCCGTACTTGCGCTTGTGTCACCTTCCGGAGTCTGGGAGATAATATATCCTTCCGGATAATCATAACTGTATTCATAGTCAGAAATTTCAACGGTAAAGCCAGCCTGTTCAAGAAGCTTTTTACCGTAACTGTAACCGTAACCGACAACAGGAACAACATTGTTATATGAAGAAGATGTTGTAACCTGTTCCGTTGTAGCAGGAACTGTAGTAGGCATCGCCGTACTTGGCGCCTGTGTGGTTACTTCGGCAGATGTTGCAGTTTCGGCTGTAGTAGTTTTATTGTCAGTAGATGAATTTGACAAGCCGTTATAAACGCAGAAACCGATAAATCCGAGTGCGGCGGCAATTACAACGGCACAAAGAATAATGATAAATTTATTCTTCTTTTTCTTTACATTTTCTTTATTATCATCTTCATCTGCATATCCGAATTCATTGTCATTATCTTCAAAGCTGTTATCGTCAAAGTCGTTTTTTTCTTCAATTTTTTTAGTATCGTCAGCTTTATTGTCAGTACGCTTAACAGACGGCTCGTCCTCAAAGAAATCACCGTAGTCCTTGCTTGATTCATTGCTTGTAAGAACATTTTTATGGTCTGCACCGGAGTAATCGTCAAACACTTCAACGCTTGTAACAGGAGGAAGAACCTCCGGAGCTACTTCGCTGTTGCTTGAAACATCTTCAAATTCTTCAGCTTTTTTATCTGTAACGGTTTGTTCTTTCTTGTCATCTTCACTTGATACGGAACTGATATCTTCAAATTCAGGCTGTTTTTCTTCTGATACTTCGTTAGTTTTAATCTCAGGATTTTCAGACTCATCAACTGCGTCTGTAACATCAACAACCTCAAATCCGCCGTTTTCATCAGCATCAGACTCACTGACTTCATCTGAATCTACAGGAGCATTACCGTCAACAGGCAAGGATTCTTCACCGGCTAAAACTTCGGCAATGCCAAGCTGTTCGCCGCCTTTAAATTCATTATCAAGAACAGCGTCCTCAACTGTCTGAACCTCATCTTTATCGTCAAAATTATCCTGCGGTTCAGTCGGCTCTGTATCCTCAAATTCATCATAATCATATTCTTCAAATACATTTCCGTCAAAATCCGTGTTTTCGGGAACAACAACATCGGGATTCGGAACAGGGGAGGATGTACCTATTTCAGCCTTGATAGATGTAAGAGCATTTTTTAATGTTGCCTGCATTTTTCCATCGGTTTGTATTATTCGGCTGACATGCAATTACAATAACACTCTTGAGTTTTTCATCACCCTCAGACGGTGCGGTAACAGCCTTGCCCGAAAATCTTTCTTCACAGGCATTCTTTCTGTCGCATGAATCACTTTCAAACGGAATTTTACCGCCGTTGCACATTGCATACATAATTATTCCGACAGAATAAATGTCGGTTGTATAGTCAACATTTTCCTGCTTATAAACCTCAGGCGCAACAAATGAGGTATCCGCAATCTTGCCTTCAAAATCTGTAAATCCGCCGATTTTATACCTTCCGTCAGCGGTTACAAAAATATTCTTTGGCGAAATATTACCGTGAAAAATATTCTTTGCTTCCAAAGTTTCAAGCATTTCACTCATCTGAATACCAAAATCAACAACTTCATCCTCAGCGAAAGTTTTGGTTTTCATAAGTTCTTCAAGACTTGTGAGTTCTTCTGTAAATATGTACAAATCACAGGTTTTTTTGTTCTGATTATCCTGAACATAAACATCCAGATAGTTTGAAACACCGTCAAGCTCCTTAACCGATTCAATAAAATCAGCCTCTTCGGTAAAATACTCGGCACGTTCATCGGTATAATTGCTTTTGCCGACAAATGCGTGTCTGAGAATCGCATTTTGAGCAGTATTTTTATCAATCTTCCTTGATACCTTGTAAACTTCACAGCCGTTGTCTTCCCCGACAAATGAAGTAACCTTCCAATCCCTTAAATCTGCCGGCAATTTAATTGTTTTTGCCATACTAACACTCCTTAAATATTTCCTTATTTTTCATATTACATATTATATCTAAATCAAGGTCATTAACCCTCACTATCTCATTCTCCGGATTATTGTACCATATTACGAGCTGTTTTACCATAGATATTTCAATTTTTAAAAATAATTCTAATTTGTAATTAAATCCGACATAAAAACAGCAGTCCGCCTAAACGAACTGCCGAAAACATAATTTCAATAAAATAATCTTACTCGATCTTATCTGATTTTTATTTTTCCTTTTTGTTTGACTCCGATAATTCCGCCTATTCCTACCTCCCAAAACAGATGACATCAGTTTTAGCAGGGTTAATATCGTTATAGGCTCACCGTTAAAAATCAATGCAATAGAGGTTATGACAAGAAAATAAAAAATCCTGTCAGCGAACCCACCGCAAGACCTGCACTTCCTGTAATTCTTGATGATATTATTCCCGACATCAGCGTTGCAACACCGACCATGCCGACCGTACAGTAATCAAGTATATCTGCTGAAATTACTCCCGATGACATCATCACGGCTGCAAGCAAACACATCAAAATTACCAGTATGAGTATTCCGCATACTGATGAAAACAAAACAGCCTTTGCAAGTAGTTTTTTATCAGACATAAAACAACCCCCGAATATATTCTGTTACAAATATATTCGGGGGAAAGAACATTCATTCAAAAAGTTATTCTTTTGTAGCTTTAGTTTCGTCAGAATCTTTCTTCTTGCCAAAACCGAAGAAGCCTTTCTTTTCAGGCTGACCTGCCTGCTGTGACTGTTCCTTAACTGTGTCAACAGTAGAAATACACCACTTTTTAAACTTCATCTTAACTCTGTCGGAGCCTGTTTCAATGATGATAGCGTCCTCGTCGTCCTTAATGGCAACTACTCTGCCCATAATTCCGCCGATTGTTGTAATTTCATCACCGATCTCAAGAGAGTTACGAAGCTGAGCTTCTTCTTTTTTCTTCTTTGAGTTAGGTCTGATGAGGAAGAAATAGAGAGCTGCAAAAATAGCAACATAGAAGAGAATCATAAAAATCATACTTGATGACTGATTTCCGCCGCTTGCACTTGCTTCTGCAACTACAGGTAAAAAGTTTGTCATTTTCGTCATTCCTTTCATACAATGTACTGATTATATCAGTTTTAATCACATCTTGCAAGTATTTTTTCTGTTTTAAAAAAATATTAGATACGCACGCCTAAAATATTGCGATATTTCTCGTAAAATTCCATATATGTGCCGTTATCAAGCTGAGTTCTGATAACTTCCATAAGATTATTGTAAAAATAGAGGTTGTGCAAAACAGCAAGTCGCATTCCGAGCATCTCACCGCTCTTGAGAAGATGTCTTATGTATGCCCTTGAAAAGTTTCGGCAAACAGGGCAGTCACAATGCTCGTCAATCGGAGATTCATCTGTTTCATATTTCGCATTATTGATGTTACGCACTCCGTCCCAAGTGAAGAGCTGACCGTGTCTTGCGTTTCTGCTCGGCATAACACAGTCAAAAAGATCAACACCTCTTGCAACGCTTTCAAGAATATTCACGGGAGTTCCGACTCCCATAAGATATCTGATTTTATCTTTCGGAGCAAACGGCTCAACCTCTTCAATGATATGGTACATCGTTTCTGCAGGCTCACCCACGGCAAGACCTCCGATTGCATAGCCGTCAAGATTAAGCTCTGCGATTTCTTTCATATGATTGACGCGCAAATCGTCATAGATACCGCCCTGATTTATGCCGAACAGCATCTGGTTTTTATTTATGGTATCATCAAGACTGTTGAGCCTTTTCATCTCTGTAACGCATCTTTTAAGCCATCTTGTGGTTCTTTCAACGCTGTTTTTTGTATATTCATATGGAGAAGGGTTTTCAACGCATTCGTCAAATGCCATCGCAATTGTAGATGCAAGATTTGACTGGATTCTCATACTCTCCTCAGGTCCCATAAAAATTTTGCGGCCGTCAATGTGAGAATTGAAGTAAACGCCTTCTTCTTTAATATTTCTCAACTTTGCAAGAGAGAACACCTGAAATCCGCCGCTGTCGGTAAGGATAGGACCGTTCCACCTTGTAAATTTGTGAAGTCCGCCCATTTGCTTAACCTTTTCATCACCCGGACGAAGATGCAGATGATAGGTGTTGCAAAGCTGAACCTGACATTTTATATTCTTTAAATCAAGCGCAGAAACAGCACCCTTGATTGCACCGCATGTTGCAACATTCATAAAGGCAGGAGTCTGAACCGTACCGTGAACCGTAACGAATTCGCCCCGTCTTGCGCTGCCTTCCTTTTTAATTACCTTAAACATAAATCCGTAAAATCCTCCTATGATATGAACATAGCGTCACCGAAAGAGAAGAATCTGTACTTTTCCTTTACAGCTTCTTTGTATGCATTCATAATAAAATCATACCCAGCAAAAGCGGATACAAGCATAATGAGTGTACTTTCGGGAAGATGAAAGTTAGTAATAAGTCCGTCAAGCACCTTAAATTCAAATCCGGGATAAATAAAAATATCCGTAAATCCCTCACAGGGTTTGATTTCTCCGTACATTGCCGCAACACTTTCAAGCGTTCTGCAGGATGTTGTGCCGACTGCAATAACCCGTCCGCCGTTTTTCTTAGTTTCATTTATGAGCTTCGCGGTTTCTTCGGGGACTTCATAATGCTCGCTGTGCATTTTATGCTTTGTAACATCGTCAACCTTAACCGGTCTGAATGTACCGAGTCCCACATGAAGTGTAACATACGCAATCTTTACGCCTTTAGCCTTGATTCTGTCCATAAGCTCGGTTGTAAAGTGAAGTCCTGCCGTCGGAGCGGCCGCAGAACCGAGTTCATGGCTGTAAACCGTCTGATAGCGTTCCTTATCTTTAAGCTCGGCAGTAATATAAGGGGGAAGAGGCATTTGACCGATTTTGTCAAGAGTAGTAAAAAATTACTCTTCACAGTCAAAATCAACTATTCTGTTGCCGTCATCCTTAACATCAACAACTGTTGCACGCAAAATGCCGTTGCCGAATGAAAATTTTGTGCCGACTTTTGCTTTTTTACCCGGCTTGCAAAGTGTTTCCCAACGGTTGTTCGCAACCTGCTTCAAAAGCAGAAATTCAACTTTTGCACCTGTTTCGTCTTTGATACCGTAAATTCTTGCAGGCAAAACTCTTGAATCGTTGGCAACAAGAAGATCTCCCTCGTTAAGATAATCAATAATGTCATAAAAATGTTTATGCTCCAGAGTTTGTTTTTCTCTGTCAAGCACAAGCAATCTTGAACTGTCCCTCGGTTCAAGCGGAGTCTGTGCGATAAGCTCTTTCGGCAAATCGTAATAAAAATCACTTGTTTTCATTTTATTTCCTTTCAAGAACTAAAATTGCTTTTTAAAAGCTGTTCTGTCAAAAATCTTTGTAAAACACAAGTATTTGTCCTGTAAAATTCTCAAAATAATTGACATTACCCTTTTAAAATGATATATTATCTTATTATGAGCAGTTTGCATAATCGACAAACAGTCGTGTTTTCAGACATCTCTTCATATAATATAATATTTGTTTGAATAAGGCAACCGCTTTTTTAAAATTTGTTTAATTCGGAGGAATTATTATGAAAAAGTATAAAGTCGGTATTATCGGCGCTACCGGTATGGTAGGTCAGCGTTTTTACACTTCTTCTTGAGAATCACCCGTGGTTTGAGGTTACTGTTCTTGCCGCAAGTAAGAGAAGCGCAGGCAAAACATACGGTGAAACAGTTGAGGGCAGATGGCATATGACGGCTCCTCTTCCTGAGAAGTACAAGGATATGGTTATTGTTGACGCTGAAAATGTTGAAGAGGTTGCATCACAGGTTGATTTCTGTTTCTGCGCAGTTAATATGAAGAAGGATGAAATCCGTGATCTCGAAGACAGATATGCAAAGGCTGAATGTCCTATCGTATCAAACAACAGTGCTCATCGTTTTACAGATGATGTTCCTATGGTTATTCCTGAAATTAACGCCGATCACATTAAGATTATTGACGCTCAGAGAAAGCGTCTTGGCACAAAAAGAGGCTTTGTTGCAGTAAAGTCCAATTGCTCACTTCAGAGCTATGTTCCTGCAATTCATCCTTTAAAGGCACTCGGCATTGACAAGGTTCTCGCTTGCACATATCAGGCAATTTCAGGCGCAGGCAAAACATTCAAGACATGGCCTGAAATGGTAGATAATGTTATTCCTTACATCGGCGGTGAGGAAGAGAAGTCAGAGCAGGAGCCGCTTAAAATTTGGGGTAAGATTGAAGGCGACAAGATTGTTAAAACCGATGATATTTCAATCACATCACAGTGCATCCGTGTTCCCGTATCTGACGGTCACACAGCAGCTGTATTTATGTCATTTAAGGACGGAGTAAAGAAACCTACTGTCGAAGAAATTATTGACATTTGGTCAAACTACAGCGGCAGAGCACAGGAGCTTAATCTTCCGAGTGCGCCAAAGCATTTTCTCCACTACTTCACAGAACCCGACCGTCCGCAGATTAAATCTGAAAGAAATCTTGAAAACGGTATGGCAGTATCGGTTGGCAGATTAAGACCTGATACTCAATATGATTACAAGTTCGTTTGTATGTCACACAACACATTAAGAGGCGCAGCAGGCGGTGCAGTTCTTCTTGCAGAGCTCCTTTGTGCTGAGGGCTACATGGACTGATTACTTACGGAGGTAAATTATGTCTAACCACATTTTTACAGGCTCAGGTGTTGCACTTATCACTCCTATGAAGTCTGACGGAAGCGTAAACTACGATGTTCTCGGCGATCTCGTAGAATTTCATGTTCAAAACGGTACCGATGCAATTATTGTATGCGGTACAACAGGTGAGGCTGCAACTCTTTCGGAAAAAGAGCATTGCGAAACAATTTCTTTCGTTGCAGAAAAGACAAACGGCAGAATTCCTGTTATTGCAGGTACAGGCAGTAACGATACCTCAACAGCCGTTATGCTCTCAAAATCTGCCGCAAGCACAGGCGTTGACGCACTTCTCTGCGTAACTCCTTACTACAATAAAACATCTCAGCAGGGTCTTGTAAGACACTTCAACGTTGTTGCAGATTCGGTTGATATTCCGATTATTCTTTACAATGTTCCTTCAAGAACCGGCTGTAACATCAAGCCAAAAACTTATCAGGAACTTTGCAAGCATCCTAACATCGTTGCCGCAAAAGAGGCAAGCGGCGACATCTCTCAGGTTGCTCTCATCCGTTCACTTTGCGGTGACAATCTTGACATCTACTCAGGTAACGATGACCAGACTGTTCCTTTCATGTCACTCGGCGCTCTCGGTGTTATCTCTGTATTCGCAAACATCTGCCCAAAAGAAATGCATGACATATGTCAGCTTTGTCTTGACAATGACTTTGCAGAGGCACAGAAGCTTAACTTCCACTATCTTGAGCTTATGCATATACTCTTCAGCGATGTTAACCCGATTCCCGTAAAGACTGCCATGAACCTCTTCGGCTATGAAGCAGGCGAATGCAGACTTCCGCTCGTACCCATGAGCGTTCAGGGTTACCATGACCTCAAGGATTGCATGGAGAAGTATGACCTTTTAAGCAAGAAGGTTAAATAATCAACCTTTAATTCGTTTAAAATTCAAGAAGTTTAAAGGGGAATAAAAATGGTAAATACAGCAATAGTCGGTTGTAACGGTAAAATGGGCTGCTTTGTGGCACAGGCTGTTCAGAGCCGTGAGGATTGCAATGTTTTGTTCGGTGTTGACGCATTCGGTGAAAGTAATTATGATTTTGATGTTTTCAAGACTTTTGACGAGGCAACCGAAACACCTGATGTAATCATTGATTTTTCAAATCCTGCTGCTCTTGACGGTATGCTTGCGTATGCAGTTAATAACAAAGTACCTTGTGTTATCTGCACAACAGGCTTTTCTAAAGATCAGATTGCAAAAATCGAAGATGCGGCAAAGACAATTCCTGTTTTCTATTCAGGTAATATGTCACTCGGCATCAATCTTCTTATTGAGCTTTCAAAAGAGGCTGCAAAAATTCTCGGAAACCAGTTCGATATTGAAATCGTTGAAAAGCATCATAATCTCAAGCTTGACGCTCCGAGCGGAACAGCTCTTATGATTGCAGACGGAATTTCGGAACAGCTTGACGAAGATCCGCAGTATGTCTATGACAGACACAGCTACCGCAGAAAGCGTTCAAAGAACGAAATCGGTATTCATTCCGTAAGAGGCGGCACGATTGTAGGCGAACACGAAGTTATCTTTGCAGGTCACGATGAGGTTGTAACAATCTCTCATCAGGCTCAGTCAAAAGAAGTTTTCGCTGTCGGTGCTGTTAATGCGGCAGTATTTCTTAAAGATCAGAAAGCAGGTATGTACAACATGGGCAACCTTCTTTCTGAAAAAATGAACTGAAAAATAACACCTTTAAGCACGGCATAAAAGCCGTGCTTTCTTTTATGTCCAAACTTTGCCTGCCGTCATAATATGTAGTGTGATATATTGTTTTGAGATGTCACAAAGATTTAACAAAGGGTGGAAGTTATGGAAAATAATTTAATAATATTCGGCTCGGTAACTCTTGCCATGAAGAGCCGTAACCTACTTTTAAAAAACAATATTAAATCAGGGCTTGTAAGAACTCCTATACACCTCAATCGAAAATCATGCGGATACAGCCTTTATGTCCCGGGAAATTTTGAAAGGGCATTGGAAATTATCAGGAGTAACGGTATTGCTGTCAAAGGAACAGCCGCTGTTGATACCTTATGATATATTTTGACAACGGTGCAACCACCTTTCCGAAACCCTTATCCGTAAGAAAAGCGATTAACGAAGCTATGTCCGACTACGGAGCAAATCCTGGAAGAAGCGGTCACAAAATGTCGGTGAAATCATCTGAAATAATGTATTCCTGCCGAGATAATGCCGCAAAACTTTTTGGCTCGGAAAATCCCGAAAATATAATATTCACGCTTAACTGCACAACGGCTTTGAACACAGTTATTAAAGGCATATTAAAACAGGGCGACCATGCCGTAATCTCATCACTTGAGCATAATGCTGTCGTCAGACCGCTTGAAACACTCAAGAAAAATAAGATTGAATACTCTGTTGTCGAATGTGTCCCTTATGATGATGAGCAAACAATCGAGAATTTCAGGAAACAATTCAAATCTAACACAAAACTTGCAATCTGTACCCATGCTTCAAATGTATTCGGCATCAAACTTCCGATAGAAAGAATAGGCGCTCTTTGCAGATTAAACGGCATCCTTTTTTGTGTAGATGCCGCACAAAGTGCAGGAACAGCAGATATCAACCTTTCTGACAGTTGCATTGATTTTCTCTGCACCGCAGGTCACAAAGGGCTTTACGGACCGATGGGAACAGGCTTGCTTATTATAAACAGCGAAACAACTCCGGACAGTCTTATTCAGGGAGGAACGGGAAGTGATTCCGCAAACCTCAATCAGCCTGAAATTCTCCCCGATAAGTACGAAAGCGGAACGCCGAATCTTCCGGGAATAGCAGGGCTTAATGCAGGAATAAAGTTTGTCCTGAACAAAAAACAGACAGAATATATAATTCCGAGTTAGGTCTTGCACAAATGCTCTACAAAAGGCTTGAAAAAGCAGAAAATGTAATATTATACACCAAAATGCCTGAGAAAAGTCACAGCGTTCCTGTAATTTCCTTTAATATTAAAAATACCGAAAGTGAAACAGTTGCAAAAATTCTTAATGACAGCTACAACATTGCCGTAAGAGCAGGACTCCATTGTGCGCCCCTTGCACACAAAAGCTTCGGCACTCAGGATACAGGAACCGTAAGAGCTGTTGTATCGGCATTTACAACAAAAATGATGTTGTATATTTTGCAAATGCCGTAAGTCGTATTTCTAAGAACAACAAACAGAAAAAACAATTTAAAAAGGTTGCAATTAATAACAAAAGTATGTTAGAATAATAACGAGGAATTTAAAAATAAAGGAAGGGGAAAGCAGATTGGAAATATTTAACAGCATTCTTTCCATTATCAAGACTATACAGCTAAGAGATATTGTCGATATTCTTGCAATTGCACTGTTGATTTTCGGACTGTTCAAGCTTATTCAGGAAACAAGAGCAGTTCAGCTTCTCAAAGGTGTAATTATGCTCCTGATAGTGTATTTTCTTTCGTCTCTGTTTGGTCTTGTTATGCTTTCATCCCTGTTGCGAACATTTTTCGAGGCAGCAGTTGTTGTTATTGCTATCATCTTTCAGCCGGAAATCAGAAAGGCTCTTGAACAGATGGGACGCAACAACACCTATAAAAAATATATAAAAATATTTACTAAGCACCACAAAGGTGATGAATGGAAAAAGGCTGTAGAAAAGTCAATCGTAGATGCGGCTGACACAGCAGTTCTTTTCTCTCGTTCAAAAACAGGTGCTTTGCTTGTGTTTGAAAGAGAAACCATGCTTTCCGATATAGCCGCTACAGGCACAATTATTGATGCCGAAACATCAGTAGCTCTGTTCGGCAATATATTTTTTAATAAAGCACCATTGCATGACGGTGCAAGCATTATCCGTGACGGAAAACTTTTTGCAGCAGGATGTATTTTACCGCTCACATCAAATCCTAATGTAGATATCAATCTCGGTACACGACACAGAGCAGGACTCGGTATCAGTGAACAAAGCGACGCTGTTGTCCTTATAGTAAGTGAAGAAACAGGTGTAATTTCTCTTGCGGTAAACGGTATTTTGCTCCGTGAGTTTACAAGAGAAGAACTAATCAAAAAGCTTGAACAGTTTCTCATCTATGATCGTGGCTATGACGATGATGAACCGCCCAAAAAGTTTTTTCAGAAGAACCCGAAAAGTTCAAAAAGAGAGAAGGCTGAAAAATGAAAAAGAAAAACTCTCTCTCAACAAACTGTTTCAGAATAACAAATTTCTGATTATACTCGCCCTTGTAATCTCAACAATAACATGGGTTTATATGAGTATGGGTACAACAAATGATACAACCGTAACAATAAGCAATATTCCCATTCAGATTGAATTGCCTGACCAGCTTGATAACAACGGGTTGCAGGTATTCCGTGATGCGGAGCAGACTGCCACGGTAACCGTAACAGGCAGCAGAGCCGTTCTCGGTTCTATCGGAACGAAGGATATTACTGTCACGGGTGCTACAAACGGAATTGACTCGGCAGGAACTTATCAGCTTTCGCTTTCAGCAGTAAAAGCCAACCCGAGTGCCAACTTTCAGATTATCTCAACCGTTACGCCGTCAAATGTCAATGTAATTGTTGATTATCAGCGTGAAACAAGTTTCCCCATTCAGGAAAATGTTGTTTACAAGGTTGCCGACGGATACTATGCGTCAACTTCTCTTGCATCAAAGAATATCACAATCTCAGGTCCTCAAACAGAGATTGCCAAAATTGCAAAGGTTTCGGCATCAGCCGAACTTGACAGTATACTAAATGAGCCGACCTCAACGACCGCAAATATTGTGCTTTATGATAAAACAGGAAATAAAATCTCCACCGAGCTTCTTACAATGGAGTTTACGGATGTTGAGGCTACAATTTCCGTTCTCCCCGAAAAGACGGTAAATGTAATTCCTGAGTTTATTAACAAACCCAAAGGTCTTGATTTAAACGATGATATGCTTACGGTTGAGCCTTCAAAGATTCTGCTTGCAGGTCCAAAAGAAGTGCTTGACAATACAGACAGCGTAAAGCTTGAGTCAATCGATTTTGCAACACTTTCAAACAAGCGTTATGAGTACGATACGCAGGGAATAAACATCCCGAGTGACTGCAAAAATATCAGTAACTCAACCTCCGCAAAGCTTGTACTTGACCTCAGCGGTCTGTCCAAGAAAACCTTTACCGTTGATTCATTTAAAGTAAGCGGTCTTTCTTCAAAATACAAAGCCGATGTAACACAGACAAGTATGAATGTTACCGTAATCGGCAGCGAAAAGGAACTTAAAAGCCTTAAAAGCTCAGATATTGAAGGTGTAATTGACACCTCGGATCAGAGCGGAACAGTAGGCTCGGTTCAGATGCCTGTTACTTTCAAACTCAGCGGTACTGACACCTGTTGGGTAAGCGGAAGTTACAAGGCAAATATCACAATCAGCGAAAAATGACCCATAAAAACCGCAGGCATTTTGATGTCTGCGGTTTAGTTTATTTGTATTAAATTACATTCTGATTCGATTTGAACTGCCTCGCCTTACAAAAGCTTTGTTCATATCGTCAGTATTGTGATATCTCACACTCTGTACAAGACCAAGACTAATGAGCGTACTCAAAGCCGAAGTACCTCCCGAACTGAACAAGGGAAGGGTTATTCCGACTACGGGAAGAAATCCAAGCACCATTCCTATATTTACAATTGTTTGCGATGCTATCATTGAAAACACACCGTAGCAGATATACTTGCCTTCAAATTCACTTGAATTTTTTGCATTCAAAATCACTTTTAATATAATAAAAAACAAAATCAGCAAAAGCGCCATGCATCCGACAAATCCGAGTTCCTCTCCTACAACGGTAAAGATAAAATCGTTTTCCTGTTCGGGGACGATTGAATGTTCAACACGCTGTCCGTTAAAAAGTCCGCTTCCGAAAGCTTCACCGCTTGCAATTGAAACCTTACCCTGATACTGTTGCCAACCGTAATTTGTCAGTGCATTCCCGTCAAGGTCAAACAAAGCAAGAACCCTGTTGCGATGTTCTTCATTCATAAACACATTCCATATAATCGGAATTGCACACACAAGCAATGCTCCGAAAATGACAAAATATCTCAGTTGAACACCTGCCGCAAATGTCATAACCAAAAACATAAGCGCAAATATAAGAACTGTACCGTCATCACCCTGAATATGAATAATTGCCATTGGTATCATTGCATGAAGTGCAAGGAAAAGTACTCCCGAAAACTTTTCAATCATTTTCTTTTCTCTCAGCCACGACAAATGCTTTGAAAAAGTTATGATAAAACAGATTTTTATAAACTCAGACGGCTGAATTGAAAATCCGCCCGGAAGATTAATCCATGCCGTATCATCTGTTCCGCTAACCTGAACTCCGAACACAAACACAAGTCCGGCAAGAACAATTCCCACTATTGCGGCAATGTACCATTTTCGTATAAGAAATCTGTAATCGGCAATTGATATAAACACCGATGCCGCAAGACCGACAGACACGGCGATAATCTGAGTTCTTAGATAACTATATTCGCCCGACCGTTGCATACTCGCAATCAAAAGAAAACTGTAAGCAACAGCGGTCAAGGTCAACAGCCACAAAACTGCGTCACACTGTCTGAAATATTCATAAATATTTGTAATAACTTTTTCACCCAAAACAACCTTTGAAATTAATTTTACCCTATAATTATATTAAATTACGCTCTCAATATCAAGTATAATTTCAATACAGAATAATACAAGTTTCGCATTTTGTTATAATAATAAAAATATGAATTTGATTCGGAGGTATATTATGTTATCTGATATCGAAATTGCTCAGAGTGCAGAATTAAAGCCTATTGCAGAAATTGCAAATCAGCTTGGGATTTCTGCTGATGAGCTTGAGTTTTACGGAAAGTACAAAGCAAAGCTTTCTGATGAACTTGCAGACCGTGTAAAGGACAATCCTGACGGAAAGCTCATCCTCGTAACAGCAATCAACCCAACACCGGCAGGCGAGGGCAAAACCACCACTTCTGCAGGCCTTGGTCAGGCAATGGCTAAAATCGGTAAAAAGGCAATCATCGCACTCCGTGAACCGTCGCTCGGTCCTGTATTCGGAATTAAAGGCGGTGCAGCAGGCGGCGGTTATGCACAGGTTCTTCCGATGGAGGACATCAACCTTCATTTCACAGGTGATATGCACGCAATTACAGCAGCCAACAACCTTTGTTGCGCAATGCTTGACAACCACATTCAGCAGGGCAACACACTCGGCATTGATCCGAGAAGAATTCTCTTCAAGCGTTGTCTTGATATGAATGACCGTGCATTAAGAAATATCACAATCGGTCTTGGCGGTAAGGTGAACGGTGTTCCGAGGGAAGATCACTTCATCATTACAGTTGCATCGGAAGTTATGGCAATTCTCTGTCTTGCAAATGATATCTCCGACCTTAAAGAAAGACTCGGCAACATTCTTGTTGCATACACATACAGCGGTGAACCCGTTTATGCTAAAGATTTGAAAGCAGAGGGAGCAATGACTGCACTTCTCAAGGATGCAATCAAGCCTAACCTTGTTCAGACGCTCGAGGGGACTCCTGCAATTATGCACGGCGGACCTTTTGCAAATATCGCTCACGGCTGTAACAGCATAAGAGCAACAAAGCTTGCATTAAAGCTTGCTGATTACTGTATTACAGAGGCAGGTTTCGGCTCGGATCTCGGTGCTGAGAAGTTTCTTGACATCAAGTGCAGATATGCCGGCATTGCTCCGTCGGCAATTGTAATCGTGGCAACATGCCGTGCATTAAAATACAACGGAGGCGTTCCAAAGTCAGAGGTTTCAAATGAAAACATTGAGGCTCTCAAAAAAGGCATTGTAAACCTCGGTGTTCACATTGATAATATGAGAAAGTACAATGTTCCCGTAGTTGTAGCAATTAATCAGTTCGGTACAGATACAGATGAAGAACTCAAATACATTGAAGAATATTGCATTTCAAAGGGTGCAGACTTTGCCCTTTCAAATGTATTCGGAAAAGGCGGAGAAGGCGGCGTAGAGCTTGCAAATAAGGTAGTAGAGGCTTGTGAAAAGCCGTCTGCATTTAAACCGCTCTATTCACTCGATCTCACACTCAAGGAAAAAGTTGAAAAGATTGCAAAGGAAATCTACGGTGCGTCAAAGGTAAACTACACAACAGCTGCAGAAAAAGCAATCAAGGAAGTTGCGGCACTCGGCGGAGACAAACTTCCCATATGTGTGGCAAAAACACAGTATTCACTTTCAGATGATCCTTCAAAGCTCGGTGCTCCAAAGGATTTTGAAATCACAGTAAGAGATGTAACAATTTCAAACGGTGCAGGTTTTGCAGTAATTTATACAGGCAATATTATGACAATGCCGGGACTCCCGAAAGTTCCTGCCGCAGAAAAAATTAATATTGATGAAAACGGCAAAATCAGCGGACTTTTCTGATATGGTTAAATTGATTTCTCACAGCGCCGATGAAACTGAGCAAATCGGCGAAAAAATTGCAAAAAAGCTCCACGGCACAGAGGTAATAGCCCTTTTCGGCGGACTCGGTATGGGCAAAACCGCCTTTACAAGAGGACTGGCAAGAGCCCTCGGTGTTGATGACGGTGTGTCAAGCCCTACTTTCGCCCTTGTAAACGAATACAATGGAAAGTACAATATCTATCATTTTGATATGTACAGAGTTAATTCATGGGATGATTTGTACTCAACGGGATTTTTTGACTACATTGACAACGGCATTCTCGTAATTGAGTGGAGTGAAAATATAGAAGGCGCACTTCCCGAAAATGCAATCAGAATAACGATTGAAAAAGGGGAGAGCGAAGACGAAAGAATCTTTGAAATTGAAGGTGTTGAAATTTGAAAATTCTGTCTGTTGACACATCTGCAACAGCTGCATCTGTTGCACTTTCAGAAGAGGGCAAGCTGATCGGTGAAACTTTCATAAACACAAGTCTTACCCACAGCCAGACGCTCATCCCTATGGCTGAACAGCTTTTGAACAATACAAAAACGGAAATATCCGATATTGACGCAATTGCAGTCAACGCAGGTCCGGGTTCATTCACGGGAGTAAGAATCGGTGTTGCGGCAGTAAAAGGTCTTGCTTTTGCAAATGATATACCATGTGTTTCGGTTTCAACACTTGAGAGTATGGCTTATAATTTCCTTTCAACCGACTGTATTGTATGTGCCGTAATGGACGCACGCTGTTCACAGGTATACAATGCTCTGTTTGAAATTAAAAACGGAGTTGTTACCCGACTTTGTGATGACAGAGCATTATCACTTGATGACTTAAAAAACGAACTGCTAACTGTTGACGGAAGAATCATCATAGCAGGTGACGGTACCGATATTACTTGTAAATACATCGGTAATGAAATTAAAAATGCAGAGTCTGCTCCCGTAAATCTTAAATATCAGAGAGCGTCTTCAACTGCACTTGTTGCATTTGAAATGATTAATAACGGAAAAACCGTTTCGGCACAAGAGCTTATGCCGGTATATCTCCGCTTGCCTCAGGCACAGCGTGAGCTTAATAAAAAACTTGGAGGTAGAACAAAATGATAGCACTCGGATGCGACCACGGCGGATATAACCTTATCTGCGCAATCAAAAAATATCTGGATGAAAAAGGACTTGAATACAAAGAGTACGGCACTTTCAGCGAGGAAAGCGTTGATTATCCGGTTTACGCCTACAAGGTAGCAACTGCAATCACCTCGGGTGAGTGCTCAACAGGCATTCTCTGTTGCGGTACAGGCATCGGTATATCAATTGCCGCAAACAAGGTAAAGGGAATCAGAGCCGCAGTTGTTTCAAACGAATTTTGTGCTGAAATGACTCGCAGACACAATAACGCAAATATTCTTTGTATGGGCGGCAGAGTTACAAGCGAAGAAGATGCTGTTAAATTTGCTGACATCTTCCTTAACACACCTTATGAAGGCGGCAGACACGAAAACCGTGTGTCAATGATTACAGACATTGAAAACGGTACTTTTAAAGCATAAACAAATTAAAAATAAGATTAAAACGCTCTTTTTATTAAGAGCGTTTTTCTTTTTGAAACTTAGATTTCTTGTTTGTAATATTTTGTAATTGTTATTTCTGATATAGAACTATTTCATAAATATTAATTCTATTCAGAAAATTAAGGAAAATTATTCTTTCTCAGTCGGAATTATGCGTTGTGCTAATTGTATAATATCATTAAAAGCATACCTATTTATAAGTGCATTATAACTACTATATTTCAATTTGTAACCAAATTTACGAAAAAATTTCAATTTTTTAAATTTATTTACAAAAAAACCCTTGTTTTTTTCCTTTTTAGTATTATAATAACATCACAATGTTTTTAAAGAATTTTAAAAAAGAATTAAAACGATTTGGGAGAGAGTAAAAATGAGATTAAGAAAACAGGAACTTGGAGACAGAAACCTCGTAGGAAGCAGGGTTGAGGCTGTAAGAAAGCAGAAAGGTATGAAGCAAAAGGAACTTCTTGCCCAATTACAGGTTAACGGCGTCGATATGAATGCATCAGGACTTTCAAAGCTTGAAGGTCAGATTCGTTTCGTGACAGATGTTGAGCTTGTTGCGCTTGCCGATATTCTTGAAGTGTCTGTTGACTACCTTCTCGGAAGAGAAAACTGATTTTTTTAACCGAATCTTTAAATTGCACCGTAGATTTTTTCTGCGGTGCTTTTATTTTTGCTGATAAACGTTGACAAACGAGTATTTTAATTATATAATCATAACAGTGTTACATAACATTGTTATGAATTAGAGGTGGCTACTGTGATTAAAAACAAGGCAGCTTACACAATTTCATTCGAAACTCTTACGCCAAAACTTTTTGAAAGTTTGTACAGAACGGTAGGTTGGGAGTCGCCTTGCATTGACCAAATCGAAACCGCCTTAAATAATTCATATGCAAAATTTGTTGCATATGACGGTGACAAACCTGTCGGAATGGTTAGAATTATCGGCGACGGCGGTATGTCATTCTATATAAAAGACTATGACGTTATTCCAGAATATCAGAGTAAGGGTGTAGGAAAAGCGTTAATGCAATTTCTTGAAGATTACATACGCAATTCTATGCCTAAAAATTGGGCAGTAAGCCTTGAACTTATCAGTTCTAAAGAAGCTGTTGCTTTTTATGAAAAATTTGGATTTGAACAAAGACCGTGCGACTGGGATGGTCCGGGAATATTCAAAATGTTAAGATAAACTAAGGAGTGTTTCATTTGGCAAAGCAAATTGAGGGCGTTTACGAAAACATAATAGCCTGTGCCACAAAAGAATTTCTGAACAAAGGCTATGCCGATGCCTCACTGCGAACAATTGCTACTGAAGCACACACAACAACAGGTTCAATCTATACCAGATTTGGCGACAAAGAGGGACTTTTTGAGGCAATTGTAGGGAAGCACTACGATAAAATTATCGAGATGTACAAAGCCGCACAAGATGAATTTGCAAGTCTTCCTGAAGAATCACAACCTGACAATATGGCGAGCATATCAGGTAATTGTATGTATGACGGACTTTTGTATTGCTATGACAATCTCGATGTTTTTAAGCTGATTTTATTAAAATCAGAGGGAACAAAGTTTTCTCATATGATAGATGAAATGGTTAAAATTGAGGCTGATGCCACTCATAAATATTTGAATGTGCTTAAAAGACTCGGAAAACCGTCGCCAAAAATTGATACTAAACTTGAGCATATGATTATTACGGGTATGTTTAATACCTATTTTGAACTTATAATCCACGAAATGCCGATTGAAGACGCAAAACTTTATCTCAAAGAAATGCGTGAATTCTATACGGCAGGTTGGATGAAAATAATGGGGCAGGATTAAGCCCTATTATTTTTGAGCAGCAGTTAGCGATAGCTAACTTGAATTTGAATGATAACAGAAAATGACTGCAGCGTTTTCGTATCAGATATAAATTATCCACTTGGAGGAGGTCTATTCTTGAAAAAGCAATCAAATTTATCAAGACTTATGTCCTACGCAGGAAATCACAAATACTTTACTTATGCTTCCTGGATTCTCTCGGGAATCAGTGCTGTGTTTGCACTTGTTCCTTTCTATTATCTTTGGAAGATTATCAAAGAAGTACTTGAAGTAATGCCTGACTTTTCAAAGGCAACAAGTCTTGTACACAACGGATGGATGGCAGTAATATTTGCCGCTGCCGCATTTTTAATCTATGTTGCAGGACTTTTATGTTCGCACAAAGCAGCTTTTCGGGTTCAGACAAATCTGCGAAAAGATATGATGCACCACATCATTAAGTTACCCCTCGGAACTCTTGAAGCTCTCGGAAGCGGTAAAGTACGAAAGACTGTAAATGAATGTTCAGAATCAACTGAAACATACCTTGCTCATCAGCTGCCCGATATGGTAACCGCATACATAACACCTATCGGACTTCTGTTTATGCTGTTTTTCTTTGATTGGAGATTCGGTCTTTTCTGCTTAATTCCTATTTTGCTGAGTTTTGTTATTATGTTCACACAGATGACAGGACCTACACTTAAAACTAAAATGGAAGAATATCAGAATGCTCTTGAAGATATGTCAAATGAAGCTGTTGAGTATGTAAGAGGTATTCCTGTCGTAAAGACATTCGGTCAGTCTGTTTTTTCATTTCACCGTTTCAAAAAGTCTATTGACAACTACAGCACATGGGCAATTTCTTATACCGAGAGTATGAGAAAACCAATGTGTATTCTTACAATGCTTATTAACGGAATTTTTGCATTTATCCTTGTTGCAGGTATGTGGTTTACTTCAGGCGGAGTAACAACCGATTTAATTCTCAGCATCTTGTTCTATATTATCATAACTCCTGTATTAACCGTTACAATGACAAAAATAATGTTCCAGAGTGAGAACACAATGCTTGTTACAGACGCACTCAAGAGAATTGACTCAATCCTTAATCTTGAACCGCTTGAAAGCACAGATGTAAAAACACCTAAAGATAATTCCGTTGTTCTAAAATCGGTTTCTTACAGCTACGATAAGG
>ENA-OQJN01000177-OQJN01000177.1-human-gut-metagenome-genome-assembly--contig:-NODE-177-length-31722-cov-3.528818_pt1 | contig 31722 bp, 36 predicted proteins | sample MGYA00242610_ERZ504777 | MGnify/ENA primary metagenome ERZ504777 (study PRJEB26092, sample SAMD00036350) | human gut metagenome | host: Homo sapiens | study: EMG produced TPA metagenomics assembly of... | reverse complement strand
CCCCAGACCAGAACCAGGCTGCTGATGCTTATATGTACGCATACAGAACAGTCGGAATGTGTAATGCCTACGAAAAATAAAGTAAAAGGAATTTACTGTCATCACGGTGGGGGAATAGCCACCCCCTGAAGACCTCGCCTTGGTAGGCAGGGGGAAAGTCGGAAAAGGCAAAAAGTAGGTAAAGCAAAATAGCGAGGTATGAGTTATGGCATATACACCAACGACATGGAATGATGGCGACGTTATGACAGCAGAAAAGATGAATAAATTAGAGCAGGGCGTGAAGAACGAGCAGGTTGGACCAGCAGGACCAGCAGGAGCAGTAGGACCGGCAGGACCAGCAGGAGCAAAAGGCGAAAAAGGCGAAAAAGGCGATCCAGGAGTAGCAGGACCGAAAGGAGACAAGGGAGATCCGGGCGCACAGGGACCAGCGGGACCAAGTTACACTCTTCCAGCGGCGAATAAAACAACGCTTGGCGGCGTGAAACAGATGGCTTTGATCGAAGATTTGTCCACAGAAACAGCGACTGACCTGAAAAATAAAATCAATGCGATTCTTGCGGAGATGAAAAAACAGGGGATTATGGCGAATCAGTAAGGAGTACACATGTTAGTAGATTACAAATACTACATTGAGGACTTTGGTGGAGAGAAAATCTCCACTGAGTCCGCGTTTAAAAAGACTCGTGATCTTGCAGATGTTTATATGGATGATTTCACATCCGGAAGAGCAGAAAGCGACACGGAAAATGAGCACCGTATCAAATCGTGTCTTTGTGAGATGTGCGATGTCATCTATAATTCGACAGTAAATGATGGAAAGATCGTAAAATCCGAAAATACAGACGGGTACTCTGTGTCTTATGTGACAGAGTGTGTTGACGGACAGGATGCAAATAAAGTACTTGAATCCAAGCTGTACCGGATTGCGAAAACATATCTTGGCAATACTGGATTGCTTTATCGAGGGATATGTTAACGAACACAGATGTTACACTGTACAGCCGAAAATACAACCCGTCTACTCGGCTGGATGAGTGGGAGCGAACTTATATACCTGAGGTATGGTGGTGCAAAAATGAAAAGTCGCAGATCACGACAGATGGATTAAAGCAAGCAGACACCTACACGGTCAGAATCCCGGATACGAGCGTAAAAATCAAAAAAGACGATTACCTTGTAAAAGGCGATTGCAAGGTCGACATACAGACGATTAAGGACTTGGACGGACTGGACAAGGCTAGAATTACATCTGCAAACTACAATACTTTTGGCGGCAATCCGCATATTAAGGTGGTGGGAGTGTAGTGGCAAAAGGAAGAAAAATTCCAGATTGAGACACCGAGAGGTAAGATATCAACTTACACGATTTCCAAGGGAGATTTGAAAGGAAGGACAATAGCGAGACTCGACTGGAATCCGAACTTTAAACCGAATATGGAATCTGGTTTCGCAAGCGCACAGGAGTTTGTCGATTCTGAATGTATCCGGCGTATGAACCCGGAGACTCCAAGACGGACATGTGTGCTTGTTAAGTCAGCCACACTTGGAACTGTGATTGGTAGCGGCGAGATCAACCAGATTGCACCTTATGCACGTAGACAATATTATGAGCATAAGGAAAAATCACGATGGTTTGAGCGAATGAAAAATCGTCACAAAGACTCTATCCTGAAAGGAGCGGCGAAGTATGTCAAATCTCATTGACAGCGTAAGATCATATATTCTCACATGCCCATTTCTGAGTGATGGTCGTGTAAATGTGGACTACATCGGGACGGATATGGGGTATTCTGTTGACCCTCTTCCGTGCGATCCAATCATACAGAGATACATGGATGGAGGGGCGAAGAAGCAGTTTCAATTCGCCTTTACAAGCCAAGAGGAATATGATCAAGATGCAAGAATTAATATTGAAAATAGCGGATTCTTCCAAAGCTTTGAGGAGTGGTTGGAGCAACAGAGTTTTAATAATAACCTGCCGGAGCTCGGAGAAAAGAAAAGTCCAATATCAATTGAAACTTTAAACAGTGGTTACTTGTACGATATTAACGAGGAAAAAGCTAAGTATCGTATTGAGTGCCGCTTAATTTATATGCAGGAGGTATAAGTATGGCAGTAGCAGCAGCACCAAAATTAGTCGGCAGACATTTGCGTGTGGCATTCATGAACACGGATGCAACGGGTAGTTCGCCGAAATACGAAAGAATGACAAATTTTACCACAATGACAAACGGGAAAAACCCGAAAGAGTACTCCAGACAGTACGTGGATGAAAGCACCGAGAGATCAGATGTAGTTGGATATGCTCCAGCTACAGAGTACTCTTTTGATATGTATGCAGGGAATCCTGTACATGAGCGAATTGCAAAAATCCATGATGGAGAGAAAGTTGCGGATGATGCACATGTGGAAGTGGTCACGGTGGATTTTTACAAAAAGAACACGAAAGGTGACAAGTGTTACGCAACAAAGAGAACTTACGCAGTTATCCCAGATTCCGACGGAGATGGAACAGACGCATTGGTTTACAATGGATCGCTGAAAGCCGTGTCCGACATCGAAGAGGGATATGTTACAGAGGTGGATATTACATCCAAGACAGTTACTTACACTAAGGGTGATTACATGGGGGAGTAGCTGCCGCCGATTTTAAGGTGGCAAAAAACACAGGAAAGAATAGGAGAGTGAGCCAATGAGCCAGTGGAAATTTAATAATTTTGAAACAGACATCGATTTTACAGACGCAGATTTTATGGAAAAATTTGAGGGCTGCTACGAAAAAATGGTTGAGGAATCCGAAAAAGTGCCGAAAGTTGGAAAAGTGTCCGAGATTACGAGGGCGCAATGCAAGGTTTTTAATGATTTCTATGACCGATTATTCGGAGACGGAACAAGCGAAAAAATGTTTCTAGGGAAAAACAGCATGGACATGAGAGTTAAGGCCGCCAATTCACTGTTTGATTTACGGAACAGCGAGCAGTCCAGATATAACAGTATGGTAAACAAATATACACCAAACAGGAAAGCTAGGAGAGGGGCGAATAAGAACCGATGAACCTCTTCTATGAATCACTCCCGACATCGGTAATTGTAAATGGAAAGCCTGTGAGAATCAGAACCGATTTTCGAGAGTATATTTCTCTTTTGGACATGTTAAAAGATAAAGATGTCAAGTCTGTGGATAAGCTGTTGATTTTGAGTGAGTATTTCCTTGACGATATCGAAATATCACAGCCTGCAATTGACGCATTATGCGACTTTATGAGTGCTGATTTTTCAGACGGAGAAGTCAGTCAAACCGGAACAGTGAGGCAAAAGAATCTTTTTTCTTTTCCATCGATTATCCCTATATATTATCAGCATTTTTGCGCGATTACGGAATCGACCTGATTGATATTAAATATCTGCACTGGTGGAAATTTCGAATGCTTTTTGATGGATTATCAGAGGACAATGAGATCAAGAAAAGAATTATGTACAGAGGGATTGATCTGAGCGAAGTTAAAGATCCGGAAGAGAAAAAGAGAATCCAGAAAATTAAAAAACTGATCGAGTTAAAACAGGAAGAATTGACTGATTTTGAAATCGGTGACGCTTTTATGTAGGTGGACCATGAAAAAAGAACCAATATTAGTCCGAGATTGGATTAGATGCCCTGTGTGCGGCTGCAAACTTGCTATTGCAGACAATACAGCCAAAAGCCACGGTATCTACGTAAAATGTCGGACTTGTAAGAAAGAAATAGAAATTAAGAAATAAAGCACTTAAGTGAGCCTATGAGCCTGTGCTATCCAAGAATAGGAGGGATAGTATGGGTTATGATGGCTCATTAAAATTTGACACGGAAATAAATGAATCTGGATTTAATTCCGGAATTTCCAAACTTGGTGGAATAGCCAAGAAAGGTGCAGGAGTGGCAGTTGCTGCGGTTGGTGCTGTTACGGCTGCGCTTGGAGCTGGTGTTGTAGCCGGAGTAAAATACAATGCATCCATAGAGTCTTACCAGACATCATTTGAGGTTATGACTGGATCCGCAGAAAAGGCTGCGGAAGTAATCGACAAATTAAAGAAAGTTGGAGCGGAGACACCGTTTGAACTTCCAGACTTGGCAGATACTACACAGCTCTTAATGAACTATGGCTTTAGCGCAGACGAAGCTATGGACAGTATGATGATGCTCGGTGATATTTCACAAGGCTCTGCCGAAAAAATGTCCAGAATTGCTACTGCTTACGGTCAGATGTCCTCTGCTGGAAAGGTATCGTTGGAAGATGTCAAACAGATGATTGAAGCTGGATTTAATCCACTGCAAGAAATTTCTGAAAGCACAGGGGAGTCTATGGCGTCCCTGTACGACAGAATCAGTAAGGGGACGATCTCTGTCGACGAAATTGCAGCATCCATGCAGAGAGCAACGTCTGAGGGCGGTAAGTATTTCCAAAGTATGGAAAAGCAAAGCCAGACGTTTAGCGGTCTGATCTCCACTTTAAAAGATAATGCTCAACAGCTATTGGGCGAGGTCGTAAAGCCGATATCTGATGGACTGACAGAGTCTTTGTTGCCTGCGGCGATTAGTGCAATTGAGCAGTTGACGCAAGGATTTGAAGAAAACGGCGTTGCCGGTATGATTCAAGCAGCTGGAAATATCGTGAATGGACTATTTACCGGAATGATGGAAAATGCTCCGTTGCTTATCTCTACAGGAATGGAGCTGCTTAATCAGTTCTTACTCGGAATCGCAACCGGAGTTCCAGCACTGATTACCAAAGGGTTTGAAATCGTAACTCAGCTCGTTCTTGGTATTTTGCAAAATCTACCGCAGTTAATCACGCAAGGAGCGGCGGTTATCACGAACTTTGTGAATGGACTTCTGTCGTCTCTTCCATCTGTATTGCAATCAGGCGTCCAAATGATTCTCCGCCTTGTGGATGGAATTATAAACAACCTTCCGTCTATTGTATCAGCCGCAGCGCAGGCAATAGCGCGATTTATTGCGAGCATTGCAAGTAACTTACCAAAAATTATAGCTACCGGAAATAAGATTATCGCCGAGCTTGCTGTTGGATTGATTAAGGCAATACCAAACCTTGTGAGTAAAATACCACAGATTATATCTGCGATCAAAGACGCCTTTTTAAGTGTTGATTGGCTTAGTGTTGGAGTTAACATCATAAAGGGAATTGCATCCGGTGTCGCTTCTGCAGCCGGACAGCTAGTAGATGCCGCTGTGAGCGCTGCTACAGATGCCTTGAATTGGGTTAAAAGCAAACTTGGGATCCATTCCCCATCCCGTGTATTTAGGGATCAGGTTGGGAAAAACATGGCTCTCGGTATAGGGGTTGGATTCGAGGATAATATCCCATACAAAGACATGGAAAAACAGGCAAACAAGATGGTGTCCCGGATACAGGGAGCTGCTCTTGGAGTTACAACGTCTGCAAGCCCGACAGCAAGCGGATATGTCGCTTCCAGATCGGCGGTCAGAACGACAGATAATAACGAGCTACTCTATGCAGTAGACCGTCTATCCAGACTTGCCAACAGACCACTAGAGATTGTTAATAAAATTGACTCTGTAGAGACATCCAGAGTACTTGCAACACCAATGGAAAAACAAATAGAAAAGAATTCAAGTTTTCGGAAGATGTTAGGAGGGGATAGAAATTGAGCCTATCAGTAAAATTTGACGATCAGGAACTCGGGCGATACTTAAGTGTATTGTCCGGGTTCTCTCCGTTTAGTGGAGCAAATAGAGAGTCGGGACTCCTTGACGGAGCAGAAAGTGCAAAAGGAGAGGATTTTGGCTATACAACATATAAATCAAAGACGCTTGAAATGCCCTTTGAAATTAAAGGAGACATCTTAGCAAGCTATGACGCGATTCAGAAAATCCTAAACGTCACAGAGCCGAAAAAACTTGTTTTTGGGAATTATCCAGATCGCTACTTTTATGCGATACCGGACGGAAACCTTGATGTGACACAGGTTGCGATTTTTGGGAAAGGCGCAATCACTTGGCTTATCCCGGATGGGGTAGCGTACTCTGTCGGCGAATTTGATTTTGACGGTGTACAGCAAGACGGATACCAGACCATTACCATCCAAAACAACGGCACCGAATGGGCAGACGTGGATTATGAGATCACGCACCAGCACGAAAACGGGTTTATCGGACTGGTTAGCCAGTATGGAGTCATCCAGCTCGGCAAACAGGAAGAAGCAGATGGAGAGAACTACGAAGCGTCCGAAGAACTGTTTAACGGTTACGGCTTGTTTCAAGACGATCATGGAACGTCTTACCAAAATCCAGAGAATACCACACAGGGGACGCTTGAAGTAAGGAATGTTGCCGGATATAACGTGATGGCATTAAAAGGTGGACAGGCAACATCTGGATACTGGAACGGTGGAATGAAAACCCTTACTATCCCGGTGGACAGCGAGGGCAGACGTGGAGCGAAGAACTTTTTACTGTTACACCCAGCACTGGTTCGAAACCGGCTTGATGGGGCAGACAGGAGCACAGACCATTGCATTCCTGACTGGAGATAACAAGGTGATATGCGCCATGTCTATTAACAAGAGTGATACGGTTGGCAATACGGCACATGTGGACTGGTTCGCACCACAAAACAAGAAGATCAAGACACTGGATTTCCAGCCGACAGCTTATGAGGGAAACCCGTTTAATTTAAAGATGGGTGGCGGGCATAATGATTTTTTAAAAGAGGGTGACAGGCTACGGATCTTTTGGTACGGTCAGTATTATTACTTTACTATCCCGGAGATTAAAGACATGGTGTGTGAGAAGATACAGGTCTGGATCGGGCAGTGGGGAAGTAGAGATCTTGGAAATCAGCTGGTCACACACAATTATTTAAAAAGTATCTGGTTCCGCAAAGATAACGTGGAAAAATACAGAGATGTGCCGAACCGGTATCGTGCCGGTGACGTGGTGTCTATAGACGGAGAGAGTACAAAGGTCTATGTAAACGGGATGCCGGCAAAAGGAGATGAGATTAATGGATCCAATTATCCAAAAGTTCCACCGGGGACAACGGAAGTCCAGTTCTGCTATTCTTCCTTTTCATCTCCACCGCCGCATATTAAAGCAAAAATACGGGAGGTATATTTGTAATGGATAACATCAGAATTGCGATTCTAAGCACAAATAACACGCCAGTAGCGTACATGGACAACGGGCATAAAAAGTCCATGCACTACTGGAATGATGATCTACACGAATACTTACAGGGTACGGCGAATGCTTACACTTTTACGGTAAATGCAAAGCATCCAGACGCACAGCATATCAAAGCTGGGAATAAGGTGGCATTTACTTACAAGGGGAAATCATACTACTTAAACATTGTAAATACCGATAAAACGGAACAGACGATTACTGCTACGGCATGGTCTCTGTCGTTTGAGCTTATTAACGAGGATGCTGGCGAATACAAAGCCGGAAGGGCAATGAGCTTTGAAGAGTACCTTGCCGTGTTTGACGCTGAGAGAACGCTTAAATTGGGACTCAATGAGGTGTCGGACAAACGGATTACCAACGAATGGACTGGCACAACGACCGTGTTAAAGAGATTATTTTCTCTGGCCAATGTTTTTTCTGCGGAGATCGAATTTGAGACAGTACTGAACAGAGACTACTCTTTAAAAGAGATTGTCCTAAATGTATATCGGAAACACTCCGATACAGACAGCGGAGTCGGAGAATACCGGAATGACATTGTACTGCGGTACGGGAAAGGAATTACCGGAATTCGAAAAACCACAGATGCCGAGAAGCTTTACACCTGCATCCAGCCGACCGGAAAGGACGGTCTGACAATCAATGGTCTTGACAAGAAAGAATACGATGAAAACGGCAATATCGAGTACTTTACAGACGGTGCGATCATCCGCGCACCGCAGGCAAGGGACCGGTTCCCATCCAACATCGTAAATAAGGCTGATGCTTATATCCTGATGCGTAAAGAGTACGATACAGACAGCAAGGACAAGCTCTATAGCATGGCTCTGTCTGATCTTAAAACAGCATCTGAACCGGTGGTGACTTACGAGGTGGACGGATATTTTGACACCAACATCGGGGATACGGTAAGGATGCAGGATCAGGAGTGGACACCAGTCCTTTATCTACAGGCAAGAGTATCAGAACAGATCAGGAGTCTTACCAATCCAAAAACTGCAAAGACGGTATTTACAAACTACAAAGAGCTGACATCGGAAATTTCGGACAGCTTATTACAGAGGATGCAAGACCTTATTAATAAAAATAAGGTTTATACTTGCTCTATCTCAACAAACAACGGCGTTATCTTTAAAAATGGCATCGGTAGCACTACTCTGACCGCTTACGCTTACGATAACGGCGTGGATGTGGCAGACAAGCTACAATTCCGATGGAGCAAGGATGGGCATGAGTTTTATGTTGGTAAGAGCGTTACGGTAAATGCTACGGACGTGGATACAAAGGCGGTGTACTCGTTTGAGGCTCTGGAAAATGGGATAAAACGTGGATATTACGAGGTCACAATCACGGATGTAATGGATGGAGAGGATGGAAAAGACGGGGAACAGGGTCCGCAAGGTGAGAAAGGAGAGCAAGGCGAACAGGGACCTCCGGGTCCACAAGGCGCTCCGGGATTGGATGGTATACAGGGTCCAAAGGGGGATCAGGGAATCCCGGGAAAAGATGGGAAGGACGGAAAAACACAGTACACCCACATCGCCTATGCGAACAGCGCAGACGGTAGGACAGATTTTCCGTGTCCGACAGTAATAGGGAATATATCGGAATGTATGTTGATTTTACGCAAAATGACAGCGCAGACCCGACAAAATATGCATGGAGTAAGATCAAAGGCGCAGACGGGGCGATCGGAACACCAGGAAAGCCGGGAGCCGATGGAAAGACCCCATATCTACATATTGCCTATGCAAACAGTGCAGATGGCAAGACGGGATTTTCCACCACGGATGGTACAAATAAGCTCTATATCGGGCAGTATACAGATTATACACAGGCAGATAGTACAGATGCTACGAAATATACATGGACAAAGATCAAAGGCGAAAATGGAAAAGACGGAACAAACTCAAGAAGCTACATCCTGGAAGCGTCCGATACCGCTATTAAAAAAGGTGCAGACGGAGCTTTAACACCATCTAAAATAACATTCCGGTCGTTTTATCGAGATGGAGACAGTGCGACAAGGATACCATATAATGGTAGATTTAAAATCGAAGAGTCAACCAACGGAACATCATACTCCGTGAAATACACCTCATCTGCGAACGAAAGTGCAAAGGAGTATACACCGACTGCAACTGCGAAAATACTCCGTTGCACGCTTTACAGCGCAGACGGGACTATAAATGCTTTGGATACGCAGAGTGTTGTTGTGCTTACGGATGTGGATAATTTGGAGATTGGCGGTAGGAATTTACTATTAAACACAGGGTTTAATACTTTTAACCATTGGATTAAAGGTAGTAATACAAAATCTCTCCAGATGGTTAATGGATGGTGTGAAGTTACGATTGGTGGGACATGGTCTGGATTTGTTCAAGAATTTATACCAGAAAAAAATGTTGAATACATAGTGAGTTACGAAGCGTATCTGGTAGACACTGTTGCTGAAACTGCTGTGTTAGAAACAGATTTTGGTACTCCAGATCAAAATCAAACAATTAACAAAACGCCTGCAAAATATTCATTGAAATTAAAATATCCATCTACATCTTTAAATGGAAAAATAGATTTCATGTTATCAAATAATGAAGTGGGTAAAAAATGGAGAATTCGAAATATCAAACTTGAAAAGGGTAATAAAGCCACAGACTGGTCTCCCGCTCCTGAGGACATAGAAACTTTAGTAGTAACATTGTCCAACGATTCCCAAACAGTAGCAACAGACACAAACGGAAACGGTGGAAACTTTATAGATTGCTCTACAAAAGTGCAGGTTTACAACGGCGCACAGGACGTTTCAGAAGTCGCTACTTACACCGTAACAAAATCTTCCGGAATTGCTGGTACATGGGATTTAAGTACACGTACTTACAAGGTATCCGCTCTATCTACGGATAACGGATGGGTTGACATTAAAGTAACATACAACGGAAATTCTATCACAAGACGGTTTACGGTTTCGAAATCGAAACAGGGCGCGCAGGGAGCAACGGGACCTCAAGGTGATAATGGACCACAAGGGCCGGCGGGGACGTCTGGAAGAGGGATAAAAACTATTACAGAATATTATTTGATTTCTTCCGCAAAAACAGGAATTACAACAGCGTCAAGCGGTTGGAGTACATCAGTTCCGACGATGACAGCAACAAATAAATACTTATGGAACTATGAAAAATTTACGTTTACAGATAATACGACAGCGACCACTACACCAAAAATAATCGGGATATACGGAGACAAAGGAGCAACAGGAGCTACCGGTCCACAAGGACCTCAAGGGAATGCAGGTGCAACAGGTCCCCAGGGGCCACAAGGAGCGACTGGCCCGAAAGGACCGCAGGGGGCAACTGGTGCAACGGGACCACAAGGGGTAACTGGAAACGGAATAAAGTCTATCACGAATTATTATCTTGCAACGGCAAGCGGAAGCGGTGTGTCGGCGTCCACATCAGGATGGACTACAACTGTACAAGCAATAACGGCGTCAAAAAAATATCTGTGGAATTATGAAGTTGTTACCTATACAAATGGTAGCACGTATCAATCAGCACCATGTATCATCGGAGCATATGGTGATAAGGGAGCGACCGGTGCTACAGGAGCAACAGGACCAAGTGGCATAATTGTATCTTCTACGGCTCCGTCAAATCCTAAAGTTGGCCAGTTATGGCAGACAGCATCCGGTCAGCCGATCAAGCGGTGGGATGGAAGTAGGTGGGTGATCCATTATATTTCTGTTGATAACTTAAACGCACAGACTTTAAGTGCGATAGCGGCAGATCTTGGAACTGTAACTGCCGGACTTATTAAGGATAAGAATGGAACAATGCTTATCGATGTTACATCCGGAAAGATTATTAGCAAGAAAATCGTGCAAGGAGCAGTGGAAAATGTTGCGTCATTGAGTAATGCGTATTTGGCTTTCTCCGGTAAGGCTCCGACAACAGATCGAGCTACTATGAGCGTGAACTTGCAAAACATCATGTTTACAAATGAAAATACAAGAAAAGCAACGACAATCCAGTTTGAGGATGAAATGATATATGCAAGAAATTCTGTATCCCCACGTATAAGCATATATGCGTATCGCAATTACGATTCCGGTACCGTGAAAGGTCCATATACAAGTACAAACTCTGCTAATAACATTCGCGTGGAACTAAAAAGAAGAGGATTTATGGTAACATGCAAGATCACAATGATTGCACAATTTCCAGGAAGTGGCGAATACGGGCCATTCAACGAAGTGAAAAATTCCAGTAGGATATCGACCGGTTATGGATTTCTTTGCTCCCTATAGTGAAGTTTCAGGACCTTACATATTTGGAACGGGAAGATACGGCATAGGAAAAGATGGGGGGATCAAGATTTATGTGGAGAATGCCGCATTTACAGAACGTCACGCAACATTCACGTGGATTACAGATGATTGATTAAAGGAGCGAATATGGAGATTAGAGCAAGACCGTGATGGTCTTATTTTTATACTTTAAAAACAGAAAGGAAAGTGAGGATATGAAGAAAATGGAACAGTTAGCAAATGTAAAGGCGTTTTTATGCATGGTGTTTGGAGCTATTGCTGGAGGATTTGTAAACCTGATCGGAGGATGGTCTGAGGACTTAACTACATTACTTATTTTTATGGGAGCAGACTTTGTTCTCGGACTTCTGATTGCCGCCTTTTGGAAAAAGAGCAACAAGTCGGAAAACGGGGCACTGAGTAGCTACTCTGCATGGAAAGGCTTGTGCAGAAAAGGAGTATCTCTCCTGATCGTACTTATTGCATACCGATTGGATGTTACTCTCGGCGTAGACTACATCCGTACAGCGGTAGTACTGGCATTTATAGCAAATGAGGGGATCTCGATTTTAGAAAATGTTGGAATTATGGGTGTGAAATATCCGGAAGCGTTAAAAAAAGCACTGGATGTTTTAACAAATAAATCACAGGAGCAGGAGGGCGAGTAATCGTCCTCTTTTATTGTGCGACATCGCACGGAAAGGAGTTAAAATCATGGGAAGCAAGGAATTTTTAAACATTTGCAAAGCAAAGGTAGCGGATTATTTTAATCAGAATAAAGACAAGACTGATACATCTGACAACATGACGGTAGATGATGTATTTGTAGTTTGGTATTGCAAAACACTGCAAAATCACAAGGCATTGCTTAGTACGCCAGTAAGTGATGGTATGTATTACGAGATCACTTACAGTGGAGATAAGAATGAGATCTACTTTGATGCTTATAAAAAGTGGGAAAACATTAAATTTGATATGTAATTGTGCGACATCGCACGGTAGGAGGTGAGATCATGAGCGAACAGAACGAATTTGGCAGAGTATCCGTAGAGGAACTGGAAAAGGCATTCGAGGCAGAAGAACAGGAGGAAGAGAAGAAATGAAAATTGGTTTAAGGGGAGGTCACTCCCCAAATTGCAAAGGCGCGATCGGTCTGATCGATGAGCAGGCAGAAGTGCGGAAGATTTACAATGAGCTTGCACCAATGTTGCAGGCTGTCGGTCATACTGTGGTTGATTGTAATTCCAACGCATCCAATGTGTCTGGTGAGCTGTCTGACGGCACAAATAAGGCGAATAGTGCGGGGTGCGATATCTATGTCACCTTGCACATGAATGCGGCAGGAGCGGAATCAGCTGGCGGTACAGAGGTGTGGTTATACGATGCATCTAACCAGACAATGAACACGATCGCAAGCAACATCTGTAATAATTTTGCAGGAAAAGGATTTACTAACCGTGGTGTAAAGTACAGTTCGGGATACCATGATCTGAATGCATCTAATATGCCTGGCATGATCGTAGAGACATTATTTTGCACCGGCACAGATGATGTAGCACGGTATCGTAGTTTAGGCACAAAAGGAATTGCAGAACTGATCGCAAAGGCGATCGACAGCAAAGCATCCGCAGGAAGTGGACAGGGAAATAACCAGAATACAGGAATCGAACAGGAAGGAGAAGAAGAGATGAAATGTTTATTTACAGTAGAGGGAAAAGGTGCAGTGTATTATTTTGACGGTCAAAAAGTAATAACATTGGGTCATCCAGACGAATTAAAAATCATCCAGCAGATTTACAAGGACAACAATGGTAAGGACATGCCGTGTTACAAGTGGAGTCCTAAAGCGCCATGGTATGCAAGGCTCATGTCGGTAATTTACAGTAAAGAGACCACATCTATTTAATAAAAATCCCCTCGGAGATCGTTCTCTGAGGGGTGAATATTGTATCATCTTTCGTGTTGCATATCGTGTTGCATATCAGTGTAAAATGCAACACAAATTATAAAATATTTATATTTTTTTATAAAATAGTATATCCGATAAAGCCAATAAAAAGGGAATCTGCGATTTCTCGCCGTTCCCTTCAAAATGGACCTGGCGGGAGTCGAACCCGCGTCCAAAAGCCTATCCCATGTACTTCTACTATCATAGTCAGTTCTTTTTGATTCCCCCGACTGCACGAAAACGGACATCCTTACAGCTTCGGTAGCTTCATGATACGCCTGACAGCTCAAAGCTTTGCTGCCATCGTTTCTCACAAAAGTCGATGCCAGATTCTCAAGGTGTGAGTGCCCTGAGGCTGACAAGCAGCAACTAGGCTGCTAACGCGTAATTTTCGTCTGCGTTTAATTTTAAGTTTGCGATTTGACGCATCTGCCTGCGGATAGCTTCTCCATCTTCAAGACCCCTGTCGAAACCAGTACAAGCCCTGAATCATACGGTTTATCACCGTTCTACTTATAATATAGGAGAATCTGATAAAAAGTCAAGGGGAAACTTGTAACAGATTTGGATTTTTCGTTTATTTTCTGGAAAATTGTGATAAGATATAAAATAGGTTTTGAAAAAACAAAAGCAGCGGGAGTTTTGATTGAAGAAAGGGGAGAGCATATGCCGACAACGTATACACATTATCGATTTGGAAAAGATGTTCTGGATGCACTTCCGAGAAGAATTCGGACGGCAATGGAGACAAACAGAGAATTATTTGACATCGGTCTGCACGGACCGGATATTTTGTTTTATTATAGAGCGCTGATTCCCAATTCTGTGAGCGGACAGGGATATGGAATGCATAAGCAGATGGCGGATTTGTTCTTTGAAAGGGCGAAAAAGGTAATCGCCGATGCAGATGACAAAACTATGAGCAGGGCTTATATCTATGGCTTTATCTGCCATTTTGCGCTGGACAGTGAGTGTCAGTCCTTATGTAGAAAAGATGATCCAGAAAAGTGGAATCGGTCATTCAGAGATTGAGATGGAGTTTGATCGTTATCTGTTGACAGAGGACAAATTTGATCCTTTGACTTACAGGCAGACGGAGCATATTCACGCTACTGAGAAAAATGCAAAGGTAGTCGCGCCGTTTTTTGATCATGTGACTGCCCAGCAGGCGAGAAAAGCACTGAAAGGGATGCAGTTGTGCCATAAAGCGTTGTATGCACCGGGAAAAACAAAGAGAAATCTGTTGTTTGGAGCAATGAAGACAGCAGGACAGTATGACAAGTTCCATGGGCTGGTGATGAGTGAAGAACCGAATCCAAAATGCAGGGAATACTGTCTGTTATTGAATAAATTGTATGAGGGTGCAATCCCTGTGGCAGTAGATTTGATCATGAAGTATCAGAATTATCTGCTTGGAACCGGTGATCTTCCGAAACGGTTTCACTGTACGTTCGGGGCAGGTGACAAGTGGGAGGAACTGGTGCTGTGAGAAAGAAGGCATGGACGTTTGGCATTCTGACAGGACTGCTGTTGTCTGTGCTCTGCCCGTTTACAGTACAAGCTCAGATTGCATCACCGCAGGCGTTTCAAAATCTGTCCTGGAAGATGGTGAAGGAAGAGTCGATCGAAACAGAACATGGAGTAGTACAGTCCATATGTGCGACAGACGATTACATCGTTTGTCTGGAAAACGTGCTGGATGGAAGTGGACAGCCGGATATTGTAAAGGCATACTATCGCAATGACAAGGATAAAAACGGCAATCCGGTCGAGCAGTATTCCCTTGCAATGCAGGTACAGGAGACAGATTATGAACATGCCAATGGAATGGCATATAATCCGAATACCAATGAGATCGCGGTCAGTCTTTATACCAGTTATCAGAAGGAAAACAGAGGATGTCTTTTTATCATGGATGCAGATACACTGAAATTCAAGCGCAAGGTGAAAGTGACAGATTCCTATAATATCCTGGGAATCGGTTATGATTCGGCAAATGACAGGTATGTGATCCAGACAAATGCAGATGGAGGATATCAGTTTAAGATTTTAAATAATGAGTTTCAGGTCACAGAAGACCTGGGAGATCTGGGCGGTTATGCAGGGGATGGAAATTATCAGGATCTGTGCGTGACAGAAGATTATGTTTTGAATTTTCCTCTGACACTGTTCTCGGGAAATGGTGATTTTCTGAATGTATACTCTCTTTCTGAAAAGAAACTGCTGTATTATGAAAAGCTGGATTTTCAGTTTGAGGATAATGTCACCAGTGATGAGCCGGAATCAATCTGCGAGTTAGATCCGGGAGTCTTTCTGGCGGTTGTGAATGTCACATTATCTGACGGGACAAAGAAGGTCAGATTGTACAGGATGGAAGTGCCTTACCAGTATGAGGTTGAAGTAAAGGTTCAGGTTGGGGAGGACAAGCCGTCAGTTTCCAGGAAAACAGTGCTGCGCGGAGAAGCATTTGAGGCAGATTATCCGGAGAAAGAAGGATACAGAATCGCTTCAGTTAAGATTGATAAAAAAGAGATCGATCTGGAAAAGTATCAAAGCAAATATACTTTGAAATCCGTACAGGGGGCACATACGATTTCTATCGTTTATGAAAAGAAACTCGCAATGTGGAAGATCATACTGCCTGTTTGTGTCGGAGTGGTACTTTTGTCAGCGGGCTTTGTCTTTTACTTAAGAGTCCTGCAGATACGGCGGATCCGCAGGCGCAAACTGGAAGCGGAAAAACGCCGCAGAGCGCGAATCAAATGGCACAACGACGAGTGGAATATCGACGAAATTTATTGAATTTTCAGAAACAGTTCATAAAAAAAGAACTGTTTCTTTTTTTTGCCTCATGCTATAATAAAGCGGAAAGGATGGGTAATGTATGGACACATTTGTAAAGTTGGAAAATATTACAAAGATTTATCATATGGGAGAAGTAGAGATCCGGGCAGTAGACGGAATCGATTTCTCGATACAAAAAGGTGAATTTGTAGTGATTGTAGGCCCAAGTGGGGCAGGAAAGACGACGGTTTTGAATATACTTGGCGGGATGGATACTGCCAGTGGCGGTCGGATCACAGTGGACGGTCAGGATATTACAAAGTACAGTGAGAGGCAGCTGACGGGATACCGGCGGGACGATATCGGGTTTGTGTTTCAGTTTTATAATCTGATCCCGAATCTGACTGCTCTGGAGAATGTAGAGATGGCGCTTCAGATCTGCCGAAATCCGCTGGATGCAAGAGCAGTATTAAAAGAAGTCGGACTGGAGGAGCGAATGGACAATTTCCCGGCACAGCTTTCCGGGGGAGAGCAGCAGAGAGTTTCTATCGCAAGAGCTCTGGCTAAAAATCCAAAGCTTCTTCTATGTGATGAGCCCACCGGAGCGCTGGATTATAATACCGGAAAGGCGATCCTGAAGCTTTTGCAGGAGATGTGCAGGGAAAAGGGAATGACGGTGATCGTGATCACACACAACTCGGCACTGGCACCGATGGCCGACCGTCTGATCAAGATCAAAAACGGAAAAGTATCCAGTATGAAAGTAAACGAGAATCCGATATCCATAGATGAGATTGAGTGGTAGGGGGATGAGATGAGAAAAAAAGCACTGCGAAAAGATTTTTATATGGAAATACGAAAGAGCTTCGGAAGATTTCTCTCCATTTTTTTCATTGTTGCCATAGGAACTGCGTTTTTTTCGGGAATCCGGGCAGCGGAACCGGATATGCGCTTATCGGGAGACGCGTATTTTGACCAAAGTAAGCTGATGGATCTGCAGGTAATCAGTACGATGGGGCTGACAGCGGATGACTTGCAGGCGATACGGGAGATCAAGGGAGTGGAACAGGCACAGCCTGTCTATTCCATGGATGCATTGTGTGATGTGGACGGCAGTCAGAAGGTCGTACATATTTTTTTCCTCTCAGGATGGGATAAATGAGCTGAAGGCAGAAAAGGGGCGTATGCCCGAGAAAGCGGACGAGTGCGTGGCAGATGCAGATTTTCTGGCATCCAGCGGATATCAGATCGGAGATAAAATCACATTTCTGAAGGATGAGGATACAGAAGTGACAGAAGAACTGACACAGAGCACCTTTCAGATCGTGGGAAGTGTGAGCAGTCCGGAGTACATTTCCTTTTCCAGAGGAAGCAGTATGATCGGAAACGGAAGTGTCAGTGGTTTTATATCAGTACTTCCGGAAAGCTTTCAGATGGATGCGTATACAGAAATTTCGATTCAGGTGAAAGGCGCAAAAGAAGAGACTGCTTTTACAAAAGAGTATGATAATCTGGTGGATGAGACAAAAAAGAAGGTGGAAGCGATCCAGTCGGAGCGTGAGGATATCCGTCGGGAAGAGCTGATGCAGCAGATGGATCAGAAGCAGGCAGAATTACTGGCAGAAGTTCCGCCGGAGGCGATGGAAATTGCAGCACCTCAGCTCCAACAGCAGATCGAGCAGCAAAAGACAAGCCTGGAACAGGGAAAGTGGTATGTAAATGACAGGGAAGATCTGACAGAGTACAGTGGATACGGAGAGAATGCCGACCGAATGCGGGCCATCGGGAGAGTATTTCCTGTTTTATTCTTTTTAGTTGCGGCGTTGATCAGTCTGACTTCTATGACGCGTATGGTGGAAGAGCAGAGGACTCAGATCGGAACACTCAAAGCGCTGGGATATTCCAGGCGCTCCATTGCCGGAAAATATTTGGGATATGCATTCTGGGCGACAGTGGGAGGCTGTGTGTTCGGTGTGCTGATTGGAGAAAAAATCCTTCCTTATATCATTGTGACAGCTTATGGAATTATGTATCCTCATATGAATACGGTTGTGATCCCATATAACCTTTATTATGGAGTTTCCGCGTCACTGACGGCTCTGTTGTGTACGATGGGAGCGACATTGTTCTCTTGCTATAAAGAATTGAGGGAACAGGCAGCAGAATTGATGCGTCCGCCTGCCCCGAAAAAAGGAAAACGAGTATTTCTGGAGAAGATTCCATCCTTGTGGAGCCAGTTCAATTTTATCTGGAAGGCAACAATCCGGAATCTGCTGCGTTATAAGAAGCGGTTTTTTATGACAGTGTTTGGAATTGGCGGGTGTATGGCTCTGCTTTTAGTGGGATTTGGCCTGCGGGATTCTATTGTTGATATTGCGAAGCTTCAGTATCATGAACTTCAGCTCTATGATGCCAATATTATTTTAAATACCAGCGCCAGTAAGCAGGAGCAGAATAATGTGGAACAGGAGTTGTACTGGAATGATCAGGTAGATAAGACTGCGGTGGGATATCTTGGTCAGATGAAGGTAAAACATGGGAACGAAGAACAGGAAGTATATCTGAATGTTCCGGAAGATCTGCAGGACTTTGAAGAAATGGTAGTATTTCGTGATCGCAGATCTTATACACAGTATGATCTGGAGACGGAAGGGGTAATCCTTACAGAGAAGACAGCGAAACTTCTGGAAGTAAAGGAAGGGGATACGATCACGCTCTGCCAGACAGGAAAAGAAGATGTCAAAGTAAAGGTCGGAAAGATCTGCGAAAATTATATCGGGCACTATCTGTATATGAGTCCTGAAATATACCAGTCTTTGTATGGGGAAGAGCCGCAGTATAACAGTGTGTATTTCCAGATGAAAAAAGGATATGAAGATCAGCTGGAGATTTTGGGAGAGGATATCTTGAAAGGAGAAGGAGCACTGAATATCAGCTATACAGATTCCATTGAAGATCAGCTGGATGACATGCTTGGAAGTCTGGATATTGTAATGGCAGTGCTGGCTATTTCGGCAGGGCTTTTGGCATTTGTCGTATTGTATAACCTCAACAGTATCAACATTACAGAGAGAAGAAGAGAACTGGCAACATTGAAGGTACTTGGATTTTATGATAATGAAGTATCGGCATATGTATACAGGGAAAATATGATACTGACTGTAATCGGCGGCGTTGCCGGTATTATTCTCGGAAGTATTCTGCACCGGTTTGTGATCGTGACAGTAGAAGTAGATTCTGCGATGTTCGGACGCAGTATTGAAATGTCCAGTTATGGATACAGTTTTCTGATTACACTTGCATTTTCTGTATTTGTAAATCTTGTCATGTATTTTAAACTCAAAAAGATTGATATGGTGGAGTCATTAAAGAGTGTAGAATAAATTCAGAAATTTCACAGTACGGACATAAATCTTTGATATGATGAAGCTAAAGAGTGGTTGCTGTTCACAGTAACAAAGAGTGGCAAGATGAGGAGTGAGGAAAAGATGGATAAGACGAAAATTTTAGTAGTAGATGATGAGAGCAGGATGAGAAAGCTGGTAAAGGATTTTCTTGTGAGGCAGGGATATACCGTGTTAGAGGCCGCAGACGGCATGGAGGCAATGGACTATTTTTATGAGGATAAAGATATTGCGCTGATCATTTTAGATGTGATGATGCCGAAGATGGATGGATGGCAGGTTTGTCGGGAGATCCGTATGCATTCAAAGGTGCCGATCATCATGCTGACGGCAAGATCGGAAGAGCGGGATGAGCTGCAGGGATTTGATCTGGGAGTGGACGAATATATTTCCAAGCCGTTCAGTCCGAAAATCCTGGTAGCCAGAGTAGAAGCAATCCTTCGAAGGACGCAGGGAAGCGGAAACACAGATGAGATTTCAGCCGGCGGAATCGTGGTGGACAAAGCGGCACATACAGTGATGAGTGATGGATCACCGGTAGATCTGAGTTTTAAAGAGTTCGAGCTTTTGACATATTTTATCGAGAATCAGGGAATTGCACTTTCCAGAGAAAAGATTCTGAATAATGTGTGGAATTACGACTATTTCGGGGATGCCAGAACGATTGATACCCATGTCAAAAAACTCAGGAGCAAGCTGGGGGACAAGGGAGAATATATCAAGACCATCTGGGGGATGGGCTATAAGTTTGAGGTAGAGTAATGAAACATTCGATCAAAAGGCAGATGACCGTAGTATTCAGCGGACTGATCATTTTTATTCTGGTCATGATGTTTCTCGTATATTCCAAGTGTCTGGAGACATACTACATCATGCATAAGGAGAGGGACCTTCTGGAAGTGCATAAGACAGTAGGAACGGCACTGGCACAGGGAAATAGGGAAGATGAGCGCGCGTGGAAAGTGATGGAGCGTACGAATATATCCATGCTTGTCTTACAGGATAATCAGGTGATTTTCTCGCCGAGAGGAGATCAGGAACAGCTTGTCAGCCAGCTGCGCGGATATGTATTTAATCAGAATCAGGATGAAGGAGAGCTTCTGAAAAGTACGGACAACTATGAAATACGAAAGATCAGAGATCCGGTAGCAGGAATTGACTATCTGGAAATGTGGGGAACCTATTCTAAAGGAGCGATCTTTATTCTGAGGAGTCCATTGGACAGTATCTGGGAGAGCACGGCGCTTGCAAACAAGCTGCTGGTCTATGTCGGAATTGCGGCACTGGTGCTGGGAGGAATTCTGGTATCTTTGTTTGCGAGAAAGATTACAGAGCCGATCACACAGCTTGCTTCCCTTTCCAGACGGATGTCAGAGCTGGATTTTGACGCAAGGTACACCGGAGGTGGAGAGGATGAGATCGGAACGCTCGGGAATAATTTCAATATTATGTCCGAGCGTCTGGAGAAGACAGTTTCGGAACTGAAGCGCGCCAATAATGAGTTGATGAAGGATATTGAGAAGAAAGAAAAAATGGAAGATATGCGGAATGAATTTCTGGGCAATGTTTCCCATGAGTTAAAAACGCCGATCGCTTTAATCCAGGGATATGCAGAAGGATTGAAAGAAGGCGTCAGTGATGATCCGGAAAGCCGGGAGTTTTATTGTGATGTGATTATGGATGAAGCTTCCAAGATGAATCTCATGGTCAAGAATCTTCTGACGCTGAATCAGCTTGAGTTTGGAAATGATGAAGTTATATTCGAACGTTTTGATGTCTCCAAACTGATCCAGGGTGTGATCCAGAGCTGTGAGATCCTGATCCAGCAGGCCGATGCGAAGATTGATTTTATCGGTGAGAGTCCGGTTTATGTGTGGGCAGATGAGTTCAAAACAGAGCAGGTGATCCGCAATTATCTCACCAATGCGATCCACCATGTGGACAATGAGCGCAGAATCGAAGTCCGTGTCCTGTCAAAAGATGACATTGTTCGGGTGACGGTGTTCAACAGTGGTCATCCGATCCCTCAGGAGGATCTTGCAAAGTTGTGGGACAAGTTCTACAAAGTAGACAAAGCACATACCAGAGAGTATGGCGGTAACGGAATCGGACTGTCGATCGTCAAAGCAATCATGGAGTCCTTCCATCAGAAATACGGGGTCAGAAACTTTGACAATGGTGTGGAATTCTGGTTTGAGCTGGACGGGAAATCAGCTTTACATGAAGAACAAAATGCGATAAAATAATCTGCAAATGCAGGCATACAACGTGCCAACTGGAAACAGGAGGTGTTTTGTATGCCTTTTTTCATAGGAAAGAACGTTCAGATGAAAGGAGCACATACATGACAGTAATTATCGATTATGGCGCAGGAAATATCAAAAAGTGTAGAAAAAGCACTGCTCTCTCTCGGACAGGAGGTCGTGATCACAGATGATGCAGATACGATTTTAAATGCCGAAAGGATCATACTTCCCGGTGTCGGCGCGTTTGGCAACGCGATGGCACAGCTTGAAAAAACCGGACTGGATGAAGTGATCCGCGAAGCTGTAAGAAGAAAAATCCCGTTTCTTGGAATCTGTCTTGGTCTTCAGCTCTTGTTTGAAAAGAGTGATGAAGCTTTGGGAGTGAAAGGCCTTGGGGTTTTAAAAGGGGAAGTGAAGAAGATTCCGGCAAAAAAGGATTGAAGATTCCTCATATGGGATGGAATTCTCTGCATTTTGCGCATAATGGAAAGCTGTTTCAGGGAATCGAAGAGGGCGCATATGTTTATTTTGTGCACTCTTATTACCTGGAAGCAGAAGAAGAGTCGATCGTGAAAGCTTCTGCCGAATATGGGGTACATATCCATGCTTCCGTGGAAAAAGAAAATGTATTTGCCTGTCAGTTTCATCCGGAAAAAAGCGGTGAGACAGGTCTGAAGATCCTGAAAAATTTTACAGAACTGTAAGGGGGAAGAGGCGATGTTTACGAAGAGAATTATCCCATGTCTGGATGTAAATAACGGACGAGTTGTAAAAGGCGTGAATTTTGTGGATTTAAAGGATGCCGGGGATCCGGTAGAGATTGCGAAAGCGTATGACGCGGCAGGTGCAGATGAACTTGTGTTTCTGGATATTACCGCATCTTCTGACGGGCGCGGGACAGTGATCGATATGGTACGGGAAGTGGCAAAGTGTGTGTTTATTCCGTTTACAGTCGGCGGGGGAATCCGCACAGTGGAAGATTTTAAAGCACTGCTTCGCGAGGGGGCAGACAAGATTTCCATTAATTCTTCTGCGATCGCCAATCCGCAGCTGATCCGGGATGCAGCGGATAAATTTGGCAGCCAGTGTGTAGTGGTGGCGATCGATGCCAGAAAGAGAGAGGATAGAAGCGGCTGGAATATTTATAAGAACGGCGGACGCGTGGATGTCGGGATCGATGCCATTGAATGGGCGAAAAAGGTGGAAAGTCTGGGCGCAGGAGAAATTCTTCTTACAAGTATGGACTGTGACGGTACAAAAGCAGGATACGATTTGGAGCTGACCAAAGCGGTGGCAGAGAGCGTGTCCATTCCGGTGATTGCATCCGGCGGTGCGGGGACCGTGGAGCATTTCAAAGAGGCGCTGACAGACGGCGGCGCAGACGCAGCACTGGCGGCATCATTGTTCCACTATAAGGAACTGGAGATCCGGCAGGTCAAAGAATATTTGAGAGATCAGGGGATTTCCGTCAGACTAATATAGAACAAAAGAGAGGAAGTGAACATCATGTCTGGAATCAATGGAGACTGGTATGAAGCATTAAAGGGGGAATTTAAGAAACCTTATTATAAAACATTATTTAATACGGTCAATGAGGAGTATCGGACCAGACAGATTTTTCCGCCGGCGAATGATATTTTCAATGCGTTTCATCTGACACCTTTAAAAAGATGTGAAGGTAGTGATTCTGGGGCAGGACCCGTACCACAATTTCAATCAGGCGCACGGGCTGTGCTTCTCGGTGAAAAAGGGAGTGCAGGTGCCTCCGTCTCTGGTTAATATTTATAAAGAGCTGCAGGATGATCTGGGCTGTACCATTCCGAACCACGGGTGTTTGACAAAATGGGCCGAGCAGGGAGTACTGATGCTCAACACGGTGCTGACTGTACGGGCGCATCAGGCGAATTCTCACAGAGGAATCGGCTGGGAGGAGTTTACAGATGCAGCGATCATGGCAGTCAACGCACAGGACCGTCCGGTCGTATTCATCTTATGGGGAGCGCCGGCACAGCGCAAAAAACGGATGCTGAACAATCCGAAGCATTTGATCCTTGAGGCGCCGCATCCGAGTCCCCTGTCTGCATACAGAGGATTTTTCGGAAGCAGGCCGTTTAGCCAGACCAATCATTTTCTGGAAGAACATGGCGTTACACCAATCGACTGGCAGATTGAGTAGGGCTGTCAGGAATTCAGATATAGCTGATTCATATGATGCGAAATGGTTGCAGTTGTCAAGGAGAGCCTTTTTGCCAGATCACTCTGGTAAGTGGGTTCTTTTTTATTACAATCTTAAGAAAATTTTAATAATTTACCAAGCAGAAATTTTTAAATTCTTTTATATAATGTAGTGCATTGGGAGGAGGTATGGTGTGAAAAAGATCATTGAAGTAAAGAATTTATACAAACTGTATAAGCTTGGAGATTCTGCAGTGCGAGCACTCAACGGAGTCAGTCTGGAGATTTATGAGGGTGAATTCTGTGCCATTGTAGGTACTTCCGGCTCAGGAAAATCGACGATGCTGAATATGCTGGCAGGTCTGGAAAAACCCACAAAAGGAGAAGTCATTATAGACGGACAGCATATTGAGAATTTAAAAGAAGATCAGCTTGTCAGATTCAGGAGAGAAAAAGTAGGATTTATCTTTCAGTCTTTTCAGCTTTTAGGCAGTATGAATGCGCTGGAAAATGTGGCGCTTCCTTTGAGTTTCCGCGGTGTGCCGAAAGCCCAACGCCTGAAAAAAGCGGATAAGATGCTGGATCTGGTCAAGCTGAAAAAGCATAAAAAGCATCTGCCAAACCAGATGTCCGGAGGACAGCAGCAGAGAGTCGGTGTGGCAAGAGCACTGGTGGTAGATCCGAAGATCATTTTTGCAGATGAGCCGACAGGAAATCTGGATTCCCGTACATCCCGGGAAGTCATGGCGCTGATGCAGCAGGTGGTCAGAGAGCAGAAGAAAACACTGGTCATGGTAACCCATGATGATCATCTTGCGGGATATGCAGATCGCATCTTCCATATTATAGACGGGAAAATCGTCAAAGTAGAAGACAATAGAAAAAAAGCAGGGGAACATGCAGAGCAGGGAGGAAATGAGCAATGAGACGATGGAAACAGGCAATGGGAGTGATCGTAAGTTTTGCACTGGTGGCGGCAATGCTGCTTCCGATGAGTGCACTGGCAAGAGAGCAGGCGATTCCCACGATACGACTGACACTCGGAAACGGACAGACAACACCACAGTATGCAGCAGGAGAGACAAGTGAACTGTTGATTCGGGTCTGGAACAAGGGAACACAGGATGCGGGGAATGTAAAGATTTCTCCGGTACTTGATGATGGGGCGAGCTGGCCGTTTGAAATCGCCGATATGAACAACGAACTGGAGCTGGGAACAATCCCGGCGGGACAGTACGCAGAAGCAGTCTGGAAAGATTTAAAGGTACGCGATGATGTGGAGACAAAATCATACAAACTGGCGTTTACAGTGACTTATGATGATGGTGAGAACCAATTCCAGAGTACACCGTACATCTTTGCGAAGACAACGGCAAAGCCGGAGGAAAAACCAGATGACAATAATAACAATAACAATGCACAGCCGGAAACACCGCAGGAGCCACAGGGCGGCGGGGAAAGTCTGGCTGGTGGAGTGACAAACACGGATCCGATCATCTCCGGAGGAGGAAGTGGCGGTGGAACTTCTACTGCTTCAGTACCGCGAGTGATCGTGACAGGGTTTAATACAGATCCGGGCGATGTCAATGCGGGAAGCAACTTTAAACTGATCATTCATTTGAAGAATACATCTTCCACGACAGCGGTTTCCAATATGCTGTTTGATCTTCAGGCACCGGCTTCCGGAACAGACGCAGCAGCAGAGGCGCCGGCATTTTTGCCTGCATCCGGTTCCAGCTCGATTTATCTGGATGGAATCCCGGCAGGAGGGACAAAAGATATTTCCATTGATCTGAATGCAAGAGCAGATCTTGTGCAGAAACCATACAGTATTGCGATGTCCATGAAATATGAGGACGGCAATGCCACACAGTTTGAAAGTGCTTCCAGTCTGGCAATCCCGGTAAAGCAGGCAGCCAGATTTGAATTGAGTGACATTGAAGTGGCACCGGAATCCGTTGCTGTTGGAGAAGAAGCAAATATTACCTGCAGTCTTTACAATACCGGACGAATCAAGCTTTACAATGTAAAAGCCAAATTTGAAGGGGAAGGTCTGACAGGAAAAGAAGTATTTGTAGGAAATATAGAGCCGGGGGCAACAGGTTCTATTGACGGAATCGTAACAGCAAATCAGGAGATGGATGAGACGAAAAAGTGTAAAGTCGTGATTTCTTATGAAGATGAAGCCGGAAAGAGTGCGAGTATGGAGAAAGAATTTCCTCTGACAGTAACACCTGCACAGAATCCTGCGGATATGATGCCGGTGGAGGCAGAAGCACCGGAAAAAGGACTTCCGGTTGTTCCGATCGTGATCGCGGTTGTTGTGGTGGCAGGAATTGTTACAGTTGTGCTGCTGCTCAGACATAAGAAGAAAAAAATGGCGGCTTTGGAAGAGGAGGACTTGCTGAATGAGGTGGATCGATTTACTGAGGATGAGTAGCAACAGTCTGAAACGAAGAAAACTTCGGACGTTTTTGACAGTGCTGGGTGTTGTCATTGGTACTGCATCTATCGTAGTCATGATCTCGCTGGGGCTTGGACTTCAGGAATCGATGTATCAGGAAATTGAGCAATCCGGAGGTGTTACAAGTCTGACAGTGACAGGAAAAGGTTCTTCCCAGATGGGCGGTTTCTATATGGGGGATACCAACAACGAAGAGGAAGCGACCAAATATACAACAGATGATGTGATCGAACAGATTAAAAAGCTGGATCATGTGGCAGACGTGCAGCCGGTTTTGTCAATTGATGCACTTTTAAAGAAAAACGGATATATCGGATACTGTCCTCTGACAGGTATGACAGAGGAAGGGCTGAAAGATCTGAACATCAAGCTGGCACCGGGCGGAAGCCTTCCGAAAGCAGGCAGTGCGGAACTGGATCTGGTTATCGGAAATAATGTCATTACAAACTTTTCAGAAGAATCAACAGGAAAGATGTATTGGGAGACAGGAGTGCTTCCGGATATAGATCTGGCTCATGATTCATTGTTTTTGATCCTGGATCAGGAGGGATATAATTCGAGTCAGTCGCCTTCTACGGGAGGGACAACAGCGGAGAGCAGCGGAGACGGCAAGACACAGAAGAGCACAAAGCCGCCGAAAAAGTATGTCGTGCGGGCAAGCGGCATGGTGGAAGGGGATGTGGATACATACAATGCAAATTCCTATTCTGTGTATTGTAACCTCGAGACATTGAAAAGTATGCTGAAAAGGAGTTCAGCGGCAGAGCGATTCCGGGACAGCCGACTACAAAATCCGGAAAACCATATAAGGATTTTGTATATTCCTCACTGAAAGTCAAGGCAGATGACATTGACAATGTAGACGCACTGTCCACAGAAATCCGAAATATGGGATTCCAGGTGACTACAAATGTGGAGTATATGGACAGCATGAAAAACAGTTTGCAATGGTGCAGGCGGTTCTTGGTGGAATCGGTGCCGTGTCACTGTTTGTAGCGGCGATCGGAATTGCCAATACAATGATGATGTCCATTTATGAGAGAACAAAAGAAATCGGTGTGATCAAGGTATTGGGATGCAGCCTGCGCAATATCAAGCAGATGTTTCTGTTAGAGGCAGCGTTTATCGGATTTATCGGCGGACTGGTCGGAAATATCTTAAGTTTTTTGATCTCTTTTGTGATCAATGCGATCGTGGCCAGCAGCGGGGCAATGGGAGTGGAAGGAAATATTTCCTATATTCCGATCTGGCTGGCAGCGGCATCCATGATTTTTGCAGTATTTGTGGGGATGGCGGCAGGATATTTCCCGGCACTTCGGGCAATGCGGCTGAGCCCATTAGCAGCAATCCATAACGAATAAAGGAAAAGTATCTATAATAAAAAGTCTGTCCACAGAAAGCGGAATACTTTCTGCGGGCAGACTTTTTTGTGAGAAAAATTGATTGTATGAAAGTGGTTTGGTACTATTTAAAAACCAGTGGTTTAGTGTTATACTAAAACTCTGTAAGGCTGATAATTACGGTGGAATTTCTATTTTATAAATTTGCAAAAAGGAGAAAAACAATGTTTCGATTATGGGCAAAAGAATTTAAAGACAACCGGATGCTGCGGGACACGGTGATCTGTGACGATTCGGATGAGACACGCACACATAAAATTTTCAATGCGCTGGAGGAAATCTGCTATGAGTTTGATCTCAGCAAGCCGATCTGGTTGGATGTGACGATTGCAGAATTTAAGAAGCATGCAAAGGCAAGATTTTATCAGGATAATTTTGTGGATTCCATTGATTTTGATTATCTGGAGATCCAGATCATTGAGGAGTAGCATATGAATAAGAATACATTCAGCAATCGGGTAACATGGTACAATTTTATACTCTGTATTTTTGTTGTTTGGATTCATGCACAGAATACGGATCTGTTTACAGAAGTGGTAATGATAGAGGGAAAGCCGTTGTTTAATCAGATTGAGCAGACGATCGTTTCGGATATCGCAGTGGTCGGTGTGGCAGGATTTTTTCTGTGTTCCGGATACCTGTTTTACAGAAATTATTCCTGGGGGAAAGTGCTGGAAAAATATAAGACGCGGTTTGTGGGGCTGTTTATCCCGTATGTGATCTGGACACTGCTTTACTATTTCATTCATGTAGGGGTGTCCTATATCACACCTTTGCGGGCTGTGTTCAATGAACCACCGATCACAGTAACCTGGAAGGGGATCGTGGATGCGGTACTCAATTACAGATACTGCGCATTTTTATGGTTTTTACAGTTTCTGATCCTGCTTGTGGTGCTCTCCCCTCTTATTTATCTGCTGATCAGCAATAAATATATGGGGATCGTGGCGATCGTTCTGGTGCTTGTCATTGACAGTACCGGTATCTGTGGAGATCTGGCATTCGGAAGTGTACAGGCGCAGGCATTTTGCAACTGGCTGTTTATTTATATGACCGGGGGATATATCGGAATTCATGGAAGTGGTGCAGTAGAAAGTAAAAACACAAGCTGGCTGCTGCTTTTGGCGAGCGTGATTCTTGCGGTTCTGGCGTATTATTTTTTCAAATATTCGCCGAGTATGTTCACCAATCTGATGTATCTTCTGTTGTTTGCGGCTGCCTTGTGGTGCCTTGTCTGCAAGCTGCCGCTTCCGATGGCGGCAAACTGGCAGAAGCATACATTTATTGTATACATGACGCATTTTCTGATCGTGCGTGGGATGAACGTGTTGGTGAGTAAGTATCTTTCCGCATCTATGTGGCCGGGAATCCTTTTGTTTTTCCTGCTTCCGGTGCTTTGCTTTGCGCTGACATCACTGTTTTGGCGGATTTGTGGAAAAGGCCAGTCCTTCGTGTGGAAAATGTTGTCCGGAAACCGATAGAGTGTGGAAAACTGATTACTTATGCCGGTAATAAAATACAGCGACCTGTGTTCTGTCACGCAGATCCAGTTTATCGAGGATGGAACTCAGGTAATTCCGGACGGTTCCTTCACTGAGAAACAGGCGAGAAGCAATTTCTTTGTTACTGAGACCGTCAGCGATCAGGCGTATGATCTCAAGCTCCCGTTCGCTGATGTCGTAGTCTTCCAGGTGGAATGTCGGACCGGTTTGAAGAAGCTCGGGAATCTTGGAAATGATTTCATTTCCGAAAACAGTCTGTCCGGAGTGAACCGCGTGCAGTGCCGGGATGAGGCTTTCGTAATCCTGTTTGAGGAGATAGCCTTTCGCACCAAGTTTTAATGCCCTTACAATATACTCATCATCGGAGAACGTGGTGAGAAGAAGAATTTTCGCATCGGGAAATTCTTTTAATATCTCAGCGGATGCGTCAAGTCCGCTGAGTTCTTTCATTCTGATGTCCATAAGAAGTACATCAGGTCTGTATGTTCTGAATAATCTTACTGCGTCTTTTCCGTCCGTGCCTGTGGCGGAAACGGTAATATCACCGCTGGCTTCCAGAATGGTTTTCAGTGCGCCGGAGACAAAAATATCATCATCAATAATTACAATATTCATAACCTTAATACTCCTGTTCTTTTGGGATAGTGATAAAAAGGCGGAAGCCTTTTTGTATTGTGATCTGCAGGTTTCCGTTCAGGATTTTGAGCCGGTCGTTCATATTGGAAAGACCGATCCCTCTGCTTGAGAATAATGCTTCCCGGTTGTTTTCTGAGAGGGAAAGCCCTTCTTCCAGGGTGCCATTGTCTTCGATACAAAGCTGATACAGTGCAGGGTGTTCCCGCATGGTAATCTGTACCAGAGTGGCATTGCTGTGCCTGGCCACGTTGGAAAGCGCTTCTTTTATAATGCTGATAAAACAATATTTAATTTCCCTCGGAACTTCAAAGCCCATGTCATAATGCAGAGTTACGGGACAGAATGTAAAATCTGAGGTCAGGCTTTCGGCTGCTTCTTTCAGATTCAGTGACTCGTCATGAAGGTCATGGACGCTGGAGCGGATGCTCGTCATTGCCTGATTCAGAGAATGGTCCAGATTATCCAGAACCGGCGAAAGTGCATCGGAAGCATTGAGGGCCTTGGCGGCGCCTGTTATCAGGATGGAGCGGGAGAGCAGATGCCCGACATTGTCATGAATTTCTCTGGCAATCCGGTTTCGTTCTTTCAGCGTGGCTGCATAAATTTCGTAATCCTGTTTTTCCGCAAGCATCCGGTTTTTTTCTTCCAGAAGGAGATTTTTTTCGGTGCTGTCATCTCTTAGTTTCATGAGCCGTTGTTCCAGGCATTCTGCGGCTTCTGTGCGGTTTTGCAGACGGAAAGCCAGGAGAAACAAGAAGATTCCCCAGAAGGAAAAAGAGGAATTTGTTTTCCTTCTGACCAGATGCCGTAAAAGTAAAGAACGCTGCATACAAGAGCCGGAACATGATATTGATCCAGAAGGAGTACATAAAATACTGCGGGGAAAAACAGAAACAGCTCCGGGATCAGAAAAGCGGCCGCTATAAAAGCGGTACACAGAACCAGGTGAAGCCTTTTTGACTGTGCAAAATAACTGGTACAGCACAAACACAGGCACAGGAGAAAGGCGCATACAAAAAAATAATCCAGTTTTCTGAAAAAAAGGAAAAAGAAGCCGGACAATATGAATAATCCAGTATTTTCAAGATGGCGCATCGTACAATTCCTCCCGGTAAACAGATTTATCTTTGGATATCCTCAGTATAATACAAAATCAGGATCCGGGCAAAGGAAAAGGCAAAAGGAAAGACGGAAAGTGACATTTGTCATGTGGGGAAATGACAGCGTTCACTACCGGATGGAAAGCGGGCAGTTTATAATTTGGGTATCAGCTGTAGGAAAAGAACAGCGTTCGATCAAACAAGGAGGAGACATATATGGGTGGAACAGAGCGTTTTCAGGAAAATGGAATCATACAGATAGAAAATCTTGTAAAAAGATACGGTTCTTTTGTTGCCCTGGATCATTTGAATCTGAATGTTCGGGAAGGGGAAATTTTCGGACTTCTGGGACCAAACGGATCGGGTAAAACAACGGTGATCAACTGTATGCTGGCACTTTTGAAATATGATAAAGGCAGTATACGGATATTCGGTCAGGAGATGGCACCGGATCATTATGAGGTGAAAAAGCAGATAGGGATCATACTTCAGAATGTGGCGGTTTTTGATGAACTGACAGTATATGAGAATATTGATTATTTCTGCGGAC